>Ga0209010_1000354_pt1 | contig 15216 bp, 13 predicted proteins | sample BlaSpr_A8_OM1_O3_FD_187985 | JGI IMG/M metagenome (GOLD analysis project Ga0209010, IMG submission 187985) | Forest soil microbial communities from Thunder Bay, Ontario, Canada - Black Spruce, Ontario site 2_A8_OM1_O3 (SPAdes) (version 2) | ecosystem: Environmental > Terrestrial > Soil > Boreal... | reverse complement strand
GAGGATGGCGCATGGATTCCTCGTTTCAGGCAGAAGGTCTCCTCGGTGCAGGCCGGGGTGCATTGATAACCGCGATGTTCGGAGCGGGTTGGCTGGGGTGGGGCTTGGGTAGCGCCAGGGCATTCAACGGATTCATTGCTCCCACGTTTGGATTCACGGCACTGTTCCTCTTATTTTGTTCAATATATTTCATTCGTAAAGGCCGCCTACTTCACAGACATTCTCCGGCGGTATGCGCTTCCACGCGGCAAACCAACCTGAAATGGTTTTTACTCGTCGTGCTGATGGAGGCCTTTGCAATCGTGCTTGTTTCGATTCTGGCGAATCGGTCCCGTCGCGCCGACCTTGCGACCGACTGGTGTGCGATGATCGTCGGAGTCCATTTTTTACCCATTGCCAAGATTTTTCGAGCACGTAATTTCGGCGTTCTGGGTATCCTGATGATCCTTTGGTGCGTTCTCTGTTGGGCGGTCTTTCAGGCGAGTATGATCGCTATCTCCGCCTCGCTCGGTACAGGAGTTCTGCTTTGGGGTATTTGCGTCTCCTCATTGTTTCGAGCCCGAAGAATCGCGCACTCGCTGAGTGCTTGATTTGTGGTCGTCCCGCGACGTTCGAATGCATAGGAATGCGGCTTGCGGGAGGCACGAACACGTTTCGGAACCGGTTTCATCTGCGGCATGAGCCAAAAGCGGTCTGGGCTTTGGCGATTACATCTACCACTGCTCTGGGAAGATTACGAAGGTTATCCTGGGTCCAAACGCTGCCACTCCACCGGGAGAATTGGCGTTGTAGACTATGGCAGGGATGAGAACAACATCCCCCGCAATTTTTCTACACAATGCGCATAGCGACGCACCTTCGCTCATTCCCCTGTATGCGCTGGACTATGGTGTTCTGAAATTGGGCGTGATTTGCAATAAAATAGGGTGAGGTCCCGGCTCGTCAGGGCTTGGCCCGCACGAACGGACGGCCGGTGCTGGTGGCGAAAGAAATCGTGTCGGACGAAAAAGAAAAGCCAGTTCTCAACGAGGAAATCCTCGCCAAACTGCTGGAAGCGGCATGGGTGCTGCAAGAGCACAACCGCGCACAGCAGAAGCTTGACCTCAGCCTGGAGATGCACAGCGAGCAGCTCCGAGAACGGGAGCAAGCCAGCCGCATTATTCCGCCACCTTCGACCGCGCCGCTGGCAGAGCCCGGGCCGCCCGCAGCGGCAACCCCGCATTCGGAAGACTACACTTCCACACTCGCCAAGATCGTCGAAACGCAACATCAGATTCAATTGCGCCAGCTCAATCTTGAAAGCTCGATGGAGATGGTGCTCGAGCGTTTGCTCGACATCACCAAGGCCAGTGGCGCTTCCGTCGCAGTCTTGGACGGGAAAAAAGTGCGTTATCCCGCCGGCATAGGCCCTGCCGCGCTCTCAAACGGGACAGAAGTAGAAAAAGAGAATGCGCTCTGTTTTGACTGCCTGCGCACCGGCCAGGTGTCTCGCTGCCCCGATATTACTTCTGAGTTCCTGCTCGATGTGAACGAGTGCCAGCGGCGCGGAATTCAAGGGCTAATAGCCGTACCCGTCTATCACGATGGAGGCGTTGCGGGTGCTTTGGAACTCTATTTTTCCAGTGCCAATTCGTTTCGTGAAACCGACGTTCACAGTTGTCAACTGATGGCCGGCCTGGTGACCGAAGCTCTGGCGCGAGACGAAGAGGTGAGCTGGAAGAAATCGCTCGCCGAAGAGCGTACGGTGATGCTCGAGGCTCTGGAAAAAATCAAGCCTAATCTGGCCGCACTGGCCGGCGAGGCCATGTCGAGCGCGCCGGGTTCAAGCCCGTCTTCCCTCACCGGTAGTTCTGTCTGTGCTTCTTGCGGCGCCGAACTGGTTGCCGGCGAGCAATATTGCGGCGGATGCGGGGCACCTGCGGTCGGCGCGGAACCCTCTTTGAGTTATCAGACCAAGTTGGGATCCTTCTTGAACGCCCTGCCTGCGGAAAAGGAGAAGGCCCCTAGCTCCGAACCGTTGCTTCCCCCGCACGATCCTTTCGCGCCAGTCAAAAGAACGAGCGCGCCGGCCAGCGAGACGACTCATTTTCACGGCGAATCTGAGAATACGGCGCACGCTTTCGAATCGAAAGCGCAAGACTCCAGCGCCCTTGGCGAAGAAAAACAAGACGAGAAAAAAACAAACCCGGAACCTGCGCGCCCCGCAACAGCGCTGGCGACGGAGGAAGATCACGCGGCGTGGACTTCTGCCGCGAAGGCGAAAGACTTTCTAGATCAATTGGCAGCCGACCAAAAAGAAACCGCGTTCGGGCGCTTTTGGCAGGCACGGCGCGGCGATATTTATCTTGCTGTCGCGGTAATCCTGGTGGCCATCGTGGTTCGCTGGGGAATCTGGTCGGAGCACTCCGTGAGCGCCACCGGAGCCCCGGTCGCCGCCGTGGGCGGGCAAAGCAAACAACCGGACCCTGAGTCTGACGTTTCTCTGTTCGACAAGATGCTGATCAGCCTGGGCCTTGCGGACGCGCCGGATGTGCCGCAAAAGAGGGGGAATCCCGACACTCAGGTTTGGGTAGACTTGCACACCGCGCTCTATTATTGCCCGGGGGCCGATCTGTATGGGAAGACTCCGAAGGGTCGATTCGCTACCCAGCGCGACGCACAACTCGACCAATTCGAGCCTGCCTACCGCAAAACCTGCGACTGACGGGCGCTCTGACAGCCCGCGGGGGATTTCCACAGGCACGAATTTGACAACCTTGCAGGCGGGGAGTGCAATCTACCCTTAGCCGTTTCCTGTGGGGGAAACAACGGGTGGCCTCAGGCAACAACAATTCGAATCGCAATAGCACTCTGCCCTTGCCCGAACTCAATCCTCTGCTGAACCCTGTGCTGGGCGCTCACATGGGGCGTTGGGCGGAAGTTTACTTTACTTCTCCGCCAGAAAAGCGTGAGGAAGCAGTACTGGAACTCCTTCGCGAATTGCAGGGCGGCGAGGGCGCTGCGCCACAGACGCCCAATTCTCCAGATTCTGTCGCAAAACAAGCCCCCGCAGAGTCGTCCCCGCCGGTACCAACCGATAGACTCCTCGCACCCCCTCCGGCGCCTATCGAGCATGTCGACACCGAGTGGATCGTCTGCGATTCCTGCGGCGGAAGAAATGTTCTCGGAAATCGATTTTGCGGTATGTGCGCAGCACCGCTGCCAACGGCGGGTGCCACGCCGCCGATCGCCACGGCGCAAACTCATCCAAAAGAGGCCTCGAGAGAAACAATGTGGGGACGATTGGTCGAACGCGCCGAGGAGCACGCCCCGCACACCTCGACCGATCGGCATGAGGCCGATTCGCTCGATGATGAGAGCGAACCATATCCGGACGCGCGCGAATCGACCTTTCAATCTCAGTACGACCGAATCGCGCCGACCGACCACTTCGCGGCCCGTCCTGAGCCGCAACCATCGCCGGTAAGCGATTGGCCGGAACGTCCGGCTTTCCCGAGTCTGACTCCCGATTATGACGACAGACCCAATCGCCGACGCGTTTACTTCGCCGCTTTGGTCGGGATTTTGATTCTCGGCCTGGTCTACGTAGCATGGAAGAGTTCGGCCGGCCGGTCCGACGCTTCGCGCGCACTGCCTCAAGCGGCTCCCACTGTAGCGGAAACGCAACCAGCCCCAGCCGACCAGTCGCCGCCTCAAACGCGACAGGCTGAGGCACCAGTTGCAGCCTTGAGTTCTGCACCCGCTGTAGAACAGGCGCCAGCCCCAGCAGTTAAGCCTCGCGTCAAGCCGCCGGCCAGTACGGCCAAACCCGTGGATACCGCCCCTGCGGTTGCGGCAAACGCCACAGGACCTATTGTTGCTTCACTGCAAGGCAACGGTTCAGAAGAGTTAGCCGTAGCCGAGAGCTACTTGAATGGCACTCGCGGAAGAACGCACGATACCGGCGAAGCCGCAAAGTGGCTGTGGCGGTCGTTTGGCAAGCAGAACGGGGCCGCTGCTCTTCTTCTCTCGGACCTTTACGTTCACGGGGACGGTGTTCCGCAGAGTTGCGACCAGGCCCGGTTGCTGCTCGACGCGGCCGCGCGCAAAGGTACTCCCGGCGCGACGCAGCGATTGACCAACCTTCCTTCGCTCGGCTGCCAATAGCAGTCAGGCAGACCAATACGAACAAATACGACCGCGGCCAACAGTGCTAGTTGAGCTTTGGCGGGTGCCTCCTGCGGGCAACGATCATAGCTCGCGTTATCCGCAGCAGACTCCCGCCCCCTTCGCCAGGTTCCTACTGCGCCACCAGCATGGGCTCGACGCGTCGAGATTCATACCACAGCGCCAGTTCAACACGGTTCCAAAGGCCAAGTTTATCGTAAATGACGCGAAGATAATTCTTCACGACGTGTTCGGTGGTGCCAATCGCGTCGGCCACTTCGCGGTTCTTCAAGCCTTCGGCGACAAGCTGGATGACGCGTTGTTCCCGTTCACTGGGGACGCGATTTCCATAACGTTCATTGGCAGACATGTTTGTCTCCTATAGAGCAGGGTGGCGAGCTTGACTCGCTTGATACCGCCGGTTATTCCGAAACGGAGAAATAACCGGTTGAAATGCGCTTTTACCGTCCTCCGCGCCATGTTCAACTGGCGCGCGATTTCGGCGTTGTCACAGCCTTGCAAAAGCAGCTCTACGATTTGCTGTTCGCGCGGGCCGAGCCGAACGGATTGTTCCCTCATCAGGTCCCCCTGTGTTGGCTTCGCCTCCGCTCCGGCGTCCCGGAGCGGCGAACTGTTCCAGATTCCATAGCATCCACAATGCCACTTTGAGACATTATTGGCTGTGACAAGAGAACACCAATTTCCACAGGCACTTGCAGAGCCCAAATATCGCTCTAAAAAGTGGAATTGTGACTCGCCAGGGTCTCGCTGCGAGCGTTTTATGGCCTCAAAACTTGCCAACGCGCGAAAAACTCAGGAAACGCGGAAAAATGAATCGGCAACATTCCAGGAATTGTGACTAATCCGGCTGTCGGCAGGGCTGACGGGCACGCTGTGGGCGAGTTACCCCCGCGCGGCTCCGGAGGGAGGAAGCGAAGTACAATCTGCTGGAGCACTTAGCACTCAGGTCAATGCCTTAGACGAAAATTCCCGCTCTACGGACATCTGCTGAATAAATTACACGATCCCCGGTAGGCCTTAAGTGTCACGCCCGTGGAAACTTTGCCGAAAACTTAGTAGCCTACAAAAGCGATGCCAGGGCTTGTAGGCTTGGAAGTGAAGGTTTATTCGTGCAGCGAAATCGCAACCGACCTGCGCGCACGCGCCCTGCCGGTTGAAGAAGTTCATGTTTGGTACCGGCCATTAATCCAGGACGTTCCGGACCTGGGCTCATATTATGATTTCTTGTCGACCGACGAGCGGGAAAGAGCCAGCCGATATCACTTCGACCGCCATAGGAACGAATTTATTTTGACGCGTGCCAGCCTGCGCATTTTGTTGGCAGCATATTTGGAAAAATCTCCCGAGCGGTTTGCCTTTTCCTATTCAGCTCAAGGAAAGCCTTATTTGGCCAACGAGCTGACGGATTTGCGCTTCAATGTTTCGCACACCGTTTCACTCACCGAAGGGCTGGCCGCCCTGGCGTTCGCGAGGAATCGTGAACTCGGCGTGGACGTGGAAAAAATTCGCCCCGACTGCGACGCGAAGAAATTAGCGGAACGATTTTTCTCGGCGTCAGAACGCGACTACATCACCAACCTTTCCGGCCCTGCTTTGGATGAGGCCTTCTTTCGTTGCTGGACTCGCAAGGAAGCCTTCATCAAAGCCAAGGGCGGAGGGCTCTCGCTTCCGCTGGATCAATTCGACGTTTCGATTGCCGATAGCCAGCCCGCGGCGCTATTAGCCACCCGTCCCGATCCTGAGGAAGCGCACCGTTGGCAGCTTCACAATCTGCCCGTCAAAGCCGGCTATGCCGCGGCATTGGCCACTTCCGTTCCCGACGAAAGCGCCGATGCGCAAGATTGAAGTTATCAAGAACGTCAGCGCTAGCTGGTTCGCGCTGGGCGTCAGTATTCTGGTGGGGATTTTCCTCTCGCCATTCATTCTGCATCGCCTGGGAAATATGGCTTACGGAGCCTGGGTCCTGGCATTTTCCGTCACCGGCTACTACGGGCTTTTTGATCTGGGAATTCGCTCGGCTCTCATCCGTTACGTTTCGACTTATATCGCGACCAACAACAACGACGCCCTTTGGCGGCTAATTAACACCAGTTTGGCGCTGTATACGGCGATCGGCGCGGCGGCGATGATCGCGACACTTCTGGTGAGCTATTACCTCGGCTCGCTATTCCGCATGCCCGCAGACTTTCTGCATACCGCCCGCTTGTTGTTTCTAATGGTCGGCTCCGCAGTCGCTCTGGGGTTTCCTGCTGGAGTTTTTGGCGGGATTCTCGAAGGAATGAACCGTTTTTATTTCGTCAATCTCACCAATCTCGTCTCGACGCTGGTGCGTGCGCTGCTGATCGTCATAGCTCTGCATCATGGGTACGGATTGCTGACCGTGGCCATCGTTACGGTGAGTCTGCCGCTGCTGGGCGCCGCTGTGCGAGCGGCAATCGTTCTGCACCTGCTTCCGCTGAAATTCGGTTGGCGGTATATCGATCGAAGCTGCTTCCGCGAGATCGCCCAGTACAGCAGCGTCACGTTCATGGTGATGATCGCTTACAAGCTGCGCTTTAAGACCGATGAAGTCATCATCTCGACTTTTCTTTCTGTCGCCGCGGTCACGTTTTTTTCCAACGCCGACCGCTTACTGGATTACACGGCAGAAGTGGTCAGCAGTTTGTCGCAGATATTTGTCCCTCTGTCCGGCCAGTTCAACGCCAAGGGCGACATGAACCAGTTGCGAAAGTTGTTCGTTGCCGGCAACCGTGCTTGCGCGCTCATTGTGTTTCCTATCAGCGCCACCCTCATCATTCTCGGCAAGTCGGTAATCACGGCGTGGGTCGGGGCGCGATACGTAACCGCCTCTTATCCCGTAATGATTTGTTTGCTCATTCCCTATACTTTTTCTCTTGCGCAGGATGTCTCGGGACGAATTCTCTTTGGAATGGCGCGGCACAAGAGCCTGGCCTGGGTTACCGGGATGGAAGCGATTGCAAATCTGACTTTAAGTATCTTTTTGGTGCGCCGCTTCGGGATTGTCGGGGATGCGCTGGGAACGGCAATTCCGCTGTCCTGCACCGCCCTGTTTTTCGTCCCTAGTCATCTATGCCGCGTGCTGAACATTCGCCTGCTGGCTTATCTTCGCGAAGCTTTTACGTTTCCGCTCTTATTGGTCGCGCCCACAGTAGGAATGTTGTTGCTGATGCGCCGGTGGTTCTTCGCCCGCAACTATCTCCAACTCGGAATGCAAATTTTGATCAGCCTTATCCCTTATGGTTTGGGCCTGGCCTGGGCTTTTTGGACAAAACGAATTTGGAGTGTGCCCCAACTGGCAGCCGCTAATGGGATGGACGAGGTGAGTGCCGCACTAATTCAGGACTATCAGGAAAGACCGTAGGAATGCTGAAGAGATCGTTTGATAAGGTAATCAATCGCTGAATATGAACGAGAAGAAGATCGTAATCATTGGAGCAGGGCCTACCGGGCTGGGAGCCGCGTACCGACTGCACGAACTCGGGTACGACAACTGGGCGCTATACGAAAAGTCAGACTACGTTGGCGGCCATGCCGCATCTCACGTTGATGCTCACGGCTTCGTGTGGGACGAGGGCGGGCACGTCATTTTTTCTCATTATCCGTATTTCGACAAACTCGTCGATCGGATGCTCGGCAGCGAAGAGAGTCATCTGGTGCGCGAAAGTTGGATCGTGTCGGAAGATTCGTGGATTCCCTATCCGTTTCAAAATAACCTTCGCTACTTGCCGAAATCCGTACAACTGAATTGCCTCGTGGGAGCCGCGCAAGCTGCGGCGAATGCCAAGTCGCAGGAATCTGTAAATTTTCGAGACTGGATCCTGGCCAATTTCGGCGAAGGTATCGCCGCCGCGTTTATGTTTCCTTACAATCTAAAAGTCTGGACCACGCCTCTTGAGCGCATGTCGAAGTCCTGGATTGCGGAGCGAGTATCGGTGGTGGATTTCAAGCGGCTGCTGGAAAATGTTTTGTATGAACGCGACGATGTCGGCTGGGGCCCGAACAGCAAGTTCAGATTCCCGCTGCATGGGGGAACGGGCGAGATTTATCGCCGTATGGCCAATTGTTTCCCCGACAAAGTGCACTCTGGAAAAGAGCTGGTGGAAGTCAATTTTGCCCGGAAGACGGTTTCTTTCGCGGACGGGACGGGAGACACCTACGACGTCCTGATATCAACGACACCGCTGGATCTCTTTATTCAAATGTTGCGTCCGGTTGACCGGGAATTGCCCGAAGCAGCAGCACAACTCGAGCACAACAACTTGTTAGTCCTGGGAATTGGCCTGGAGAAGAAGATCGAAACCAGCAAGTGCTGGATTTACTTCGCCGACGAGCGAATGCCATGTTACCGCGCGACTCACTTCTCTCATTATTCGCCGTTCAATGTCCCCAACGGAGACACTGAGCGTTTCAGCTCTCTGATGTGCGAAATGTCATTTCGGCCCGGAGAACCGCCAGATACGAAAACAATATTGGAGCGGGTCATTGACGAATTGATCCGCTGCAATATTCTTGAAAACTCCGATCGTGAACGCATTGTCTCGCGCTACACTCGCGCTATCGCTTACTCGTATCCAATTCCGACTCTCGAACGGGATGCCGCTCTGAGTATTCTGCAGCCGGCCTTGATGAAGCAGGGGATCTATTCGCGGGGCCGTTTCGGCGCCTGGCGTTATGAAATTGGGAACATGGACCATTCCGTCATGATGGGCGTAGAAGCCGTCAATCACGCGCTTTTGGGAGAGGATGAAATTGTCTTCCACAGTTCTTAATACGGGCGAAGGCAGGCAATCTCAGACCGTTGATCGAGCGCCGAAGGTCAGCATCATCATTCCGGCGTACAACACTGCGCCTCTCATAGCGGCTTGCCTCGTCTCGGTTTTTTCGCAGACGTATCATGACTTCGAAGTGATCGTCGTCAACGACGGTTCTCCGGACACTCCTCAGCTCGAAACCGTATTGGAGCCATACCTCGCGCGCATCGTTTATCTGAAGCAGCCAAACAAGCGCGCCGCAGGAGCCCGGAACACGGCAATTGCGAACGCCCGCGGCGAATGGTTGGCATTCCTGGACAGCGACGATACATGGCTGCCGAATCATCTCGCCGCGCAAATGGAATTGGTCGCCCACGATACCAATCTCGACATGGTCTATTGCAACGGCTTCCGAATTGGTGATCAGCGGGAGTTCATGGCCAAATGTCCTTCGCATGGCCCCGCGACATTCGCCGCGCTCATTGAAGAACGTTGTCAGATTCCGGTTTCGACGGTCGTGGTGCGAAAGAGTTCTCTGGTGAAAGCGGGCCTCTTCGACGAGCAACTTGCCCAGTGCGACGATTACGATATGTGGGTGCGCACCGCGTTCCATGGCGCAAAGATTGGTTACAGTCGCCAAGTGCAGGTTCGTCTAAATGGAGGTCGCCCCGGTTCGCTCAGCCAATCCAGTTCCAAGATGGCGGCGGCATATTTGAAGATTCTGGATAAAGTTAATCGAACACTGCCGCTCAACGATTCCGACCGCCATGTGGTGGAAAAACGAACGCAGGAAATCCGGGCGCATTATCTGGTGGAACAAGGGAAGCTTCTGCTCGGTCAACAACAATTCAACGAAGCCCTCGACCACTTCTCGGAAGCGAACGTCCTCTTGCCCAAACCGAAATTGAGCCTGGTCTTGTTTGGTTTGAAGGTCGCGCCGCGCGCGACCGGCAAAATCTTCTCACTGTGGAATCGGCCACCACGCGGAATTGCTTGAGCATCATGCACGATTCTAATCACGCCTGGCAGCGGCTAGGACGCGCGATCGCGCAAGCGGCACGCATCCTCGCCGGCAAGCAAATGGCCGGACGCAACCTCACCGTCTATCCCGACGACGTCTTTCTCGTGTCCTACCCGAGGTCGGGAAATACCTGGGCGCGATTTCTTCTCGGCAACCTTCTCGACCGCAACGATCCCGTCACCTTTGCGAACATCGAATCCCGCATCCCCGAAATTTATTTCAACTCCGATCACGCGATGCGCGCTCTGCCGCAGCCGCGTCTGCTCAAGAGCCATGAATGTTTTCAACCGCATTATCGGCGAGTCATCTATATCGTGCGCGACCCGCGGGATGTCGCGGTCTCCTTCTATCACCACAACGTAAAAGCGGGAAACATTGCTGACGATTATCCGATGCGCGATTTCATCCCGCGCTTTATCAATGCCGAGTTTGATACGAAGTGGGGATCGTGGTCCGATCACGTCCGAAGCTGGCTTTTCTTGCGGCAAGGCCACGCTAGTTTTATGCTCCTGCGCTACGAGGATATGAACCGCGAACCAGCGTCTGAACTTGAGCGCGTGGCAAGCTTCCTGCATAAATATTCATTCTCGTCCGTCGACGGAAGTTCGGGTGCGATTCAGTTCGCCATCGAGTTAAGTTCGCCCGAACATATGCGTTCCCTAGAGAGACAGCAAGCCAAGAAATGGGTGCTAACCAAGAGCACGCGTCAGGACAAACCGTTCATTCGTTCGGCGACCGCCGGAGGTTGGAAATCGCAACTTCCAGAAGAATCAGTGGCAGCAATCGAGCGCGCTTGGGGCAGCCTCATGCGCGGCCTGGGATATGAACTGCAAACCTCGGTCACAGCGGTCGATGCGCTTGTTCCAGCCTTTTTCCCCATCACGTCCCCATAGTTCTTTCCGACGGCTAGCGCTCGCGCAAATGTGAGAGAATCGGCGCTCAACAACATGAGCTTAGCCGCCCAGTTTGCCGCATTTCTTAAGACGTCTCTGAGAAAAATAGTTTCCGAGCGCATACTCCAGGAACGCGGCGTTATCATTCGCCTGGGCCCAGGTGCCGGCCGAATCTATGCGCGGATGCGCCTGCTCGAGAAAATCGGCGTGAACTCAATTAACAACCGGCTTGTTCCCGCAAGCGCTTCCTCGTTCCTATTCGTTTGCTTCGGAAACATCATGAGAAGTCCCATGGCCGACGCCTTGCTCAAGCGGGCCGCCTCGGAAGCGAGGAAGATTGAGATTCACTCCGACTCGGCGGGATTGCACGCAATTCCCGGAAAACCGGCTCATCCATGGGCGCAAACCGCAGCCAACGAATTGGGAATCTCACTGGCAGACCATCAAGCCAAGACGCTCACGGCCGAGATGGTCGAGAACGCCGATGCCATCTTCGCAATGGATTTTCAGAACCTGTCAGAGCTTCTGATCCTTTACCCGCACTTTAGAAATAAAATCTTCATGCTGAGCGCGTACGCGGGTGATCCGCAATTGCATGAAATTTCAGATCCGTATCTCGGAGACCTAGAAACGACGCGGCAATGCTATCGCCTTCTGGAAACTTGCGTTCGGAATCTAGTGATGTCACGCACTCCCTCTGCCTCGCCGAAATGACCTCGAACAAGTCAGGTTTGACCAGGCCCTAATTTCGGCTTCATTCGCATTCGAAACCAGTTTGCGATCCCCGCAATTCCCGGACGCAGATCGGAGAGCCACACGTCGTCGTAATGCATGCCTGGCCTCCACGGGAGAGCCATCTGCACCAGACTTTTCCAGAAACCGGGATAATACCCTGTCCAGTTTTCCGGCTTCCCTGCCCGAAGATTGCTGAGATAAGTCAACTCTCCGACCACGCGGCGGCAAACGGTGTTGGCTTTGTAAGGAATGCTTTTTGGCGGCACTGTGCCATTCAATTTCCAGTCGATCAGAAAGCGGGGATAGTCGATGCCGCAGGCCACCGGCAGCGCCAACGAACCCCAGGGCCGACCGTTGATCTCCATCAGAATCATTTTTCCTTCGGCGGTTTTCTTGTACTCGACCATCGCCATTCCTTCAAATCCAATTTCGATCAGGAGCTTGCCGCTGATCTCCGCGAGTCGATCGTCAAGAGGAATAGATTTCCGGGCACTACTGGCCGAGCCGCGTGGATCGACTTCCCGGATTCTCTCCCACTGAAACGGAAGAAATATTTCCCCGCCCGCGATGAAGCACGAAAATCCAATTCCCGCGCCAGCCACGAATTCCTGAAGCAAAACATCTCCCGCGGCCTGCAATCGGGTCGACGCCTGGCTCTCAACCTCGGCTTGCGAATAGGCATAAGCGACCAAGCCACACACCGCTTCTTCACCCGGCCATCGCACCGAAAAGCGATCCTTAACCACGACAGGAAACTTGACATCGCCGGCCGCCGAAACCTCGCACCCGGATTCAATCAGGCAAGTTCGCGGAACGACAATTCCTAGTTGCTGGGCCAGTCGAATGGTTTTGTATTTGTCGGAAGCGATTTCCAAGGCGCGCGCGGAAGGCAAAGCCAGACGGCATATCCCCTCAAACATTCCGCGCCCGGATGAGAGCGGACCCAATGTCCAGTCAGTGATCGGTATGACAAGGTCGATGGCTTGAGAACGCACAAATTCGAAAACCGCGTCGCAAAAACGCGAGGCGTTATCAATAGAAACCGGATAATCGAAACCACGCCGGCAGTAACGCGACAGCTTCGCGGCGGCGAACAGCCCCTGGTTCGCTCCCACGGCAACCCAATGCCCCGCTCGGCCGACGGATCGAACCACGGAGAGAGCCGCCGCGCTATGTCCATCCAAGACCAGGATTCTCGCCAGTGCCGTCGCTCCATTCTTTCTTCATCAGACTTTGCTTTATCAGATCAACTTTTGCAGATCAAAATCAAACTGCCCTTCCGGCAAACGCGCACTCTATGTTCCACCGCAACCCATCCACCGTTTTTGATGGCCTTACACGCTTCAATCGCAATGTTTCATCTCCGCTTCGGACCAGGCCACGGTCGGTGGTAACCGCAGTTTCATATCCAGCTGCACGACTTTCCTCGGAAGTAAGTTCGTTCCAGTGCGGCGAAAGCGCTGGACACGGGTAAGAAAAATGCCGGATGGGCTCGCCAAGTCGTTCCTCAAGGCGTCTCTTCGATTCGGTTAATTCCGCTGTGACGTCTTCACGACTCACATACGCCATGTTCGGATGAGTCATGCTGTGTGAACCGACAAGATGCCCATGGCGCATGAGGGCCTGGATTTGTTCATAGCTCATCATCGGGACGTCCGCTTCCGGAGGTGTGGCCGACGCCAACTGCCGCTCCACTCCGGCCACGAAATCGTCCTGTGGCGCGCCGGTAAAACGGCAACAAATTCCGCAGGCCTGCGCAAAGGCTTCCTCTCGCGAGTCATCCCCGGTAAGCGGCCATTCTTTCCCCGACGGATCGCGCCATGAGTCTTTCCGCGTCGTACGGAAGGGAAAGCGCAATCGGCCCGGCCAGGGCGCGCGGCGCTTCTCGATGCAATCCACAGTCACATAAAAAATCGCGGGCACGCCAACCTGGCTCAGGATGGGCATTGCGACCTCATGATTGTCGGCATATCCGTCGTCAAAAGTGACTACGACGGAACGGGGCCGCAACTCGCGTCCTGTGCGCATAGACTCCGCCAGCGCGTCGAGAGTAATCGGTCGGAACTGCTTCGCCAGCACCTCCATTTGCCCACGAAATACCGCCTCGGAATGGCCGATTCCACCAAGCAAATTGAACGACCGAGCCGGGTCGCGGCAAACCGAGTGGTACATAACAAGCGCCGCACTGCCAGCCCGGGCCAGTGCCGCCATTCGCAGCACACCGCTTCCCAGGACCGCTTTCTTGGCCAAACTTTTCATAGCTTCCGGTGCACCTGGCGTGATTCTCGATCCTCAAGTTTAACTGAGCTTTGGCAGCGATCGACTGAGACAACCGGCAAAACCGGAGTAACCTCAGGTACCTCAATTTTCCTAGGCGGAGCAATGTGCAAGAATTAGCATGTTGACGACGCTGGAGAGTTCTAGTTAGAGTGAGTCTAGACCCAAAGGCTTACACTTTTGCTTTTCTCTGCTGCGCCCCACACGAGAAATAGCTTTTAAGTCGCTTCATATCCGGGGTTTATGCCGTCCCTTGATAAAACTGAATGCATTGTTCCATTGTGCGGGGCACAAGCCCCATGAAGTGTTGGTGCTGGTGCTTTGTCTTCAATCTCTATTAGCAAACGGCGGTAAGAGGGTTTTGGCTCGCGAGTGCGAGCTGCCGTCGTAACAATTTCGCAACCCAGGAGGGTTAAGTTTGAGCTCGACAATCAGCCACCTTATCGCCGCGCATGGCGGAGAACTGGTCAATCTCTATGTTCAACCGAAACAAGCCGCCGATCTGAAAGCCCACTCCCGCGAGTGGCCCTCCTGGGACCTGACTCCCCGGCAAGTCTGCGATCTCGAATTATTGATGAGCGGAGGCTTTTCTCCGCTGACTGGTTTTCTGAACCGCAAAGACTACGAAGGCGTGTGCAACAGCATGCGGCTGGCCAGCGGCGTTCTCTGGCCCATGCCGATCACGCTCGATGTCACGGAAGAATTTGCCAAGAAGCTCACGCCCGGCAGCAGCAAGGTGGCGTTACGCGACGGCGAAGGCGTGATGCTGGCCGTTTTGCACGTGGAAGATGTTTGGCAGCCGGATCGCCAAGCGGAAGCAAAGGCGGTTTTCGGCAGCACCAGCGCGGCCCATCCCGGCGCCGATTACGCGATCAACAAATCCAATCCCTGGTACGTGGGTGGCCGCGTTGAAGGAATTCAGGATCCTTCGCACTACGATTTCCGCACCCTGCGTTTTACGCCCGCGGAGCTGCGGGCCGAATTCGCCCGCCTCGGCTGGCGGCGCATTGTCGCTTTCCAGACTCGCAATCCCATGCACCGCGCCCACGTCGAGTTGACATTCCGCGCCGCCAAGCAGGTGGAAGCAAATCTTCTGATCCATCCCGTGGTTGGCATGACCAAACCCGGAGACGTCGATTACTACACGCGTGTCCGTTGCTACCAACTGTTGCTTCCGAAATATCCACAGGGCACGGCGAAGCTTTCGCTGCTGCCTCTGGCCATGCGCATGGGCGGACCGCGCGAAGCAATTTGGCACGCGCTCATCCGCAAGAACCACGGCTGCACCCACTTCATCGTGGGCCGCGATCACGCCGGTCCGGGCAGCGACAAAGACGGCAAGCCGTTTTAC
>Ga0209010_1000353_pt1 | contig 15232 bp, 11 predicted proteins | sample BlaSpr_A8_OM1_O3_FD_187985 | JGI IMG/M metagenome (GOLD analysis project Ga0209010, IMG submission 187985) | Forest soil microbial communities from Thunder Bay, Ontario, Canada - Black Spruce, Ontario site 2_A8_OM1_O3 (SPAdes) (version 2) | ecosystem: Environmental > Terrestrial > Soil > Boreal... | reverse complement strand
TTAAGAGCAGCCTTTAACGCCAAACATCTGCGATCCGCTCGCCCGACGGCGATGCAAGTGCGTCCCGCGGGCCGCCGGTAGCGTGTGCTAGAATGTCCATACAGTGCTGAAGATTCTTCAGGATCTGCTCGAACTGCAAGCCGTGGACATGCGGCTCCAAGACGTCCGCGCGCGCCTGGCTTCCTTTCCGAAGAAAATTGCTGAATCGGACGCGCGCGTCGCCGCGTCAAAGGCTGAACTAGAGCACAGCAAGGCCGCGCAACTCGCCACCGTCAAAGACCGCAAAAAATACGAGCTGGACGTCGAGGGATGGAAAGAAAAGGTCCGCAAGTACAAGGATCAGACCTCCCAGATAAAGACAAACGAGGCTTACAAAGCTTTGCAGCACGAAGTGCAAATGGCCGAAGAAGAAATCGCCAAAGCGGAAGATCGCTTGCTCGAACAAATGGTGGCCGGCGAAGAGTACGACCGGCGCATCAAGATTTCCGAGAAATCGCTGAAAGAAGTGGAAGAAGTCGCTCGCGGCGAGCGCTCCAAGATTGAGACTGAAAAAGCGGAGGCTGAGAAAGCTCTCGCGGAGTTAGAGGCTGCACGCGCCCGCGTCACCACGGGAATCGACGAGAACATGCTGGATCATTACGACCGCATCGTAAAAAAACATCATGGCGTCGCCCTAGCCGAAGTTCGCGACGAGAAATGCACGGCCTGCGGAATGCGCATCCGGCCCCACGTATTTCAGGAGATGCGCCGCTCGGAAAGCCAGGAAATGTTTCACTGCGAAACGTGCACTCGCATTCTTTACTATTACGAGCAGGTATCTTCCGCAGCAGCGGTTTCTTCCAACACGCCCTCTTCCACCCCAGCCGGGCTCTCCCAGAAATGAAGCGTACGGGCGGCGAAATCCTTTCGACTTTGTATTCTGCTAAGACGGTCAAGAAATGAAACGGCCTGCAAAACTCACGCCACCGGGCAGCGCGCGTTTATTCACCGAGGCTCATTTGGCTGGCCCGCCTGCGGGCGTTCACATCGCTAATATAGACGGAGCTTCGCGCGGCAATCCCGGCCCGGCGTCCTACGCTGTAGTTCTGCGGGATGCTTCCGGGAAAATCGTCCTGGAGCTGGCGAAACATATCGGCCGTGAAACAAATAACGTCGCCGAGTACTACGCGCTTCTGGCTGCGCTGGACTACGCGGCAACTCACGACATTCCCGCGCTTCGAATTCGGAGCGATTCCGAGCTTCTCGTCCGGCAGATGCAAGGCCGCTACAAAGTGAAAAGCCCGGACCTGAAGCCGCTGCACGAACGCGCCGCGAAATTGGCTCGTCAGATTCAGTACTTCGTCATCGAGCACGTCCGGCGAGAACTGAATAGCGATGCAGACGCTCTCGCAAATCTCGCGCTGGATCAGGCCGGAACGGCCGGTGGAGTCCGCCGGGAAGCCGCGAAATCCGAAATCCGCGCTCCGCATGGCGAAACGCAACCGCTCGCGGCGAAAGAAAACTCTGAACCTGTACCTCGTGGCTCAAGTTCATCCCAGAGGATTCGCGCGCGGTTCCTAAACGGTGTTCTAGTACCAGTCGAAACGCTCGATTTACCCGAAGGCAGCGAGGTGATGCTCGACGTGCGTAGGCCATTGAGTAAGTAGTACTTACTGAGATAATTAGCCCCTTCCACTTCCCATAGTTTGGTACCAACGCTCTATTGTTGCGCTCGGTTTAGGCCTATAACTTCGTTATGTCAGGGCCAAACTGTGACTCCATTTCTGGACAAACTTCCGACGATCCTTGTGCTCGCTGTTCTCGTCGCGATATTTTTATCGTTGCGGAAACACGCCCCCTCTGCTCGCATTCGGCTTTGGACCTACGCGTGGGCATTGATTTTTCTGCACTTCTTCGTTGAGGCATTCGAAACTCACCAAGGCACGCTGGAAATAATTATCGAGTCGATTGACATTGCCGCTCTGGAGCTTTCCGGAGTGGTCTTTGCTACGTCCATGATTAGCGCCGTTGAAATCCGGTCGAAACGGCTCGGATTGTTGGCACTGCTTGGCATTCCGGTGGTATTTCACGCGGTTATAGCCAGTTTTGACTGGCACATATTTCGAACTATGTCCGCGGCTCTTGCGGTTATATTCTTCGGTGCCGCCATCTTCACACTTGTGGCCCACGCACGGTCGCCGCGGTTCAACATCTTTGTGGCTGTCGTCCTTACCGGTGTGGGAATCTGGGCGATCCACGATCAACTGCACGGTAGCCCCGACTTCGCCATCAACGCCATCCTGACACTCTCCTTCGGATTGTGCGGCCTTCTTTTCTGGAAACGGTATCCCAGGATTTCTCCCGGTGTAATCGCTGTGTCCGGCGGATTTCTCGCCTGGGGCGCGGTCTTCCCGGTGGGCGCGTTGTTCGATCACTATTTGCCGAAACTGCAAATGAATCCGGAATTGTGGAATGTCCCAAAGTATTTTGTGGCTCTCGGGATGGTGCTGACGCTCCTGGAAGACAAATCGCGAATCATCGAACAATCCAGCGCGCGCGAACATGCCGAAAACCTGCTGCTCCAGCGCCTTTCGCACATCACGTCACGACTTCTAGCCGGGAAAGATCCGGCTGCGCTGTGCAACGAGGTCGCCACAGCCATCACCGACGCGAGCAGTTTCACCAAGGCCGCCCTATTGCTCGCCGCGGAAGATCGCTCGTTCCACCTGGCCGGCGCAAACGGATTTTCCGCAGAGGAGACTGATAAGCTCGAAGGGCGCGCAAGAAGTCTCACGATCGAACAACTCAAAGGGTTGTGCAACAAGGACAACCAGCTGGGAAATAATTCTTACCGCATGGCACTCCCGGATAACGAAGTCCTGGTCCCGCTCATTTCATGGCGAGGTTCATACGTGGGATGCTTATTCCTCAGCAGCGCGGAACTTGAAGACGGCCCTGACGTGTCCGAAATGGTGAAGCTGGAAGTTCTCGCATCCGACCTAGCCGTCACAATTGAAAACACGAGGCTGCATCATCAACTCGTGCGAGCGGAAAAATTGGCTGCGCTAGGCCAGCTGGTCGCTGGAGTGGCTCACGAATTAAACAATCCGCTGACCGGTATCATCGGCTATTCGGAATTGCTCGCGGAGGAGGTGCAGGGCGAGAAGGTGGTCAAGCGCCTGCAGAAGTTAGGACACGAAGCGCATCGCATGAAGCGTATCGTGGACGGCTTGCTGCGTTTTGCCCGCCAGAATAATCCCGCTGCTCGCGCTGCCGATTTCGAGGGCGCCTTGCGCGACGTCATCCAGCTTCGCGAATACCATCTGCGAAAGCTCGGTATCTCGGTGCAATGCCACGTAGACCCGAAGTTGCCGCCCATCGCCATTGGCGAAGACGAATTGAAGCAAGTCCTGCTGAATCTCCTGAACAACTCGATAGATGCGGTCGAAGACAGCGCGCAACGCGCCATCCAAATCCGCGCTTCGATACATCAGAATACCGTTGTGATTCAGTTTGAGGATTCCGGCCCGGGATTCGCCGACCTAAACCGCGCGTTCGATCCGTTTTTCACTACCAAGCCAGTGGGAAAAGGTACCGGACTGGGCCTGAGCATTTGCTACGGCATCGCGCAGGAATGCGGCGGGGAAATCGTTCTCTCGAACAAGCAGCCCTACGGCGCGAGCGTGGTGCTGGAGCTGCCTGTGACCGTCTCTGCGGCGCATCCCGCTATCGGGCTTTCAGTTTAGTCAACAGCTTCCCGCATTATCCGTTTTGAAGGTGGAAGACGATTTCTGGCTCGCTGTAACTTCGGTGCGGGGAACGATGAGAAAGTCAAAATGGAAAACTGCGCTAGTAGAGCTACTTGACGGAGTCCAGCGAGAGCTGGGACCCGGTATTTCCAATGAGACTCGATCTGAAATCGCTTCATTGCGACGGCGTTTACGCGTGCCATTTCCCACACGAAACCGCAAACGATTTGAACTGGAGTTGGTAGAATTTCTGGATAGCAAGCTGGTCTTAAAGGCCGCTACAAACCGGTATCTCGGAAAGAAAACGATTGCCGTCGTCCAAGCGGCGGAAGCTGCGCTCAAAGAGGCCGAGGCCGTTCTACAAAAGTGCCGAGAAAAAGCTCCGGGCGATCTGCCGAATTAGAATCCGGAGAACTCCGCTTCAGAACCCACCGCCGTTACTGGACTTGTTTCAAGACGTAGGAGCGGTACAGCGTGTCGCGCTGCGCGGGAATATAGCCTGCATCGGTGATGATGCGGCGAAGCTCGGTTTCATTCGTGCGGTTGCGTACGCCTGCCGCGTACACAACATTTTCTTCAATCAATATGCTGCCCACATCATCGGCGCCAAATTGCAAACCGACCTGGCAGATTTTGATTCCGGGCGTGAGCCAGCTCGACTGAATGTGGTCGATGTTGTCGAGGTACAGCCGGCTGATCGCGAGCGTCTTCAGATAATCAAAGGCCGTCGCCTCGGGGATTTTCTTCCCCAGTGGAGTATTTTCCGGCGCAAAAATCCAGGGAATGAATGCGGTGAAGCCGCCCGTGTCTTCCTGAATCCGGCGCAGCAACTCGAGATGGTTCACGCGGTGCCGCGCTTCCTCGCCGCAGCCGAACATCATGGTCGCCGTCGTGCGCATTCCCAGTGAATGCGCGGCGCGATGCACTTCCACCCATTCTTCGGAGCGGCACTTCAATCGCGAAATGCGCGCGCGTATTTCGTCGTCCAGAATTTCAGCTCCGCCTCCGGGAATCGAATCGAGGCCCGCGTCGCGCAGCCGCGCAATCGTGTCGCGCAGCGAGAGTCCCGAAACTTCGGCGATGCAGGTAATTTCCGGCGCTGAAAAACAATGCAGATGAACCTGCGGATATCTTTCCTTGATTGATCGCAGCATGTTTTCGTAAAACTCAATCCGCAGGTCCGGATGCAAGCCGCCCTGCATCAGCACTCCCGTGCCACCCAGACCGAGCATCTCCTCGATTTTTTCGTAAATGGACTCCAGGGGCAGGATGTAACCGTCTTTCGCGCCCAGCGGCCGGTAGAAAGCGCAGAACGAACAATACTCCGTGCAGAAATTCGTGTAGTTGATGTTGCGATCGATCTGATACGTGGCGATGCGCCCGTCGGTCTTCTTGCGGCGTACTTCGTTCGCAGCCATCCCGATTCCGATCAAATCATCGGATTCGAAAAGGTCCAGCGCTTCTTGTTGTGAAATTCCCATTTTTCGTTTATCCCCTGCCGGCAATCAGATCAAATGAACCGGATTGTTGATCCGTACGATGCCTTCGCGTAGCACCACGCCATAAACGCCCAAGCAGCCCTGGTGACGAAGCGCCACTGTCTGCAGCACGGTTGGTGAAGGTGCCGCCGTCTCCGGATCGAGCGTGATCATCACGCAGCGCTCGTCTTTTTTCACCAGCTTCAGTATGACCGTGTCGCCGATCTGCAGCTCGTGCCCGATCAAGTCGTCTTCGTAATACGGCTGGTCGTTGTCCCAGCGCACATAAAAGTTAGCACGAAATCGCCGGGTATCGAGGCTAATACCAGTTTCTTTGGAGAGCGCGCTAGCCGTGCTCAATCCCAGCACGGAGACCGGGCGCGCGTCCGTCTGGCAACGCTCCGAAAACCTCAATCGAAGAGAGCGCCCGAATCGTTCTTCCAGATAGCGGGTGAACCGCGAATCACCCATGTGGAAATTTTCGCCTTCTGGCGTAGTCACCTCAACCGCGTAGCGCGCGGTGTCGGGATTCTCCTCATCGATCGCCGGCGGATCCAGAAAACGCGGACGAAAGAGAATCAATTCGCGGCCCTGCCGTGCCGTCATCCATGGAAAGTTCGACCGGTTGCGATTGTCGATGAATGCAAAAACGCGGTCGCCAATCAGTCCGGCAAAACCCACGCGGGCTTCTTCCAGGTCTTCACCGGCCATGCTTTTCACCGGATAGCGACGCAGGATGCTTAGCTGGCCGATGCGTTCCACACTCTTACGCTCCGTGCCGGGCAGTCGCTCTGGCCCGTGATTCGAAAAATTCAAGCGGGCGCGCGCGCGAAATCAGGCCCGCTGCCGCAGCTTTTTCGAAATAGAGGCGCAGGCCGGCCTGATATTCCTCTTCCAGACCGAAATGGATATTTTCCGTAAGGTAACGTTCCAGCGCACCGGCCGGGAGATTAAGTTTCAGCGAAGCCCCTTCGGCGATTTCGCGCAGCCGCGCAAGCCCGTACTTCTTCGATGCTTCAAAGTCAGCAAAAATTTCCGGAGTCATCGCATCGCGACGCGCCGTCCAAATCGCCAGCACACACGGCTTTCCGGTTAACTCCTGCCATTGATAAGCCACATCATAGACGAAGAGCGTTTCAAATCCCGGTACCGGCGCGCTCTCCGGATCACCCTTACAGCAGTCCTCGCCGCTGGGAATTTTTCCGGCCAATTCATCCATCTTTACCGCGATGCGCAATGCCGGGTCGCCAATCACCAGCGCCGCGTCGGCAATCTTCAGCATTTCCGACGGGTCGGGCGCGGCGTCCACAAATTCGGGTTGAATTTTCCAGTGTTCGGCAGCGAGCAATCGAACCAGCGCGGCTGAACTCCGCGAGCTGGTGTCCAGAGCGATGCGCTTCACCTTTTCGATCGGTCTTTTCGCCACCAACAGAATGCTGCGCACCTCGCCTTTCGCCGCCACGGCCATTCCCGGTAGCGCGACGACGTTTTCCATGCGCTGATATTCGATGGCCGGAATGATGGCAACGTCCACGTCGCCACGCCGCAGCGCTTCGGCGCATTGCGACGGCAGCGTAAACGAGAGATCGTATTTCCCCGTGAGCGGCCCATCCGTAAATCCCCACACCAGTGGCGCGGTATTCAGGAATTCAACAATGGAAATTCGTAGTTTTGCCATATTTGGTTTGCAGACGCTTACTAAATCTTAGCACACCGGTGCAGGGGACGCTTCCACCGGCGGCCCAGCGGACGGACAAAGAGCATGAAACGCGGCTACGGGGCGGACAAGAACCCCACCACCTCGTCTTCCAGCGGGATTTCCATCTCGTGTTTGACGCCCGCCCCGTCCGACTCGGAAGGTTTCCATCCGTCTCCCTTTCCCAAAACTTCAAACGAAGCGAACGCGTAGGGGAGTCCCTCGCAACCAAGCATCGAACTCGCATTGCAAATATCAAAGTGCAAATGCGGCTCCGAGGAATTTCCGGTGTTGCCCAGGAGCCCGAGGACCTGCCCGCGGCGCACCTTGTCGCCTACTTTTACGCGCAGCGACCCCGGCTGCATATGAGCGTAGAACGCGTACAGCCCGTTGCCGATATCCACAATAACGTGATTGCCGCCGACCGTCTCCAGCGTAATCGGGATTGCGAGCGATGCTGCTCCCGGCGTGTTTTGCGGAATGCCGTCCTTTGTCTCTGTGACGGTTCCGTCCGCTACCGCAAGGATTTCGTGTCCATACGCGCGATAATTTTTGTTGTCCGCCGGATCGCCCTTGTAAGTCTTCCCGTCGGGATAGAGTTCCACCCAGTCAATCGCAAAACGTTGCGAGATATAAGCGCGCCCGTCGATTGGAATTAACGCCCGCCGGTGTGCGGACGTGTTCGAAGGACCGTTGCCTGCCTGCCAATCATCGCCGGTCAGTGGCGCGGCGATCACCGCCACCGGATTTCGATCCACTTGCGTTGCCGGGGTGTCGATCGTTAGTCCTTCCGGATAATCGCCGATCTTCACTGTGATTCGCTGCCTGATGGAAGCCGGGACGGCATCCAGATTCTCAAAGTCTGCCCACATGTAGATGACCGCGAATTCCCCCGGCGCAATCCTCGCAGATTCCTTCGGCACGTTTCCCGGATGAACCACCTTTCCATCCAGCTCCGCGCCTGCAAAACTCGCCAGCGTCTTTCTATCGCTTGCGGAATCACCCGCTACCACGTCCACTTGTGTAAGTAGGCAATCCGCATGGCCATAGTTCGAAACGTGTAGCTCATACGCAAGATGCCATTTCCCATCACCTTTAAATGCCGTGGGCGCGATCGGAATCACCACGTCCAGCGGGACGTTCAGCGGCCTCGGCGTGTGTTCCGCGGTCTTCGCCGAATTGCCTTCCGGCGTTTTGGATGCTTCGCTGCGTTTGAAGGAAAGAGGCTGTGCCGGAACTCCAGTTTGCGTCCAAGTCCCAGTGATTTCTGATCCGGTCTCATTCATCTTTCCCTCATACAAGCCGCCGACTCGACTCACTTCAAACCGCACTTCACCCTCAAACAGCGTGGCTTTCTCGATCGGCAACGTTGCGCCTTGATCCACGCTGTTCAGTTGTCCGGCCAGATCTCCGCTGCTTGTTTTCGAAATGGTCACCACGAGACGGAGCTGGCCGCCCAAAGTTCCTTCCCACGATCCTTCAAGGCCGGTTGCAGCAGGCGTTTGCTGCGCCATCGCGCGGCTCGCCGAAAATCCTGCGATTGCCATTGCCGCGAACAACAAAGCACAGGTGCAAGCTACACCCGGCCTTGGCGCAAGACCTCCGCGCGTATTCGTTAAACGCACTTCTTTCATGCCGGGCGATCTCATGGCTTTCCCTCCGCTGTGGGCGGCAGTATTCTATCGCAACCGCAAAACTACCGACTCATCGAATGGAAGGAGTCAGTATTAACCCGGCTGGACAATCAAGCCGCGGCCTGCGTACCCTCAGCCGCTGGTTAGGTTTTCCCTCTCGATGCAATCCGACCAATACTTGGGATGGCTGGCGCTTGCGCTGACGCCGGGGCTTGGCGCGCGCGCGGCTGGGAAATTGCTTCGCGAGATGGGCAGCCCTGAAGCTGTTTTCAAAGCGTCGGTTACCGCTTTGGAGGCCCATCGTCTGCCGAAAGCGGTTGCGCAGGCAATCCATACTCGCCAGTCTCTCAGCGTCGCGGCAAAGGAACTGGCGCAGGTGCAAGCCGCCGGTTGCCGCCTGCTCACCTGGGACGAGCCCCAGTACCCCCAGCGCCTCCGTGAGATTTATGACCCTCCTCCCCTTCTGTATGTTCGCGGAAACATTGAACTTCTGAATCGTCACTCAATTTCGATAGTTGGCTCGCGTCGTCCGACCCCTTACGGGAATCAAATGGCGCAGAGGCTGGCAAAGGACTTGGCCAACTGCGGTCTGGTAATTTCCAGCGGCCTGGCTCGCGGAATCGATTCGAGCGCGCATAGGGGTGCTCTGAGTTCTGACACCGGTGCCAGCGTGGGAGTACTCGGCTGCGGGATTGATGTTGTCTATCCCAAGGAGAATAAGAAGATTTTCGAGGAAATGACTCAACGGGGAGCGATCATTACGGAATTTCCTATGGGCACGTTTCCCGCGCCTCAGAACTTTCCCATACGCAACCGGATAATTGCCGGTATGGGGATCGGAGTCGTGGTGGTCGAGGGCGCGCAGTATTCTGGCTCGCTTATCACGGCTCGTCTGGCCATGGAGTTTGGCCGCGAGGTTTACGGCGTACCCGGCAATGCCACACAACCCTCCAGCTATGGGCCGAATCAGCTTATAAAGCAGGGTGCCAAGCTGGTTACGTCTTGGGAGGATGTGATTGAGGAGTTGCCAACGCCTATCCGGGCCGAGCTTCTGCCGGTGGAGTCGGCAAACTCCGAGGAGCGGGCCGCGCTCGTGCAGCAGAGTCTGGCCCCGCCCGAGCGAACGCTCTACGACCTTTTGACTGAGGATGAATCTCGCCATATAGACGATTTAGTCGAACTTTCCGGCCTCACTTCCTCGGAGGTCCTCGCCGCCCTATTTGACCTGGAGCTCAAAGGCGTGGTACGTCAGTTACCTGGTAAGCAATTCCTCAAAGTCCTGTTGTAATCTCTAAGGGGATAGCAGCTAGGATGTGAGGGGTGCCCCAGTGCCTCCGGGCGCCGGCATTTCAGAACTGTTCACAAGGAACACCAAAAGAGAATGGGTCGATCACTGGTAATCGTCGAATCGCCCGCCAAGGCGAAAACAATCAATAAGTATCTCGGCCGGAACTACACGGTCAAGGCTTCCTACGGCCACGTGATGGATCTGCCGAAAACGACGATTGGTATCCTTCTGCCCGGCGAGCAAAACGGCAAGGGAAAAAAGAAGAAGCGCAAAACCAAGAAATCCAAAGGCGCGGACGCGGCACCCGAGAAAAAAGCGCCCAAGCCGGTAGTGATCACGGCCGGAAATATTTTCGAGCCCACCTACCAGGTAATTCCCGGGAAAATTAAGGTCATCAACGACCTCCGGAAAGCAGCGCAGGGAGCCGATGCAATTTATCTGGCGGGCGACCCGGACCGCGAAGGTGAAGCCATCTGCGCGCACCTGGAAGAAATTCTGAGCAATCCCCGCGAATATTCCAATCTTCGGGAAGAAACCGATGTCCCGAAGAACGGCGATGCTCCGAAAGATATTCCGAAGAAAGAAACGAAAGTCAGCAAAGCAAGCTTGGCAGTCCCTCCGATTTACCGCGTGATGTTCAACGAAATCACGCAGAAAGCCATTAAAGCCGCTTTCGAGACGCCGTCGAAAGTGAATGCGAATTTGGTGGATGCGCAGCAAGCCCGGCGGGTTCTCGATCGCATTGTGGGTTACAAAGTCTCGCCGCTCTTGTGGAACAAGGTCCGCCGCGGTCTTTCGGCCGGCCGCGTGCAAACCGTCGCACTCCGGCTGATCGTCGAGCGCGAACAAGAAATTCGCGCGTTCGTACCCAGGGAATACTGGACCATCCATGCGCTTCTGGGCGCGGGAGAACCGCCCTCATTTGAAGCCAAGCTCATCAAGTACAAAGGTGAAGACATTGAAGTGCCGGACGAAGCGGAAGCGCAACGCGTCCTGGCCGCGGTCCAAAAAGCCATTTGGCAGGTTTCCAGCGTCGCTCAAAAAGAAAAGCGGCGTTTCGCTCCCCCGCCGTTCACTACTTCGAAGCTGCAGCAAGCGGGATACAACCGCCTGCGTTTTACCGCCAAGCGCACCATGATGCTGGCGCAGAGACTTTACGAAGGCGTAGAACTCGGTTCGGAAGGGTCCGTCGCGTTGATCACTTACATGCGCACGGATTCCGTAAAAGTTTCAAGCGACGCCTTGGCCCAAGTCCGCGACCACATTGGTTCGAGTTACGGCCAACATTATCTTCCGGAAAAGCCGAATTTCTTCAAATCGAAAAAAGACGCGCAAGAGGCTCACGAAGCGATTCGTCCCACGGATGTCGCCCGCACACCCGAAAGCGTAAAACCGTATCTCGACGAGTCCATGTTCAAGCTGTACCAGATGATTTGGCAGCGCTTCGTCGCTTCGCAGATGGTTCCGGCGGTTTTTGATCAGACCACCATCGACGTGGATGCGAACGATTACACCTTCCGCGCCACCGGTTCGGTCCAGAAATTCGATGGCTACCTCGCGGCCTACCAGGCCGTGAAGGAAGAAGAAGAAAAAGATGATGAAGGCGACGCAGCCGGCAACCGCTTGCCGCCCGTTCGCGAAGGCGATCAGCTTCGTCTTGAAACCATCCGCCCCGAGCAGCATTTCACCGAGCCTCCGCCGCGCTACACGGAAGCGACGCTGGTAAAAGAGCTGGAAGAAAAAGGCATTGGCCGGCCGTCCACCTACGCGACGATCATCTCGACCATCGTGGACCGGGAGTACGTCACGAAAGATCAAGGACGCTTCACTCCTACGATGCTCGGCGAACGCGTCAGCGTGCTGCTGGTGAAAAGTTTCGAGGATATTTTCGACGTGGGCTTTACCGCGCGCCTGGAAGAAGAACTGGACGAAATAGAAGAGGGCAAATTGCCTTGGCGGCAGGCGGTGAAAGAATTCTGGGATCCTTTCCTGCTGGACCTGGATAAAGCTCAGGACGAAATGCTCTCTTACAAAGCGGGGATTGCGACCGGGCTGAAATGCGAAAAATGCGGCCAGGGAGAATTGCTCGAGCGCATCAGCCGCCACGGATTTTTCCTGGGCTGTAACCGCTATCCGGATTGCGACTTCATCAAGGATCTTTCGCCCGAGCTTCCTGAAGAAACTTCAGGCGAAGTGAAAATTGAATATTGCGATAACTGCGGCAAGGAAATGGCCATCAAGCGCGGCCGCTTCGGCGTATTCCTTGCATGCACCGGCTATCCGGATTGCAAGACTACGCGGCGTTTGGTGAGCGGCACGCGCACCGCGCGCCAGCCGGATGTCCGGCTCGATGAAAAATGTCCTCTGGACGAGGGCCAGCTCCTTCGGCGACAGGGCCGCTTCGGGGATTTCATCGGTTGTGAAAATTATCCAAAGTGCAAATATACGCGGCCCATCACGCTCGGAATCAAATGCCCGAAATGCGGAGAAGGAGAATTCGTCCGCCGCGGTACGGCCAAAGGGCGCGGGCGCGGCCGCATCTTTTACGGTTGCAGCCGCTATCCCGATTGCGACTACACTTCGCCGCACGAACCGCTCAACGAACCCTGCCCGAAATGCGGCGCGCCTTTTATCGTCGAAAAGCGCACGAAGGCCGGCAACTTCCGTTCCTGCGTGAAAGAAGGATGCGATTGGGAGATAGAAGCTCTGCCCGAACCAGCAGCCGCTCCTGCGGCTCCGTTTGTGCATCCTCAAGAGCCGCGTGCAGACAGTACTCTCGCGGTTCCTGTGAAATCCTGAAACGCAACCGGACGCTCTTCCTCGCGCCGCAATTCGGTTTCTATTTGTCATCTCTGTGGCATCTTATAAACTAACCGTCAGCGGCTTGGCGCCATGAAGCGGACCATCGAAAAATTCGCGAACTACTTGCGCTACGAAAGGAATGTCTCGCCCGCAACGATTCATAATTATCGCGGCGATCTCGAACTCTTTCGCGAATTCCTGACGCCTCCCGGCGAAAAAACGATGGCTCTGCAACACGTGGACGCCAGAATCATCCGTGAATTCGTCGGGTGGCTCTACGACCGCAAGATGCAGAAAGTGTCCGTGGCTAGAAAGCTCGCCGCGCTGCGAACGTTTTTCAAATTCTGTGTTCGTGAGCGAATTACCAGGCAAAATCCGGCGCGCTTGGTGAGCACTCCCAAAATACCGAAGCGAGTCCCCCGTGTACTTACGGCCGAAGAGATGAACGGTTTCCTCGACACTCTGGCAGGCGCAGCGGCCGGCAAAAAACAGGGGCCGCGGCGCAAAAACCAATCGGCCCAGGACGCGAAGCTGATTCCCTGCCGAGATCGCGCCATTCTGGAATTGCTATACGCTTCGGGACTCCGCGTCAGCGAGCTTGTCGGCCTCACGCTGGGGAACTTGGATCGCCCGGGGCAAATGGTTCGCGTGCTGGGAAAGGGCCGCAAAGAGCGCGTGGTTCCCTACGGCGGAAAAGCGCAGCAGGCGCTGGAAGCTTACTTGCCGTTGCGCGAACAGCTTCTGGCGCATCCACGCACGAAAGCCGATCCGACGGCTGTTTTTTTGAATCACCGCGGCGGCCGGTTGACCTCCAAATCGGTTCGCGTAATTGTGAAAGCGTACGCGCGGCTCGCGAATGTGAACTGGAACCTGCATCCGCACTCGCTGCGCCACGCGTTCGCCACCCATCTTCTGGCGGATGGCGCGGACCTGCGCGCGATTCAGGAGCTTCTCGGCCACGTCTCCCTCTCCACTACCCAGCGCTACACGCAGGCAAGTATCGAACAACTGATGGCTGTGTATGACAAAGCCCATCCGCACGCCTGATTCCGCTCTGGTTGCCTCATTGGCCGCTATAATGGATTTATAGGAGCAACTTGGATGTCGATGCGGCATCCAATAAAGTGCGCTGAATCGCGTACAAATACGAAGAAAGGTCACGATGAAAACCGCCCAGGCCAAAGTCACGAAGATGATTCCGGAAGTTCGTCCCACCGCCGCGCTGCAAATGTATTTCGAAACCATGGTGTACAAGACGCGCGAGCGGCTGGAGTTGATCAATATCACCAAGGACCTGAATGAAGTGGTGCGCAAGCACGGATTGAAGGCAGGGTTCGTGCTGGTGCAATCGCTCCACACCACCACCGCCGTTTTCATCAACGAATTTCAACAGGCGCTACTCGACGACATCAAATCGTTTCTCGAGCGGCTGGTAGGGCGCATCGACTACTGGCGGCACAACGATCCCAAGCTTTCGGAGTGCAACCGGCAGAACGCCGATTCTCATCTTCGCGCAATGCTGCTGGGGCATACGCTTTCGGTTCCGGTGCGCGGCGGCGAACTGGCGCTGGGTTACTGGCAATCGATCATCCTCGCCGAGCTCGATGGGCCGCGCGACCGCTCGATTCAGGTGCAGATGCTCGGAGTTCAGGAAGAATAATGTTTTCTATGCTGTGAATTGAGGATCAGTTTCAAAAGCTTTTCGCGAGGTTTATTTCGGCCAACTTTGATCTGAGCTGCTGTTCCGGCCCTGAAGTCCGTGCCTAAATATTGAGGGTTAGTGAAGTTTCGGGAATGAAGCCGTCGATGCTGCGCGATGAAACGCGCGCGGCCGGAATCGGCATTTTTTCGCGGTCCACGGGATTGTAGAGCGTGTCGCGCTCGACGGGTACGCGTCCTGCTTCGCGGATCAGGCGTTCGAGTTCGGCGCGGGTCATGTGTTCGGGAGTTGTGGCGCCGGCGTCGTGGTAGATTTTTTCTTCGACCACGGTGCCGTCGAGGTCGTTCGCGCCGAAGCGCAAGGCCACTTGCGCGATGCGCGGCGTCAGCATGATCCAGTAAGCTTTAATGTGGTCGAAATTATCGAGCAGCAGGCGCGAGCAGGCGATGGCTTTCAGATCGTCGAACCCGGTGGGGCTGGGAATGTGCGAGAGGCCGGTGTTCGCGGGATGAAACGCGAGCGGAATGAAGGCGACGAAGCCGTGGGTCTTGTCTTGGGTTTCGCGAAGCTGGACCAAGTGGTCCACACGCTCTTCGTTGGTTTCGATATGCCCGTAGAGCATGGTGGCATTCGAGCGCAGGCCGACTTCGTGGGCGGTGCGCGCGATTTGCAGCCACATCTGTCCGCTGACTTTGTGGTCGCAGATAATTTTTCGCACGCGCGGATGAAAAATCTCCGCGCCGCCGCCGGGCAGCGAATCGACGCCAGCCGCTTTCATCGCGAGCAAAGTGTCGCGTATGGAAAGTTTTGAAATGCGCGCGTAGTAGCCCACCTCCACCATGGTGAAAGCTTTCAGGTGAACTTGCGGGAAGCGCTGTTTCAGGCCGCGAATTAATTCCAGGTAATACTCGAACGGCAAATCGGGATGCAGGCCGCCGACGATGTG
>Ga0209010_1000352_pt1 | contig 15299 bp, 12 predicted proteins | sample BlaSpr_A8_OM1_O3_FD_187985 | JGI IMG/M metagenome (GOLD analysis project Ga0209010, IMG submission 187985) | Forest soil microbial communities from Thunder Bay, Ontario, Canada - Black Spruce, Ontario site 2_A8_OM1_O3 (SPAdes) (version 2) | ecosystem: Environmental > Terrestrial > Soil > Boreal... | reverse complement strand
GGCACACGCGCAATCCAGTGGCGGCGCGGGCGCGACTCAAGCTTCGGCGAGCGCTGTGGTGGAAGGTCTGGTGACAAAAGATCCAGGATCGGAGCCGGTGAAGAAAGCTCTGATCGAGTTGATCGCCGAAAACCAGAGCATTGGCGGAGATTACACGGCCGTTACCAGCGCCGCCGGCGCATTTCGCATTGAAGGCATTGTGCCAGGGCGTTACCGTTTGATCGCTGAGCGAACGGGGTTCGTCGAGATGGAGAAACATCAGCCACGTTCGGCGGGGCGCTTGCTCACTCTGACCGCGGGACAAGAGTTAAAGGATGTAGCGATTCGTCTGCAACCTACAGCCGCGGTGGATGGACGCGTCACCGACGAAGATGGCGACGCAATGGCGAACGCTCAAGTCGCGGTATTGAGGCGCACGTTTGCCAGTGGCCACAGCCATTGGGAGCAAGTTGGAGCAGAGCAAACCAACGATCTGGGCGAGTACCGCATCGCGGGATTGCCTGCGGGACAATATTACATCTCTGTTACTCCACCGCCGGATTTCAAGAGTCTGATTGAGGCGGCGAGTAATGTACCGGCAGTCGGACCTAAAGAACAGGTGGGCGAGCATCAGTGCCCGCCCCACACTAACTGCGGAGCGGGCGAGTCCGTAATCACGTCATATATCACAACGTATTATCCCGGCGTGAGAGATCACACGCAGGCAGCGGCGGTTCAATTGCGCGAGGGAGAAGATTTTCCGGCAAACTTCTCTTTGACGCCGAGTCCAAGCGTGACGATCCGTGGCTCGATCGGGCGCGTTCCCCCTGGCGCTTCGGCAGCGGTTATGTTGCGGGCGGCGGAGTTCAACTCGACCTTGAATGGCGCCGAAGTGCACAATGACGGCAGCTTCGAAATCCGCGATGTTTCACCGGGAGCTTATACGCTGCTGGCGACGGTAACTGGCGCCGCGCCGCGAGCTCTGCTGGCGCGGCAAACCATTGAGGTCGGACAGGAAGACACCACCGAAATACATCTTGTCCCGCAACCGGGAAGCGAGATTCGCGGTCGGCTGCAATGGGAAAACAAAAGCCCCGCGACAAAATCCGATTTCAGTCAGTTTTTTCTCGCGCTTCGTCCGACGGACGGAGACGAGGCAGTTGCGGACGCGTTTGCTTTGGGAGAGGGCTATTCGAATCCGGCGCATGTTGCCGCCGACGGCAGCTTCGAATGGAACAACGTTCCGCCGGGGCGGTACTTTGTAGTGCTGGCCGCGGATGGCGGTGCATCGCCGGATTGGTTCTTGAAATCCGTGGTTGCCGGCGGCCGCGAGATTTCCGAATCCGGTCTTAACGTGAACGGCGGAACGATTGTGCTTGACACTATTGCGAGTAGCGACGGTGGGGTGGTGAATGGCATGGTCAGCAATCACAAAGGCGAACCGGTTATCAATGCGACCGTGGTTCTGATTCCTGAGGAGCACTTCCGCTCGCGATCCGATCGGTATAAGACAACGGTGACCGATCAGAGTGGAAGTTTTGTTCTGCATGGAATCCCGCCGGGTTCGTACACATTTTTTGCCTGGGAGAGTATGGATGGCGAACAGTATTACAATCCCGAATTCCTGAAGAGCTTCGAAGGACGCGGGAAAGCTTTGCGCATAGCGGAAGGTGAGCGGGCAAACATTCAGTTTGAGGCCATACCGGACGATCAGAGGTGACAGCATTACGATAGGAGCATTACGATGGGGATCGTTTCAAAGCGGATACTCGTTCTATTCGTGGGACTCCTGGCGGGCACCGGAGTGGATCCGTTCGTGTCTTGCGCTTTCGCTGCCAAGGACGGACCGGCTGCGGCTAAGATAGCCGTTGGGCCGCAATACGATGCGACACATGTCTACATTGCCCCGTCCGATTTCGATGCCTTTGTCACCAGTTTCACCGCCACATTCGGAGGGAAGGCGTCGAAGCGAATCGTGGCAAATGTTCTGCCGGTAGCGAGCAGCGCCGAGTGGCAATATCTATCAACTGGAGCCGGCCCGCTTTCCATCTTCGCGTTTCAAACTCCAGTTCCCTTTCCGTTTGGGCAGGAGCGTACGGGATATCTAGTAACCGACATGGACCAGGCGATCAAGGCCGCCCGCGCGGCGGGAGCGGAAGTCATCGTGGAACCGTTCAAGGATCCGATCGGTATCGACGCCGTCGTTCAATGGCCCGGCGGCGTAAAGATGCAACTGTATTGGCACTTCACGACTCCCAATAACCCACCCCTGGATACCGTGCCGGACAATCGCGTGTATGTATCGAAAGACGCGGCGGACAATTTTGTGCGCAGTTTTGTCCGCTTCGCGCACGGCAAGATCGTAGAGGACAACAAGCGCGCAGACGCCGGAGAGATTGGGCGTGCCGGAGAAACCTATCGTCGCATTCGCATCGAATCGCTGTTCGGAAACATGCTGGTCCTGGTGACGGATGGACACTTGCCGTATCCTTTCGGACACGAAACGACTGGATACCAGGTTCGGGATCTGCTCGCAACCCTGGACAAGGCAAAGGCTGCCGGGGCGAAGATCTTATTTGCTCCTTACCTGTCGGGCGAGCGAACGACCATGATCGCGGAATTTCCTGGAGGATATATTGCTGAGATCCACAGCTTGATTCAGCGGTAGCCGGGACAGAGGGCACGGCGCATGAAGTGCATTTAGGGCCTCATGGAAATATCGATTCCCGGCGCTGAGAATCGTTAAGAGCGCGATCGACATCCAAAGAATTCTGCTTGAGGAGACCATCATGTCCATTCGTCCGGTTAAACAACTTATTCAATCGAAGCCGACTTTGGAGGGTGCGGGAGTGCACTTGCGCCGCGCGTTCGGCTTTGGAAATACGAAGGAATTTGACCCATTTCTTTTACTTGACGATTTTCGCAACGACGTTCCGGAGGATTATCTGGCGGGATTTCCCTGGCATCCGCATCGCGGCATTGAAACAATCACGTATGTTTTGGCGGGAACCGTGGAACATGGCGACAGCATGGGCAATCGCGGCGCCATCGCGGCTGGCGACGTGCAGTGGATGACGGCGGGCAGCGGCATCATTCATCAAGAAATGCCGAAGGGCGATCCGGCTGGACGCATGCACGGATTTCAGCTATGGGCAAATCTGCCGTCGGCGCTGAAGATGACCGCGCCGCGCTACCAGGAAGTGAAGGCTCTCGATATACCCGAGATTACCGACGACGATGGCACGCATGTGCGTGTGGTCTGCGGAAGTTTCTGGGGCAAGAAAGGGCCGGTGGATGGAATCGCGGCCGATCCAATTTATCTGGATGTGTCGATCTCTCCCGGAAGGAGAAAGACTCTCCCCGTAGAAACGACGCGTCATGCATTCGCCTATGTATTTGCGGGCAGCGGAAAGTTCTGCAACGCTTCGGGGCCTCTGGCCGTGCCGACAGAAGCGGTGAAGTGGTTGGATACAGCGCCTCCGGTCGAAGCCGATAACCGGTCGCTCATTGTTTTTGATCGCGGCGATGAGGTTACTGTGCAAGCCGGAGACGACGGAATCCGCTTCCTGCTGGTTTCCGGCAAGCCTTTGGGAGAGCCGGTCGCATGGTACGGGCCGATTGTGATGAATACGCAGGAGCAGTTGAGGCAGGCGTTTGCGGAATTGCAGGAAGGGACATTTTTGAAAGAGAAAGACCGCGAGTGAGGTTCCGCAAATTTGCGAGTTGAATCCCGCCCTGAGCTTGAGCCGCTTGGCCTGTAAAGGGTTTACTTCGAGCCTGTAATCGAATCCGGTAGAATAGCTTCTCCGGAAGCCTTGGTCATATCTTCGTTCAATCTTCACTTGATGCATGCCGCTCGGTTCGCCCCTAAGGGCATCGGGCAATACGTGCGCCAGCACTTTCTGGATAAAACTTTTCAGGGCCTGTATCACGCCAACGGGTTTGATCTGGCGCTGCTGATTCCTTATTTCATTGTGCTGATTCTGCTGGCGGCGTACGGCATGCACCGCTACGTCCTGGTTTATCTTTATTACAAACATCAGAAAAATCGCACCACCGATCCGGCCTCATATTTTGCAGAGCTGCCGCGAGTCACGGTGCAATTGCCCATCTTTAACGAGCAATACGTGGTAGAGCGATTGCTGGAATCGATTTGCCGCTTGCGGTATCCGAGAGAGAAATTGGATATCCAGGTCCTTGATGATTCCACCGACGAAACCGTCGACGTTGCCCGCGGACTGGTGGAGCGTTATGCGGCGCTGGGCAGTCCCATCAGCTATCACCATCGCAGCAACCGCGAAGGATTCAAGGCGGGAGCCTTGGCCGAAGGAATGAAGACCGCGAAGGGCGAGTTTATCGCCATCTTCGATGCCGACTTTACGCCTCCGGAAGATTTCCTGATGAAGACCGTTCATCACTTTACCGATCCGAAAATCGGCATGGTGCAAACGCGCTGGACGCACATCAATCGCAACTATTCATTCCTGACCGAAGTCGAAGCGATTCTGCTCGACGGTCACTTTGTTCTCGAACATTCCGGTCGCGCACGCTCTGGAGTTTTTTTTAACTTTAACGGCACGGCCGGAGTTTGGCGGCGCACCGCCATCGAAGAAGCGGGTGGCTGGCAGCACGACACGCTCACCGAAGACACTGACCTTTCCTATCGCGCGCAACTCAAGGGATGGAAGTTTATTTACCTGCAAGACGTGGAATGTCCTGCGGAGTTGCCGGTCGAAATGACCGCGTTTAAGACGCAGCAGGCGCGATGGGCCAAGGGCCTGATCCAGACGGGAAAGAAAATTCTACCTCGCGTGCTGCGCAGCGACGCGCCGCTGCATACCAAGATCGAAGCCTGGTATCATCTGACCGCGAACTTGAGCTATCCGCTCATGATCGTGCTTTCTACGTTGCTGCTGCCGGCGATGATCATTCGCTTCTACCAGGGATGGTTTCAGATGCTCTACATCGACCTGCCGCTATTCATGGCGTCGACGTTTTCGATTTCCAGCTTTTATCTGGTATCGCAGCGGGAACTGTTTCCGCGCTCCTGGCCGCGTGCGCTTCTCTATCTGCCATTCTTGATGGCGCTGGGGATTGGATTAACCATCACCAACACCAAGGCGGTGCTGGAAGCGATTATCGGCAAGCAAAGCGCGTTTGCGCGAACACCGAAGTATCGCGTGGAATCCAAAGGCGATCGAGTCGGAGTTACGAAGTATCGCAAGCGGCTGGGCTGGGTACCGTGGCTGGAAATGCTGATCGGGGCGTATTTTGCCTTGGCTGTCTACTATGCCATCGATAACGAGAATTACATTACGGTGCCGTTTCTTCTGCTGTTCGTCGTTGGCTATTGGTACACGGGATTGATGTCATTACTGCAAGGGCGCTTTGCCGGAATCCGCGGCGGCTCCGAGGCCCACTCCAAGCCGTTCCCGGTGGGCGTGTAGAGCGCCTTGCAGCACTAATCGGTGATCGGCGGAAATGCGAACGACCTACGGATTCGTTACTTGTCCTGCGCCCAAGGGCGCTGCCAGCAGCAACGGCTCTTCCGGCATTACGATCCACGCGATCGGATAAGCGATAAGGCCGATGCCCGTAGTGAACGATCCGATCAGCCAGATCAGGCGGACCAGTGTGATGTCGAGGTCGAGATATTCGGAGAAGCCGAGGCATACGCCGGCGATCTTGCGCCCCTGGCGAGGGCGTACCAGGCGTTTGCGCGCGACCGACAGCCCTACCCGAATGCCGCAATAAGCGCAGACGGCGGCATCGTCCTGAATCACTTTTCCGCAGTAGTTGCAGTACATGGCGACCCTCCCGGCGATCTAACCATCTCTAGACAATACGTTATTGTAGCGCCGAAAGTTCCGTGGCGGCCCGGCCTTGGATGAAAACAGGTCCGGCAACCGAGATCGCCGGACCTGCCCTGTCTTCGGCTGCGGTTAGAACGAATTGGCGATCGAATAAATGTAGGTGGGGAACGTTGCCGGAACCGCAGCAGGAGCAGTAAGGGTACTGCCCGCACTGGTCACGGTGCTATTGGTTTGCAAGTAGGAGAAGCCCGTCATCCCCGGGGGATTAGCCGAAAGGCAGTAGGCACCCGCTCTCGATGTGCAGCCACTGCTCGTGGCTGAGAATGCGGGAGCGGTCGCGGCAATCAAACCGTTCACATCCTCCGTGACGTTGAGCGGGAGAGTAGGAGTGGCTCCGGTTTGCCAGGAATCGCTCCCCCCACTGTCGCTGAATGGGATGAAAGTCCAAGCCGTGCTGGTCGCCCCCGCACTGGCCGGCGGTTCGCATTTGCTTGGGTTCGAGAACGTAGCTTTGTACACATGGAACTGTTTGGCGTCGCTGCCAAACATGCCGTCAGTCCTGTAGTACAAGTTGTCCGTAAAATCCTGGAACTGGTTATAGTTGGTCGCGTTGCACGCATAGGAGCAGCCTCCCTGCACGAAAAAGCCTATGGCGTTGGTAGTGGTGTTAGACGACTCGTTGAGATCAAAATAAAAAATGTTGCTGCTCAGGTCTACCAGCGGCGTAGGGGAAGATGGACACGCGGACACGGTCATCACCTGAGGCCATGGCTGCCCTTCGGCGAACATGGACAAGCGAGCGTAAGCGAATATGTTGCTATTGAATTTATTAGGTGCCCACCCAGAAACCTGGGCGGGGCCACCGGTCATCCAGGCCGCGCTTCCGGAGACGTTATAAACGACGTTGTAGTTCACGTTCACGTCCGCAGACTGGTTATCGAGGTAAACGCCATGTCCTCCGTATCCGCTTCCCATCACTTGGGAAGATCCAGCGATGCCGAGCGGGTTGTCGATGATGGACGAGTCTGTAACATCGTGGATGAAGTTGTTGGAGATTACATCGAGAGTGGCGCTGCCGTGTGGACCTCCGACGTTGTAGTACAGGGAGCCGCCGTCGGCGGTGATCCCCTGGTTGATGTTGCGAATGTGGTTGAAAGAACTGAGCACATTCACGCCGTTCACCCCGACCGGCGGGCAGTCGTTCTCGCAAATCGAGATACCGGCATGGTAACCGTCGGAAACATCGTTGTTGCTATACGTGTTGTTGAAACCATTGCCTTGAGCAATTCCTTCGCCGTCGGGAAAAACGCGGGAATAGCCTTGCACCAGATTGTTATTGACCTCTACATTCTGCACAACGTTCGTGGATGTGTCAGAGGAACCGTTGGGCGCGTGACCAATGTGGATTCCGTCGTCGCCAATGTCGTAGAAGATCGAATTCTCGATCTGCACGCATGGCGAAGTCGAGTTGCACGTAATGGTAGAAGGGGGGGACGCGGTCCGGATGCCCGTACCCGAGGTGTGGCGTACAGTTATGCCGTTGAAGGTCACGAACTGGCAGCTTTCGCAGTCGATGACCTGGGGAACAGCGGACTCTCCGTTGTCATCGTTGTTGAAGCCGCCACCGACTCCGGTTGTGTAATTAGTAGCTAAGGGAGTGTTGTTATCCACTTCAAAATAAATTCCGCTGAAGGTGACATAGCTCAGCCCCGTAGCGGAAAGCAGGCTTCCTCCCACTGGATCGCTCGTACTGGCAGGAAAGGAACTGCCCAGCTGGGGAATAACAATTGGATCCGAGAACGGGTTCTCTCCCGAGTTCGCGATGTAATCGAGAGTCCAAGGGGTGGTGCTCTTATCCAGGTACCACAGTCCGGTCTGCCCATTTGCCTGAGCCGTGAAGAATGCCGTGCGGGCGTTCTCGATGATGTAGCGGTGATTGACCGTAGGGCCGAAGTAGTTGTAGACGGTGGTCATGGCCGAGGGTATCTTGGTCGCATTGGTGAGATAAATGAAGTGGCCAGTGGTATCGATGCAAGCGATCCTCATTACGTCTACCGTCCACGCATCGAAGAGCGTTAGTTCGATGTCTCCCTCCGGGAATTGCGAGCCGGTTGTGGGGACACAGGGACCTGCGGGACTGCCATTGGCCCCCCCAAATCCGGCTCCCGTTCCGCCCCCTGCGTAAGTGCCATTCAAATTGGTGGTATACGGGCTGCCACTCACCAGGGCAGCTATGGCCGAATCATTCGGATCGTATTGAAAACGGTCCATGCACTTCTGGGCACCGCTATTCGAATCCTCCATGGAGGGGCAATTGTTAACCGGAGCTACGGTATTGATCACTCTCATAAAAGTTCCCAGGTTGCAGTAGGCCGGTGTGAGAGTAGGAACAGACCCCGCGCCAGCGGGCCAATTTGAAGCGGAACACGTCCCGATTCCGCTCATGTAAAAACCCACGCTCGAAGATGAACTGGACTCTAGTCGCGCCCTCAACCGCCGCTGCCAGTCGGTAGCGCCCGGCGGAGTATAGAACAGGTACTCGAATGGCAGGATGTTCGCAGTCGATTTGAATTGGAACTGGTAGAGATTTCCAGTATGCGATGCCGTCGCTATGCTGGAGTTGAGTCTAATACCGCCGCTAATGATGGGGGTGCCGGTGCCGGGGTTGGCTTCCCAGGTCGTGACTAGTCCTGACAAACCGGAATCGGCAGAGGTGAAGTTCAGGGTACCGGGATTGGTGGGACTTTGTAATAGGTAGTAAGTCTGATTGCCGGCGATCTTGACGGTCGAACCGGGAAATCCCTGCACGAGGAGTTGCGCCTTGGCTAAAGAAGCACATGCGCCAGTCCCGGCGCTAGCACCACACGTGGCAGAGTCGGTTCCGTGAGCACCATCTACATAGACGGTCTTGGCTGTGGCGCGGCTTAGCGGTGCAATGGTTAGGAGAAAAATAGCTTGGATAGCAAGAATCCGAATCGCATAATTCCCAGTCCAGGCAAGGGGTTCAACAGCTTTCGAGCGGAAAGTCTTTTTTGCGGTAACGCTTTTCATTTTAGTCTCCTGTGCGCCGTCCCCACCCAGACAACGGCGAGTGTTGGTTTACTGCATACGACTGGAGACATCACCTGGGAGTCGGATGGCTAGCAAGACAAATCCGCCCCGAGCACGAAATGCTCCCGCACAGGTTTACAGTCGGCCCAATTGATAGCGAGTATATAACTTATAGGTTCGGGAATTTTGCACAGATGCAGAATAGCAAGGCGTGACTTTAGAAAATCGGTATTGCAGTTTTCTTGGTTGCTCAGCCTCGATTGAGTCGGTGCCCTGATGTTATATCCAGTTACTAGTTATTCCCTGTAAGCTTCTCGGATGTGCCTGCGCGCTTCTTCGGCAGGAGGAGTGCTGCCGTTTTCCGCTAACACGGCTTCATATTTTTTCATCGCCAGATCGCGCTTTTGTAGAAGATCGTACATTTCTCCGGCCGCTAGATTCGCTTTCTGCTGGATCTCGGGATCGGGACTCGGAACTTGGCTAACAAGCTCGTAGGCTGCGGCGGCATTGGCGTAGTCTTTTTGATTGCGCAATAATTCGCCCAAGCCCCACGCCGCGATCTCATAATGCAGGTTGCCGAACTTACCTTCGCGACCGTTTTGCCAGACTTTACGATACGCGGCGGCCGCTTCAGTGTTGTGACCCGAGGCGCGCAACAAATTCGCTTCTTCCAGCGGGAATAGGTAATTTCTAGGATAGCGCGCGGCCAAGTCGTGCATGATTCCGCGGGCTTCGTCGTAGCTGTGCTCGCGTCGGAGAAACAAGCTCAGCACGACTTTCGCGTCGGTCGCGTTTTCGCTATTGCCAGCGGCGACTTCACGCAGGTATTGCAGACCTTTCTCTTTCGAACCGCTTAGGCCGACCAGGGCGACAGCGGCTTTTACGCTCCACGGCAGGCTGCCCATGACGTAGTTATGAGTGCCGACAACCAGCTTGGCATCCAGATAGTTTGGGTCAAGTTCGAGCACCCGTTCGTGATCGTGGCGCGCGCCCACCGCGTTGCGCAATGCCGAGAACCACGCCCGTTCCACCAGGGCGGTGTACACGGAAAATTGTGCCCGGGTAACGCCACGGGCGTAGAGCGCATCCACGCTATTGGGGTTGGCCTTGAGTTGCTGCTCTTCTAGATTTTCAGCGCGGCCAACCAGTTGCTGGATTTCGTCTTTGACCTTGGGGTCGGCGGGCCGATGAGCCTGCCCAATGAAACTGTCATTGGCATACTCTCCGCTGTTCATCGCGCCCATGCGGTAGAGTTCGTGCAACAGCACCGAGGTCAGCAGGTGATTGACGGCCGAGGGATCGTCCGGATGCTTGTCCAGTATTTTCTGGAAATCCTGCGTCGCCCGGTCGTACTCCATGTTGTAAAAGTGTTCGTAGGCGGCTTCGACGAAGGGATCGTGCTCACCCGGACCGGTCACTCGCGTTTGTCCCAGCAAACCTGACGGGATGGACAAGGCCGCACCCATTGCCAGCAAAATCCAGATGCTTAGGCCGCCGATATTCGCTTTTTTCGTCACGAGATAAATTCCTTCCAGTTTAACGGAATCAGCAGCTCATGACAGTCCATGCCAGGAATCAAGAACGTAACGGAGGTCCGCAAAATCGAGGAATCGCATGACACACAGTCCCCCTATAATCGGCAGCAGTCGAAGAGCCACTTGCAGGTTGCGAAGAGTGCAGCGAAAAGGCTTTTGCAGTCCGCCGAATGGAGCTCGGCGGGCTAAGCGCTGCGAGCCAGGGTATTTCAGCCTTGGCTGTGAAGTCTTCGCAACCTGTGCTGTCTTCCCAGAACTAGCATTGAGCGAGAAACTTCTGGCCGAAGCACTTCGGTACTGGCGCATCTTTTACTTGGCGACAAGAGTAAATATTGCGTGGAAATCTGGGACCGTGTGTGGAGAGCGAAATGCAAGTGCTTGCATGAGTGGCAGTTAGCGCATCCAGAGATTTGGTGGTCGGGTTGCCACGGGTAGCCTTAACGGGGTTCCGGCAATGTCGGAAGTAGTGGATCACACACAACAGGAGTTTTGGCGGCCACCAGTGCTTGAAGTGGCGGCTGCGCCGCCACTGCCCGTCGTTACATCGGCAGCAACGGCCTGCTCACGTTGTGGTAGGGAATTCATGATCGGCTCGCACTTTTGCCACTCTTGCGGAACCCAACGCCCCCTGCAATCTACCTTAACGGTTCCCGATTTTTGGCAAGAAAAGCTGGCGTGGCTGCAAGCGGCCAAGACCGATCTTCTGCAAGGCAATTTCCGGCTTCCAAGCTGGCTCCGTTATCTGCACTTTCACGAAATAAAGCGATGGATCGGTCTACCTACGGCCGCATTTGTCTCGTTCATGATTGGATTGGGCTGCGTGGCCGGAGCCATCGGTGTGGGCCTCGTCTATAAGGCCTCCAATATGGCGGAGTTTCAGGCGGTGCAAATGTGGCGCATCGAGTGGCTGCTGGCGGCGACGGCATCGTTTGTGGCAGGAATTCTTCTGAAGCGGCCCGGCCACGATGAGGATGAGTAAGAGCGGCTGACCTTTCCTCTCGACCCGCAGCTCTCACCCACGGGTCACCTATGACGTCTCGTCTCCCGATCCCGCAGCGCGCCGCCGTTGTTCACGGCGATAGAGATGATGCACGGGCCCCACGCCTCGTCCAAGTGATTGAGCACTCGCAATCGCGGCGCTTACATAAGTTTTCGCCAATAGTGTTGCCTCCGCCAATCCGCGATTAAGCGCCAAATGGCAGGCGATGGCCGTGGAGAATGCGCAACCCGTGCCGTGGGTCGAGTTGGATTGCAGCCGTTCGGCGCGAAATACTTCATGCTGCACTCCCGACTTCGCCTGGAAACTTAATAAATCAATTGCTTTATCAAGATGTCCACCGGTAATCACGACGGCTCGCGCTCCCATCTCGTGCAGCCGCGATGCCGCAGTCTTCATCCCATCGATATCCTGCACCTCCGATCCCGTGAGCGCCGCCGCTTCATCTACGTTCGGAGTGACAACATGCGACAGAGGAATCAGTTTATCTATCAATAAGTTGGTTCCCTCGGCATCAAGCAGAGCTGCACCTGAAGAAGACTTGAGCACAGGATCCAGAACAACATTGGATATTTGGGCGCGCGCCAGAAAGCCAGCTACAGCGCTGGCTACGGTCGCCGATCCCAGCATTCCGATATGGACCGCCGCAATCTCGAAGTCAGCCGCCAGCTCTTCCAGAGTTTCAGTAATGAGACCGGCATCCAGAGGCTCGACGCGTCGTAGGGCGGAAGTCGACTGTACGGTCATGGCCGTGATGCAGGCCACTCCATAGCAGCCGTGGGCCGCAATGGTCTTAATATCGGCGGTGATTCCGGCTCCGGCTGAAGGATCGAAGCCCGCGATCGTCAGTACGACTGGGGGTGATTCTCCCACGAATGTCTCCTGCGCTAAGTGAAGAATACAGGTGCAAGGCCACTCCTAGACACGAAAAACCGCCGCGTGGAAATCGATTGCGAAGAAAAATCGCAAAGGTGAAAGGCGCTCAGCCTCTGCTTTCTTTATTAGGAACGGGCACGGCGGTACACTTCGGCTTCGAAAACTTTACGCCACTGACCTCAATCAAGCCCAGGAAAACGAACGGCGCGCGAAAAAAATCCTGCCGCAGGAAGCTCGCGCTGTGCTGTAAATACATGATTCCATGCAGGTTTCCGTGCTGTCGCGGGTAAGCCATTGATTCCACATATGTTGTAAATTCTACCCAGCCAAGCCTAAGGGGCTATTTACTCTGTGGTTAATAGGTTAAGAGTCTTATTTTGAGCAGCATGCGCCATATCTAGCTGATCTATCAATGGGTTACGTAAGTCTTTGATAACCCCGAGGTCACCAAAAATCGGCCCTTTCGGGTTGACACGAGTTTGGCAGCCCGATAGCATTTTCATATCCCGTTAACACAGTTTGGACTGAGGTCCAACAATCCTAGCTAGGACACTTTAAGTATGCGAGGAGAACTGAATGCGAAGAAGTTTAGCTCATGGACTGGCGCTCGTTATATTGGTCGCCGGCCTGGGAGCGGCTCAGAGCCCGCAGCGCTTGGAAGCGACACCAGCTCCAAATCGGACTGATCAGGGCACGACTGAGGCCCGTACACAGGCAGGACAGTTAAAGACCAAGGCGTATCAAGTTGGTACGGCATCGTGGTACGGCGATTATTTTGACGGAAAACCGACGGCTAGCGGCGAACCTTACGACATGTACGACATGACCGCAGCGTCGCTGACGATTCCCTTGGGAACGTATGTGCGGGTCACCAACCTGCACAATGGCCGGGCGGTGATCGTTAAGGTGAATGATCGCGGACCGGTAGTCCCGGGACGGATCATTGACGTTTCCTATGGCGCGGCTAGGGCCCTTCAATTCAAGGATAAGGGTCTACAGCGGGTTCGGCTGGACTTGGTGAAACCACACCAGCCGGCATACCAGACGGTGGCCTACAACCGGCCGACAGTTGAAATCCCGTCCAGGTAGCAAAACTCACCCTAAAATCGTACACTGAACGGGATGCCAGTTTCCTCACCTGCTCGCATCCCGTTCAGCGTTACCACCGATGCCCGGCAGCGCCTGATTGTGGCGCTCGATGTCTCCACTGTAGCTGCCGCGCGGCAAATTGTCGCCGCCGTTGGAGATTCCGCCCTCACTTACAAAGTAGGGATGCAGCTTTATACCGCGGAAGGACCTTCCGTTGTCCGTGAGCTGATTTCGTCTGGGCGGCACGTATTTCTTGACCTCAAGTACCACGACATTCCCAATACTGTGGCTGCGGCCGTAAAGGAAGCAGCGCAACTCGGCGTGAGCATGCTAACGGTTCATGCCTCCGGAGCCGGGAAGATGTTGCGCGCGGCGGTCGAGGCAGGAAAGTCGGCGCCGGAAATGATGATACTGGCAGTCACGGTGCTGACCAGCATGGATGAAAACGATCTGGAGAAGATCGGCCTCCGGGCCAGCATGACCGACCAGGTCTGCCGCCTCGCTGCGCTTGCTATAGCCGAGGGCTGCCACGGGATCGTCGCTTCAGCCCGGGAAGCACCAAGCTTGCGCGCCGAACTAGGCAACGACTTCGCGCTTGTCACCCCAGGCGTGCGCCCCGCTGGAAGCGGCCACGCCGACCAAGTGCGGGTTGTCACTCCCGCCGAAGCGATTGCGGCCGGTGCCAGCCACATCGTCGTCGGTCGGCCAATAACTGAGGCAGCGGATCCGGCTGCCGAGGCGCGGGCGATCCTCGGGCAGATCAGCACCTGAGATCTCGACGGATTGCTTCGTTCCGCCGATAGAAGCCCCATGCGAACGAAACGCAAAAGGCGGATATCGCTCACCTTGTCTTCTGATGTGCTTGAAGAGATTACTCGGCTGGCCGAACACGAAAACATTTCACGGTCGGCTCTCATCGAGAGAGTCTTGCTTCAGTTTTGCAAGACCTGGCCCGGCGGAAATAACACCAGAAACGTCGCAATATCGGCGAACGCTGGTCATCCAATAGCACGGAATACTCTGTTTACAGCTTCTCGAAAAACTCACACGCCGAGCAGGAAATGTAAATCCCGCCAGGAACGTTCCGTTCGCGGTCTTTCACCCGCTTGACGATGCGTGTCGACTTGCCGCACTTGGGGCAATCGGTGCTCTTGGTAGTGTCCATCACCTTCTTGCGGTCGGCTGTCTTAGCAATCTTTCCACCTACGGCCATGGTCAATTTCTCCTGATCTCAGCTTTTGTTCAGTTTTATTTCAATACTGGCGCAGCATTGTCCATCCACGTCAATTCTCGATGGTTGTGGATGGGGTCCGGCAGAAACTTGCAATCCACTTGTAAGACAGAGCAAGCTGCGTCTGGGTTTTTGTTTCTGGTGCTTCTCTCTTCCGCAGTTTTGATTTTACCGTATCGATGCGCCGGGTGTCGCGTTGGACGTTCCGTTTCGCCGCAGCCGAGTGCGAATCAACAAGGAAGCGGCCTACTTGAGCGTATCGGCGCCAGCCTTGGCACACTGAGCATCCTGCGCGCTGGTGGCGCCTGAAACTCCGATTGCGCCCACGATTTTACCCTCCATAAGGAGTGGAATACCGCCTTCAACCGGGGTGGCCCCATGCAAACTCAGTACCCGTGCGCCATCGGGGCCAGACGCAAGGGCGTCCTGAAAAGCCTTAGTGGGCCGTTTGAACAGGGCCGCCGAGCGTGCCTTGTCGATGGCGACGGTGGCACTGCCCAGTTGCGTGTTATCCATCTTCTCGTAATAGACCAGATTTCCGGACGGATCGACCACGGCGACGGCCACGGTCCATCCGTTCTTCCTGGCCTCGGCCAGTGCCGGCTCGGCCGCTCTTCGTCCTTCTTCCAGCGTGACGCTGGGGCCGTAGGGATTGGGCAACTGCCCGAAGGCACTCGTTGCCAAGCAAGCAGCAAATACAAGACCGAGAAATATGGCCACACCATTTC
>Ga0209010_1000351_pt1 | contig 15343 bp, 13 predicted proteins | sample BlaSpr_A8_OM1_O3_FD_187985 | JGI IMG/M metagenome (GOLD analysis project Ga0209010, IMG submission 187985) | Forest soil microbial communities from Thunder Bay, Ontario, Canada - Black Spruce, Ontario site 2_A8_OM1_O3 (SPAdes) (version 2) | ecosystem: Environmental > Terrestrial > Soil > Boreal... | reverse complement strand
CAACTGTTATACTCTCCAACAGGTCAACCTATGGAACTCGTCACCGTAAAAACCAAATTTCAAGTCGTCATTCCGCAAAGCATTCGCAAGCGTGTCCGCCTCGATATCGGCGACCTCCTCGAAGCCGATTACGAAAATGGCAAGATTACCCTCACTCCAAAAACCGTCATAGACCGGCATCTCGCAGAGGGTCTCAAGGACCTCGCAGACGGCCGCACGCACGGCCCTTATGCTTCGGCCGCCGCTGCAATCTCCGCACTTGAACGCCGGGTGGGAAGACGAGCCAAGAACTCGAGGAAGAGGAAGTGAATCTTCGCTTCACTTATCGCGCCGACAAAGATTACGCCGAATTACCTGCTCCGGTTCGTAAGGCCTTCGCCAAACAATTGGGTTTTCTTCTCGACAACCTCACCATCCCTCTCTGCACGCGAAAAATACGACGAGGGGCAGGACGTCTGGCAGGCGCGAGTCAATCGAAGTTGGCGATTCTATTTCTTAATCCGCAAGAACGAATACGTGATCCTATCGGTGATCCCTCATCCAAAGTAAAAATCCCGCCAGCGCTGTGGCTTGCGACTCTAACAGTTCGCCTGAATCCTGCAATCTCGTAGCTCTAGGGCGTAAGCAGAAACCCGTGCGAAGTCGTGTCATCGTTAGCCTGATAATACCCAGTAATCGCTCCCGCAGAGTTGATGCTGAAAGGAAAAATGAACTGGACATCAGGCAGATTGAAGATGGCAAACGTGCCATCGGGATGCCGCACGAAACCGTGCAGGTCGTCATGCAGGTCAACGTAAAAACCGGTAATCGCTCCCGCATCGTTGATGCCGCCCGGAACAACCCCTGCGGAAGGCGTAACTGGAGCGAACGTAGTGATGGTGCCGTCAGCGGCGCGCAAAAATCCGTGGGCATCGTTCAGCGGGCCCCACTGTCCCGTAATTTCGCCAGAGGAGTTAATGCTCTGGGGCAGACAATTCTGCCCGGCCCGAGCCAGGAATGTAGTAATGGCACCGTCCGCAGCCCGCACGAAGCCGTGATACAGCTGAGCGGAGTCGAGGTAATAGCCCGTAATCATTCCCGCCGAGTTGATACTCTTGGCAAAGGTGGAAGTCGAGCCCGCAGCCGCGAAGCTGGTTATGGTGCCATCGGAATCTCGCACGAAGGCGTGAAACGAGTGGTCCGCAAGGGTGTAATAGCCTGCAATCGCACTGGCAGAATTTAAACTTGTGGCCATGGTCGAGGTCGACCCCGGCGGGTCGAAGGTGGTGAAATCGCCCTCCGGGTCACGCAGGAAGCCATGAAACTGCCCCGCAACAAAAGATCCCGCAATCGATCCTGCGGAATTGATACTTGCCGGCTCTGTCGCAGTCGCGCCGGGTGGGTCAAACGATGTAAAGCTGCCGTCCGGTTCACGAAGAAAACCGTGCAAGGCGCTTCCATCGGAGTAGTATCCCGTAACCGCTCCAGCAGAATTGATGCTAAGCGGTTCAGTCTGGAGCGAACCCGGAGGATCGAAGCTGGTGATGGTACCCTGCTGAGCAAGAGCGCAGAGGCTCAGGGCCAAAACGCACAGGCCCAAGCGAAGGCTAAAAGCTGCTTTGCGATTGTTTATCAGAGATACCCAGGCCAGAGCAGATCGATTCGCGATCATCGTGACTCCTCGAAGGACTCAAAGACAGGCTCAAGAAACTGCCGGGCTTACGATGCGCTTTGTTCGTGAAAGGTAGGCCTTATTCGTTGCCAGCCATCATTGCAAGCTAAAGCGCAGGAACACAATTAAGATCCGCCAACGTGATATCCGTCACCGACTTCCACAGCCCCGATGTCGGATGATGAACGATGCGCTCGGGAGAAACTCCAAATGGCCGCACCGCTAAGTCCTTATTCCTTAAGAATTTAAGGTTAAGTCCTTGGCGCTCAAGAATTTGCGAAGAGGCCCCCGGATTAAGGCAAGCCAAATCCTTTGCAATGAAGAATTTAAGTAAAAACACTTTTTATTTTTGTGGTATGACCGCTTGAGGTTTCCGGCCTACTTCCGTGAACAAGTACACGCCAAGAATCGTCATCACCGGCTCAATCGGATGGCGGTACCGCTGATTGGGAAAGACCATATAAAAAACTGCCGGATAAGACAGGAGAATCCAAAACAGAAGCCACGCCGCCGGACACCTTCGCCGCAAAGCCCGTCCCAATCCCCAAAACATCAACACCGAAGAGGCCAGGAACAGCGAGTTCTTCACCTCCGCCAGCCACCAAATCTGCGCCAGCCGCGGCGGCCCGGCCCAAAAATAAATAAACCGCTTCACGCACAGCCCAGCGAAGCGCGCATAATCCGCTTCGATGTAATCGAGCGCCTGCCGCTTGCGCATGGCGACGTAGGACAACTCGCCCATCGCCACGTATTGCCGCATCGCATAAACATCCTGCGTAGGGTGCAGATATTGCTGCCAGGTTCCGTCGGCACCGGGGCCATTGCCCAAGCGCAATTCCGCGCCAAAGTTATCGCGAATGAAAATAAATTTTCCGAATGTTCGATAATCGCGCACCAGCCAGGGCGCAATACAGGCGAAGAAAATAACCGACGCCAGAACGATTCCAGCCACCGACCGCTTGCCTCGCTTCGCGCGGTGAACCCAACCCCACAACCCCGCAGCCGGCAAAAACGAAAGCAGCACCGTACTGGTCAGCGCCGCAACTCCCCACAGCAGCCCGAACTCGATCCACGACACAAAGCCGTCGCGGTCTTCCATCGTCAGCGCCAGCCACAAAATCACAGTCATCAGCAGTGCCGAAAGGCTGGTCTCCCACACCCAGCGCGTGCACCAGAACATCACATAAGGAAGCAGCGCCCACGTCCAAGCAGCACCGACGGCAACCTTCTCCGAGAAAATTCGCTTTGCGATCAGAAATATTGGAATGCAAGTCAGCGCCGAAAAAATACTGTTGAGGCCCAGTAGCACGAACGCCGCTGCCTGTGAATAAATTCCGAAGACATGAAACGTGCCCGCGATGAGATAGGGATAAAGCGGAGACTCCCACGCGGTAGCTCCCGTATGCGCGTCAAATGGATCGCTGAACCCGTGCCCGGAAGCGATAGCTTCGCCAATGCGCCCCATCTCCCAGCCAAAGCCAAAGTTGTTGTCGATGGGTTTGAACTTGTAAGTGTTGCCGACGATAATCCAGCCCACGCGCAGCAAAAACGCGATCGAGAATATCCGGAATTGCGAGGCTCGAATACGAGACCAAAGAGTCATCAGAGAGCGAAGTTCGCCTTTATCCATCTCCGTATTGGAATAAAGCGTGCCCACTTGGTAAAGGAAGATGATACAGCGCGCCTCACAAATCCGAGGCTCAACGAGTCAGCAGATTCCTCAGCACCGCAACCTCCGCCGTAATTCCCGCGTGCAGCGCCGGATCTACATCCGGCGTAAAGAATGGCGAGTGATTCGATGGCAGCGGTACGCCCGTGGTTTTGGCCTCGGTAAATTTCTGCGAGTCCGCTCCTCCCAGGCTGAAATAAAGCGAGGGCACGCCCTGCTCGATGAAATACGCGTAATCTTCCGATGGCGTGATGGGCTCCGTCGTGATTACGTTGTCTTTCCCCAGCGCGGTTTCCAGCGGAACTCTCAGCCGTTGCGCCAGCGCCGGATCGTTATACACGGAGTTGGTGGATTCGTAGTGCTCGATCAACGGCTTGCGCGGCACACCACCGGCCTCCGCTTCCTCCTTGGTGATGCGCGCAATGGCTGCAAGAACTTGCTTGCGCACTTCCGCTTTATAAGTACGCACCGTCAGCCCCATCTCTGCATGATCGGGAATGATATTGTTCTTGGTCCCGGCTTGAATATAGCCGACCGTGACGACCGCCATTTCTCCCGGCTTCACTTCGCGCGAGGTAATAGTTTGTAATGTCAAAATCGTGCGCGCGGCAATCACGATCGGATCCACCGTCAAATGCGGAGCTGACCCGTGCCCACCCTTACCGTAGATCGTAATGCGCAGCGAATCCGCATTCGTGTTGTAGATTCCCGGAGTAATCCCTACTTGTCCCGCCGGCATTTCATTGCCCACATGCAAGGCGATACCAACGTCCGGCTTGGGAAAGCGGGTGAACAATCCGTCATCGATCATCGCCTTGGCCCCGCTGATCGTCTCTTCCGCCGGTTGGCCGATCAACATGAGTGTTCCGTGCCAGGTATCTTTGCTATGTACCATAATTGCCGCAGTGCCCACTAGCGCCGCCATGTGCAGGTCGTGTCCGCAGGCGTGCATCACTGGAACGTCGTGTCCGGCATCGTCTTTGGCATGCACTTTGCTGGCGTAGGGCAGGCCGGTTTTTTCTTCCACCGGAAGCGCGTCCAGTTCCGTGCGCAGCATCACAGTGGGCCCAGCGCCATTCTTCAAGATGGCTACAACTCCAGTGCCCCCGACGTTTTCCGTTACGCCATAACCGAGCGCACGCAGTCGAGTAGCCAGCTTGGCCGCAGTCTGGGTTTCGTGCGAAGAAAGTTCGGGGTTTTGATGCAGATCGAGATAGAGCGCATGGGCCTCGGGATACACGGACTCAACTTCTTTTGATGAGGATGCGGTTTGAGCGCCGGCAAAGGTTGCCACAAGAATGACAAAAAAGAGTTTGGCTGAAGTCATGGTCCAAGATCATATCTTTTATCTTTGCCTTTCGCAGCCCGACAATTTTCTTAAAATCCGCTTCGCGATTCTCACTTTGCAACAGTCTTCCCGGAAACAACCGAACTCCGCTTCATCTGGCAATTCACCAGTTGTGCCAATTCCCAGCGGGTGTACAATTTTTGTAGAAAGCACTTGGTTGCGCGACTTCGTTAAGCAACGCCGAGGCGCTCATGAACGTTCACGTTAGTTACCGTCTTCATAAAAGTCCCGCCGTAGAGAAAGATTTCCAACACCAGATCGAAAAACTGCGAAAACGCCTTCAGGTTTTTCGCCCCGACCTTGTCCACCTGAAAGGTTCAGTGGAAGAGAACTCGTCGCGCGAAGGCGCAAATGTGTCTCTGAACCTGCGATTGCCGTCGGGCCAGATGGCGGTGCAAACTTCCGCTCCCAGCGCGGTTGCCGCGGTCAAGAGCGCCTTCGACGACCTGTTGCACCAATTGAACCGGCACAAGGAACTTCTACGCTCGGCGCACAAATGGAAGCGCCGCCGCACCGAGATTTCGGGGCGCGAGGCACGGCTCGCAATAAAAGAAGTTCCATTCGAAGAGACTCTCGCTGCGGTACACGCGCCGATCGTTTCTGCTGACGATGTTCGCTCCTATGTGAATGTCAATCTTTCGCGCTTTGAGCGTTTCGTGGAGCGCGAAATTTACATGCGCGAAACCCAGGACATGATCGCCTCAGACTCGATCAGCAAAGAAGAGGTGATCGACGAAGCTATCGCCGCGGCACTCGGAAATCGACAGGAAAAGCCGGAGCAACTGTCGCTGGAACCCTGGCTCTATCACCTCGCTTTGCGCGCGCTCGACGAACTTTCCCGCACCGACGAAAGCGACGGCCACGCCGTGCATTTGGAGGACTCCGTCCGCCCGCGCAACGTCCGGGGCAGTGACGAAGCGGAGTTGCAATTTCATCAGCCCGATGAATCGATTACCGGCGCAACGGTGATCCGGGATGACCGCGTCGCCACGCCAGAGCAGATTCTGGCGACCGATGAAACGCTGCACCTGATCGCCGCCCTGCTGCGCGACATCCGCCCTCTCGCCCGCGAAGCTTTTATTCTTTACGCCATCGAAGGTTTTGCAGTGGATGAAATCTCCGCTATAACCGGCCTGCCCACGGAAGGAGTTGTCGCTTCAATTTCGGCCGCTCGCGATCATCTGCGCAAGGCTCCGGGACTTGCCCGCGCCTCTGCGGGAAAATTCATATCCTCGGGTGCCGCTTAACCCGTCGCAATTTCATTCTTACAAGGAGAAAAGTGAATGACTATTTCTCACGATCAAATCCGCCAGTTGGCGGAATTTCAAGACAGCAACTCATCCGCACTAAGTTTTTACTACCAGCCATCTACACCCAGCAATAAGGCGCACAAGGAAATTGCCATCCAGATCAAGGATCTGACCCGCGACGTGCAACGCCGTCTGGAGAACGGAAATTCATCTGGCAAAGCTGCAAAAGAATCTCTGCGTGCCGACCTTGATCGCATCATAGGCCTGGCGGGCGAGTTTCGCAGCAACGGCGCTCACGCGAAGGCGATCTTCGCTTGCGCAGATCAGAATCTGTGGCTGGAATACGATCTGCCACCGCAGTTGCCCGGTACCCAGCTTTTCGTCGACCGCCATTTTCATCTCAAGCCCTTGGCGCGTTTGCTTGGAGCCTTTCCGCGGCTGGGCATTGCCCTGGTCGATCGCCACCGCGCACGCTTTTTTGATTTGCGTTTAGGCGAGTTGACCGAGCGCGAATCGCTGTTCCGACCGCTCTCCCGCAAAGGCCGCAGTGACGGCTTTGCCGGCTACGACGGGGGCCACGCCCAGCGCCGCGTCGAAGACGAAGCCCTTCATCACTTCAAGGCTGTCGCGGCCGTCCTGAAAGATGCGATCGAGGCCGGGCAATATGAGAAATGGATTCTCGGTTGCCAGGATGCGCATCGCAGTCAACTGGAACAGCAGTTGAATTCCACGCTCAGCCATGCGCTGGTCGGCCATTTCAATGCCGACGTCGGACATGTCACGCTCGAAGAGATTCGCGTTCACGCAGAGCGCCTGGTTTCTGCCTGGCAGGATCGGCGCCGCCGCGATCTTGTTGACGAGACCTTGAGCCAGGCACGCGGCAATGCCCGCGGCGTCACCGGCCTGCGAAGAGTTCTGAGCGCGCTGGAACGCGGTGAAGTGCAAACGCTCCTCATCGGAGAGAACTTTGCCGCTCACGCGGTCGAGTGTGCCGGTTGCGGCCACCTTGATGCTCATTTGGTCAGCGAATGCCCCGCCTGCGGCAAGAGCACGCATGAAGTCGTCGACGTAGGCGAAGCAATTCTGCCCTGGGTGATCCGCCGCGATATCGAGATGTTCTACGTGAAAGGCGGCGAGGAATTCGATAAAGTCGGAAACATCGCCGCCCTGTTGCGTTTCCGTTCGGGAGCAGACCGCAACCGCAAGGTCTGGCCCATCACTGACCCGCCGGCGCGTCCACCTGTCCGACGCGAGGAGGGATTGGTCGGCCGCTATCGCGGATTGGCGGGTGCGCGGTGATCGTCGCTATTGATTTTTGAACCGGCTATAGTTCGAATCTCCTCTATGTTTCCGCACCGGACGCCAGGTCCGGTGCGGAATTCTCTCTTCGCTGCGAAGCGGCATTGAAAGTATTGTTTTTGGGGCAGATTTGGTCGCGGCGCGGACTTCCCGAGTCACTTCGGTAATCGCAGCAAGCAGCAACTTTTCCCGGCGGCCGGGTTCATAATGAAGGGGTAATCCCGTCTGCCCCTGGATTCTCCATGCGATCTCGCCCTGAGAAGCTTGCCCTTTTTCTGTTGGTGTTGAGCCTCGCCTGCACAGTTCCCCAACTGCTCGCGAAGAAAAAAGATAAAGATCTTGATGCGAGTCCAGCGGAACAAAAGAAGCGTGCGGTGCATGCGCTGAACCGGTTGACTTTCGGGCCTCGGCCTGAGGACGTGCAGCAGGTGATGGCCATGGGCGTGGATCGCTGGATCGACTTGCAGCTTCATCCGGAAAAGATCAACGACGAAGCAATCGAAGCGCGGCTGGCGGCGTTTCGCACTCTGCGCATGAGCCCGAAAGAACTGGCGGAAAACTTTCCTGACGGACAAATGGTGAAGCAAGTGATGGCGGGCAAGATGTCCATGCCCTCCGATCCGGCGAGGCGCGCGGTGTTCCAGGTGCAGATTGCGCGCCAGGAAGAGAAGAAAGAACGCAAGGAAGAAGCGGCGAAAAGCACGCCGGCGATGGCCAACAATAATGGCAATGCGGCTGCGCCCAATGACGCGACAGAGCGGGCGCAAAACACGCAACCTGTTGATCGCGGTATGAACACCGGCGCTTCGAATGAAGCCGCTGAATCCGCGCCCACGGGCATGGGGGAAAGCATGCTATCCGCGCCTCCGTCTGTTGATGCGAGGCCTTCGGCGGAGGAACAGGCCGAAGCGCGCCGCCGCGAAGAAAAGCTCTACGCCGATTTGGAAGTTTCAGCGTTGCCCCAACTTCCTCCAGAGAAGCGTTATAAGAAAATTCTTTCCATGACGGTGGAGCAGAAGTTAGCGTTCGCCGACTCGCTGCGCGGAGGCAAAGGTCAGGATTTTCTGGAAGGCCTCGATCCCCGGCAGAAAGAAACTCTGCTGGCGATGAATAATCCGCAAGGCGTTTTTTCCGACGAACTGATGCAGGCCAAGCTGTTGCGTGCCATTTACAGCGAGCGGCAACTGGAAGAAGTGATGACCGATTTCTGGTTCAATCACTTCAACGTTTTCATCGGTAAGGGCGCCGACCGGTTGCTGCTTTCGAGCTACGAGCAGGAAACCATCCGCCCGCGCGCCTTAGGAAAGTTTGAAGATCTGTTGGTGGCGACCGCCAAGAGCCCGGCGATGCTGTTTTACCTCGACAACTGGGATAGCGTGGGACCGAATTCCATGCAGGCGCTCGGCATTCCGGCGCGCGGGCCGCGGCCCTACGGGCCTTATCGCTATCCGCGCATGCCGCGACCCAATGCCAATCGCAAGACAAACTTGGGACTCAATGAAAACTACGGCCGCGAATTGCTGGAACTGCATACTCTCAGCGTCAACGGCGGTTATTCGCAGCGAGACGTAACGGAAACCGCCAAAGTCTTTACGGGATGGACAATCGACAAGCCGTTTCAGGGGGGCGGATTTGAGTTTGATCCGCGTAAACACGAGCCCGGTCCCAAGTTTGTTCTCGGCCATCGCATCAAGCCCAAAGGCGAGGGCGAGGGCTTGGAACTTCTGCACCGGCTCGCGACCAGCCCACAAACGGCACACTTCATTTCGCTAAAGCTGGCCGAGCGCTTCGTTTCTGACAATCCTCCGCCGGCGCTGGTCGATAGCATGGCCAAGACATTTATAAAAAAGAAAGGCGAGATACGCGAAGTGCTTTCGACGATGCTTCATTCGCCGGAGTTCTGGGCTGGCGAAACTTATCGCGCGAAAGTTAAGACGCCGCTGGAATTCGTCGCGTCTGCTGTGCGCGCCACCGACGGCGATGTAACAGACGCGATGCCACTGGTTCGGCAGTTGAACAACATGGGCATGCCTCTTTACGGCGCACAACCACCGACTGGGTATTCAATGAAGGCGGAGACTTGGGTAAGTTCGTCGGCGCTGCTCAACCGCATGAATTTTTCTTTGGCATTGACCGGCGGGAAAATCAAAGGCGTGACCGTGAACGCGGCGCAGCTCGCAGGTAGCAGCGCTGCGCCGGGAAATTCCGTGGCCGCATTATCGGTGATGGAGAATGCTTTCCTCGCGGGCGACGTTTCGAAGCAGACGCATGACTCGATCGCGGCACAGGCGCTGGCGCCGCCAAACAATCCCGCTGCAAACAAGAAAGCGAATGCTGAGGCGCGCCCCGCCGATGTGGCGACGATGGCAGGTTTACTGTTAGGTTCGCCAGAATTTCAAAGAAGATGAGTATTGTTTTTGGCTCTTAGCTAGAAGCTAGGAGCTAGAAGCCAGGAGCTGTTCTTATGTCGTTTACGCGCAGAATATTTCTGAGGAATGGCGCATTGGCGCTGGTCGGCACAACCGCGATGCCCACATTTCTGACTCGCGCCGCCTTCGGCGCAGTCGCGCCCGGGACCAACAACAAACGCCTGGTCGTGATCTTTCAACGCGGTGCGGCCGATGGACTCAACATTGTGGTTCCCCACGCCGAGCCGCAATATTACGCCATGCGCCCCAGCATCAATATTCCGCGCAAGTCGGTGATCGATCTCGACGGCTTCTTCGGACTGCATCCTGCGATGGCATCGTTCCAACCGCTGTGGCAGCAGCGTCACCTAGCCATTGTTCACGCTGCGGGATCGCCCGATCCGACGCGCTCGCACTTCGATGCGCAGGATTTTATGGAGTCAGGAACTCCGGGCGTGAAGATTACCGACGATGGCTGGTTGAACCGGTCGCTTCATGCCATGCCGGATCCTGCGCAGGCTTCAGCGTTTCGCGCCATCGCGCTGGGGCCGTCGCTGCCGCGCATTCTCAGCGGCTCCGAGCCGGCGGTCGCGATGAACAATATCAACGATTTTTCCGTCGGAGGCCGCGGGCCCAAGCCTTCTCCCATCGCGGCGACGTTCGAAGCCATGTACGATCACTCCTCAGACTCAGTCCTGCACGGCACCGGAGAGGAGACTTTCGACGCCGTGAAGATGCTGAAGGCCGCCGATCCTGGTAAGTACACACCGGCACCTGGTGCGAATTACCCCAAGGGACGCTTCGGCGACAGCCTGCGTCAACTGGCGCAACTGATCAAAGCCAATCTCGGTGTGCAGGTCGCCTTCGCCGATATCGGTGGATGGGATCATCACGTGAACGAAGGTTCGACCGAAGGGCAGATCGCTAATGTGCTGACTGATTTTTCGCAGTCGCTCTCGGCGTTCTGGACCGACCTCGGCGATCTGGGCGAAGATACAGTCGTTGTTACCATGTCGGAATTCGGCCGCACCGCGCGCGAAAACGGCAACCGGGGCACCGATCACGGCCATGCCAACGTCATGTTCGTACTCGGTGGCCCGGTGCACGGAGGCAGAGTTTACGGCCGCTGGCCGGGGCTCGATCAGTCCCAACTCTATGAAGGCCGCGATCTCGCCCTCACTACGGACTTCCGCCAGGTTATCGGTGAAGCGGTCGCGCGGCACATGAGCAACAAGAATCTGGCGACGGTGTTTCCCGGCTTCGATAGCCAGCCAGGAAAGTTCCTGCGTTACTTAGGTTGAGCGTCGTCGCAGGCAATTAGCATTCGCGTGAAGCGCCGTCTCCGTTCTTCCAGCTTTTCCTATCTTTCATTTGACTCGTCGTTTACAATCCATTCTCGCCAAAGGTTCATCGGCCAAGTTTTAAGATTGACTCCCGCTCGATGGAGGTTCCGATGCTTCTTATGCGAAGGCTGGTCTCCGCTATTGCTTTAGTAATCTCGCTTGCCGCGTTGCTGAGCTGCGGCGCCGCGCACGACAGCGACGAGTTCTACGTACTGATTTCCGCAAACCTTCAGGTTCCTTATTGGCAGGCAGCAGGCGCGGGATTTTCCAATGCGGCCTCGCAAATGAAAGTGCGCTCCGATTTTCAGGGGCCTCAAAATTATGACACTAAGGCCGAGCGCGACGCCCTGGACGCGGCCGTGCAGAAGAAGGCTACCGGAATCCTGCTGGCCGTGACCGATCCGGCGTTGCTCAAGGACAGCGTCGACAAAGCCGTCGCCGCCGGAATTCCCGTCATTACCATTGACTCCGATGCGCCCGCCAGCAAGCGCCTGTTCTTCATTGGCACCAACAATTACCAGGCTGGAATGGCGGGCGGAAAGCGTTTGGCCGAGGAACTCAAGGACAAGGGGAATGTTGTAGTCTTCACCATGCCGGAGCAGGCCAACCTGCAAGATCGCCTGCACGGATACCGCGACGCATTGGAAAGCCATAGCGAAATCAAGATCACGCGCGTGGTGGATATTCAAGGCGACCCGCGCATCGCGTTCGACACCACCACGCAAATCATCGGAAAAGAAAAAGATAAAGTTGACGCTTTCGTTTGCCTGGAAGCGCAATCGGGAAAAGAAGTCGCGGGCGTGCTCGAGAGTTATCACGTCACGGGCAAAGTTGTGATGGCGATGGATACCGATCCCGAGACGCTCGACTGGATTCAGAAAGGACGAATCGCCGCCACCATCGCGCAGAAGCCTTATACGATGGCCTTTGTCGGTCTGCAAATGCTCGACAATCTCTACCACCACAAGCCGCCGTCGCTCGATTCAGATTGGTCGAAGGACAGCTTTGCGCCGATTCCCAGCTTCGTGGATACAGGTTCGGCGCTGATCGACAAAAATAATGTGCAGGCGTTTTTGCAGGCGAAAAAGAGTTTGACCAGCGGGCAAAAGTGAGCACTCGCAAAATCCAGCGAAGATACAACTGACAGAAGATAGGACCGACAGGGGTTAATGAAAAAAGGGTTAATGAAAACATTTTCGGGCGTAGTCTCTTTCTTAATTTTCGCGCTCGCTATTTCTGTTTCAGTAAGCGCACTCGATCATCAACCAGTTGCCGACTACCACGCGCGTCGGGCAGCGCTGGCCAAAAAAGCTGGCGGCGTGGTAGTGTATCTGGCGCCGTTGGAGCCGCCGGATTCGGTTTATGCATTCCGGCAGGACGATAATTTCTATTATCTTTCGGGACTCACCGTGCCCGGCGCAGCTTTGCTGGTCGCCCCCGCCGCTGAAGCTCAAGGCGGGAATCCCACCCGGGCATATACGGAAATACTTTTTCTGCCTCCGCACAATCTCCGTCTGGAGAAGTACACCGGTCCGCAACTGGGCGCCGATACTCCGGATGCCGCGAAAATCACCGGTTTCGACCGCGTAGAAGACATGGGCAAACTGCCCGATGAAGTTTCCAAAGCTCTTACCGGTCCCAGGCCCGCCATCTATACAGATGTTTCCACCCAGGGAGAAACCACTGCCAGCACGCAGGCGCTTTCGTTCCTGAGGCGCACCAACGCGGTCATCTCGTTTCAGGATGTTAAGCCAATGTTGGCCTCGCTGCGGACCGTGAAAGATGCCGGTGAAGCCGCACTGATTCGTAAAGCTGTAGACGCTTCAGTGGCAGCACATCGAGCTGCGATGCAGGCTGTGAAGCCAGGAGTCGCGGAGTACGAAATCTCGGCTCTCATGGACTACGAATGGGGCAGGCGCGGCTGTGAGCGTCCATCCTATGCGCCGATCGTGGGTTCCGGTCACAACTCCACCGTGCTGCACTATTCGGAAAACACCGCCACGATGAAATCCGGCGAAGTGGTGGTAATCGATGCTGCCGCGGAGTATTCGATGTACGCCGCTGATATCACGCGCACTCTGCCAGTGAACGGACATTTCACCCCGCGCCAGCGGGAAATCTACGACATCGTGCTGGGCGCGCAGGAAGCGGCGATGGCGGCGTTTCAGTCCGGTAAGTCCATGCTTACCGGCGACTCCGATGCATCGTTAAACAAAGTTGCCCGCGACTACATCAAAGCTCACGGCAAGGATCTTCATGGGCAAACTCTCGACCAATATTTCATCCACGGACTCGGCCACTATATTGGATTGAATGTGCACGACGCCGGCGATTACAAAGTTCCGCTGGGCCCAGGCATGGCCTTCACCATTGAACCTGGAATTTATATTCCGGAAGAGAATATTGGCGTCCGCATTGAGGACGATTATTACGTCGATACGGACGGAAAGCTAATCAAGCTCAGCGCGGCGCTGCCTTCGAAAGCGGAAGATGTCGAGAAAGCAATGAGAAGCAATGGCCAGTGAGCAGTGTTTAGTGGCCAGTGTTCACCGCTGATTGCTCACCGCTCACAACTCACTGCTCATTGCTCTACGACACGTACTCTTTGATGTATTCGTCCTGCGTGTGGGCGAGGGCGTGAATGTCGCCGTCGAAAATAACCTTGCCGTCGCGCAGAATCAGAAAGCTCATGGGGACGTCGCAGTACTGCCCGCGGGGCAGGGCGCGCAACTGTCCGGTCTGTTTATCGAATTGATGCGTGGCCATGGTGAAGGCATCCTGCAGGCGGTGCGTGACCATCAGAGAGCTGGTCTTATATACGTCGCGCTGTTTCACGATCAGTTCGACAATCGTGTTCGAGGTTACCGGGTCGAGGCCGCCGGTTGGCGAGTCGTAGAGCAACGACGACGGCTGAGTGATGATGGCGCGAGCGATGGCCACGCGCCGCCGCATTCCGCCCGACAGTTCCGAAGGAAACATATCGACCGTGCGTTCCAGTTCCACAAAACGCAGCGCCTCGCGCACCCGTTGGTCGATTTCCTCGTCATAGACTCCGTGCTCTTCCATCAACCGGTACGCGACATTTTCACTGACGGTCAACGAGTCGAAGAGCGCGCTTTCCTGAAAGACCATGCCGATTTTCCGGCGCAAGGCGAAAAGATCTTCCTCCTGCATCTCCGTGACGTCGTTACCCAGCACGGTGATTCGACCGGAGTCCGGTTTGATCAGCCCAATTGCAAGCTTCAGGATGGTGCTCTTGCCCGATCCGGCGACGCCGAATAAGGCTTTGGTTTCTCCCAACGGCAAGCGGAACGAAACTCCACGCAGTACCTCATTTTCGTTGAAGGCAATGCGTACATCTTCGAACACTACGGCGTCCCCCGCCGGCTCGGAGGGCCGGAGCGAAGCTCGTTCTGACGGCAAGGTGGGAGTCGCCATGCTGAACCTTTGCAGAGTCTACATTGCTAACCGATGGACGCGCGTTGTGGCCGGCGATTTTTTCATGACAAGCCCAGGACGACAATCAACAAGCGGGTCACCATCAGGTCCAGGAAAATGATCAAAATCATCGCGGCCACTACGGCCTCGGTGGTGGCGCGGCCTACTCCCTGCGTGCCGCCCTTGGCGGTCATTCCGTAATAGCACCCAACAGTTGCCACAATAAAGCCGAACACGATGGGCTTCACTAATCCCATGGTGATGTCGGAGTACACCAATGTTTGCCAGGCGTAGGTCCAGTACTCGCGAAAGTCCAGACCCAGCAGGCCGCTGGCCACGAAGCTTCCGCCGGTCAACCCGCAAAAGTCTCCCAGGATAGTCAGAAAAAGCAGCATGATCACGGTCGAAACCACGCGCGGCGTGACCAGCTTCTTGATGGGGTCGGTGCCTAGCGCCCGCATGGCGTCGATCTGCTCGGTAACGATCATGGAGCCGATTTCGCTGGCCATGCCCGAGGCGTTGCGTCCGGCGACTACCAGCCCGGCCAGCACCGGTCCTAGTTCGCGGATGATGCCGATGGAAACCAGTTGTCCGGTGACAGTGAGGGCTCCAAAGCGGGACAGGGTGGTGGCGCTGTTCAGCGCGAGCGCCGCACCGGTAAAAAAGCAGGCGGAAAGCACGATGGGCAGCGAGCCCACGCCGATGAGGTCGGCTTGCTGCGCCATGTCGGCCAGGTAAAGCGGCTTCTGGAACAGGTTCGCCAGCGAACGCAGCGCCAAAAGGGTGTACTCCTGAATCGAGTGGATTTTTCCTTTGGCGAAATCTGTGGGCGAAATCAGTTCCATGCGATAGGCAGGCGCGGACGCCAGCTTGATCGAAACTATAGCAGAGAAGGCTGTCAGCTATCAGCCGTTAGTCTGGGTGTGCGCCGTAGCCG
>Ga0209010_1000350_pt1 | contig 15400 bp, 8 predicted proteins | sample BlaSpr_A8_OM1_O3_FD_187985 | JGI IMG/M metagenome (GOLD analysis project Ga0209010, IMG submission 187985) | Forest soil microbial communities from Thunder Bay, Ontario, Canada - Black Spruce, Ontario site 2_A8_OM1_O3 (SPAdes) (version 2) | ecosystem: Environmental > Terrestrial > Soil > Boreal... | reverse complement strand
TGCTCCATTTCTTCGAAGGTGCGGGAGTTGTAAATTAGCCGGCACGCGCGTCATCGGGGAGCGGATTGCTGTGTCGGTTATTTCTTGGGGCCGTCTTCCTGCTGCACCGTCGCGCCTTCGCCCTCGAACGGCCAGTTTTTGTCGAGCAACAACTCTTTTTCACGAGTCTCTTTGGGCACATTATTTATTTTTAGATTTTCATAAAAATGAACGCCGGTTTTACCCGCCGTCGCAATATCCAGGTCGCCATCTCCATTCAGGTCTTCCACAACGAACTGCGTCCCGGCACCCGCAGTTCCATTCACTGAAATCGGATAGCGCGTGAACTGGGCCGTCTTACGGTCGATCTTGTAGTAATAAATCACGAGAGGATCATAAGAACCGGGGTCATTGCCCGAGTGACCGCGGTAGCGTTTGCCGGCAATTAATTCGGGGACTCCATCGCCATCAATGTCTATCAACTTGAGCGCGTGGACCTGCGAATATGACTCGTCGATCACGTGCTTCAACCAGGTCCGGCTCGTTCCCTCTCCTTTCTGCTCTAGCCAATAGAGTCCATAGCTATGTCCTTGGCCGTAAATGATGTCAGTCTTGCCATCGTTGTTCACGTCGTAGCCGATGATGGGAAATCCGGCGTCGTCCATTTGCCAATCCCCGTGCCACTCCCACTTGTCGTTGTCGGCATCGATATTCTTGAACCATCCATTCGGTGTCAGAATATCGGCCTTGCCATCTCCGTCCACGTCGGCGATGCCGATGCCGTGCCCATCCTGCTCCTTCCCTCCGACGTGGTGCACTTTCGGTTCGGGGCCCGAAAAATCCACCCATAGAATCCCCGAATGGTTGTAATGCGCCAGCGCGAGATCCGGTTTTCCATCGCCGTTGATGTCCCCGGTCGCGCCGCCCTCAGTGTCATAGCTGTCGGTGATGAAGTGCTTCTTCCACATCGCATCTTGCTTGGTCGCCTGCGCCCCGGGATTCTCATACCACCATAACCCGTTCAGCATCCATCCCGCGGTGACAACGTCGGGCGCGCCGTCGTGGTTCACATCGAAGGTCCATTCTCCACAGTCGGAAACAAACTCATTGAGAAGGCCCACGGTTCGATACTGATGGCGCCTCCACTCGCCGCCGGCCGGTCCCGGATTCTCATACCAGTAAGCGCCGCTCAAAATATCGGGACGCCCATCACCATTCATGTCGAGCGTAGTGATGCCCTCGGCATGATCCGTTCCCAGGCGATGGACAAAGAATGTCGTCTGAGGCACGCCTCCCGGCGCATCTCCCGGCGTAGTCTTACGCGCACTCTGCGCAGCGGCGCCGCAGAGGCACAGCGTCATCGATGCAACGATCGGAACTGCAAATCTCATTTTCTTGAGCACGGTTTTTCTCCCCGAAGTTTTATCCGCAGTATTTTATTTCATGCCAGCTTCATTGCATCGGGATCCCACTTCACCACCGCGCCGCGCTCGAGGCTGATATTGCTGAGCAGCGCCGCTCCCGCCGCCCGGAACCCGAACACAGCATCCTCCACCACGGGCCGCCGCGAGCGAACCGCGGCAAAGAAATTCGTGAAGTGGTCGTACATATCTCTATAACCCTCGGGTGCCACATACTTCTCGTATCCGGCAGCCGGCGGTCCCGACGGATGCGAGACCGGATATTTCAGGCGGTAATCTTCGATAATCCGCTTCTGCATCGCCTCCGTAAAAGTTCCAACCGTGTAGCCCGGTTCTTTTTCGCGCGGCGTTCGGCTCACGCTGACCGTGTTTCCCGCAATCTCCATCGTGCCTTCCGAGCCGGTAAAGATCAGCCCTTCGCTTTCCTCGCCCCCATCCACAAAATTCACGCGCAGGCTCAAATTGAAACCCTCGCGGTAGTCGAAAAGCCCGAGCATTACGTCGGGAGCGTCGCGTCCATCCTTCCAGAACCGCAATCCCCCTGTAGCCATCGCACGCGTAGGACCATTACTGCCGGTGATGAAGTGCGTTCCGCTGAAGAGGTGTACGAAAAGATCTCCGGCCACGCCGCTTCCATAGGCTTTCCACTTACGCCATTGGAAAAAATGTTCCGCGTTAAAAGGAATTTTCGGTGCGGTTCCCAGAAAGCCCGGCCAATCGCAGGTTTCGGTCGAAGCATCCAGTGGAACCGTGTAATTCCACGCTCCCATCGACGAATTGCGATCCCAGTGCGCGGTCACCATATTGAGTTGGCCGATGGCGCCCGACGCGAGCAACTCCTTGGCTTTCGCATAAATAATCGAACTCACCCGCTGGCTGCCAATCTGGAGAATGCGGTTCGTTGCGCGGGCCGTCTCAATCATCGCCGGTCCGTCGCCGTAAAGATGAATCATGGGCTTCTCGCAATAAACGTCCTTGCCCGCTTTCATCGCGTCGATCGAGACCTGTTTGTGCCAATGGTCCGGCGTCCCGACAATGACGGCGTCGATATCGTTGCGCGCCAGAATCTCTCTGTAGTCGCGCGTCGTAAAGATATCGTTGCCCCAGATTTCCTTGCAGTGCTCGAGGCGCCCGTCGTAACAGTCGGCCACGGCAAACACCTTCACGCCGGGCACCTGCGCCGCAACCTTCGCGTCTCCCTGCCCCTGACCACCGGCTCCGATCAGCGCGATCTGAATGTGATCGTTGGCGGCAAGCGGCGCAGCCTGTTCCGCCTGAACCGCAGCCAGCGCATGCACGTTTGTTCCCAGCAACGTCCCGGCAGTAGCGCTGCCCGCCACTCTCAGAAAACCCCTGCGATTCAACACGTGCTCCACCCTCCTCGTTGAACTTGATCGCCGTCTGCAAACGTAGTGGGACACTTCATATCGAGTTCCAGGAAGCCACGAGTGTCGTTGTTACGAAACGATTTTCACTGGCGGTTCGATTTGTCACAGAATCGGGATTTTGCCCGTCAACATTGCGCGCCCACCGTTTCTCCGGAAAGAAATACATTTGCAGGCGTGGAAAGACTACTCGCGCTCCGATTCCGCACAGACGACACTCTGGTCAGAGCAATACTCATTCCGACACCGACCATTTAACTCGGCGGTGCGCAAATTTCTTTGATCGACGGGGCATCCCAACCAACTAGGTGAATGCCAGGTTCAGATTCTCAATCGCCTCGTCGATCTCCCCGGTGTTCTTGTAGCCAACTGTGACGCAATCGACGCCGGCGTTTCGGAATGCGAATTTCATCGCCGCCTTGCGGTCTTCGCGGTCGAATGTTCCTTCGCCAACGAGCTTCATGCTGATCACGCCCATTCCTTGTTTACGAGTCTCCCTGACGTGGCTGACGACTTCGCTGACATTTCCCAGGCCATCTGTGTTGTAATCTTCGGCGTCCATTCGGGTGCCCTTGTGATTTACTCGGATCATTGCGATGTTCAGCCACTTGTCCGCCGGGACTTGGCGCAGCGCGGGAAGGCCGTGAACCGACGCGCCGTGACTTACGACAACCCTCTTCGATTCAGCCTCCAGAATTCCATCCTGCCATCGGCGCGTATCCGAGGGCCACGTCGCGGTATGCTGCCAGTGCAATAGCATGATGTCGAAGTACTCGGTATTCGCGAGCTTGCGCAACTCGTCGAATTTCTGTTGTGGATCCACGCCTTGCCGGGTAGTGACCTTCGACATGAGACGATAACTGTCACGTGGAATGCCTTTGAGCGCGACCCCGAGCATTGTGTGCATCTCGCCGTACGATTCCGCGGTCTCAAAGAAGCGAATGCCGCGGTCGTAGGCGTATCGCACCAGTCTCGTAAATCCGTCTTGTCCCAGTTCGCGCTGCACCTGTCCGCTGAAGCTCCCGGTGCCAAACGCGAGCCGAGTCACCTTGACGCCAGATTTTCCCAAGGTTACCCAATCAGTCGCGCTCGATCGGGCAGCTCTTAGCGGGAGGCTTCCGGCAACGGCAAACGCACCCGCGGCGAGTCCGGTTTTTAGAAATTCACGTCGCGTGTAATGAGGCATGGTCAACCTCCGATGTGAGAAATGCTACCACTAGTTTAGGGTAGTTGCGACGTGGTTTGCGCCTGCGGAGGATCGGAGCGTCAGCGAAGGTTTAAGTCCGCGTAGTGGCCAAAGCTCGACAGCGAGACTTGGTCGCCGCCGGGAAGATAGAAGCCGAATTTGCCGGACGATAGGTTTGCTCCCGGCTCGGTCCAGCGGTCGAGGACGACCCATGCATCGCCTTGCTTGATCTGATGAACGATTTCCGTGGGTGTTACGCGGATCTGCATGGTGTGAAAACTTTTCTTGTCGCTCTTGTGCGGGATCTTCACCTCATTGTTTTTTTGGCCATTGCGGACTATGGTGCGATAGAAATTGTTTTCGTCGATCTGGAAAAGATCGTAGTTGTTCGCGTCGGAGTATTGGAGCATCCACTGCAAGCGATGCCCTTTGGTCAGCATGGCGGAAAAAATGAACGTACCCGACGTGGGCGAGACTCCATAGAGGACAAAGTCACCGCCTTTGTGCGTGTCCGCACCTTTTTCCTGCTTCCAGCTTGTTGGGTCATCCCACTTCGACATGCCGTTGGGGGCCAACTGCAAATCGACGGTCCGCGATTGGCCGGCAGTGACTTCCAGCGTTGAGGTGCGAGTAAAGTTATCCGCAGTGCGTGCGGAGAGTGTATAGGTGCCTGCGGCTAGGCTGGTTGAAGTGCCGCTGGCTAACTTGATTGGCGGATCGGACCCTTTACTCAGAGTGACCTGAGCATCGCTCGGAGCGAAAGTGATTTTCAATTCTGCTGGAGCCGCTTCCAAGGCAACATCCGACGCAAGCAGAGACACTGCGGATCCAGCGACAAAATGCTTCTTGATCTGTCGCGGCTTGAACTTATCCTTGTGCAGTTCGATTACGTGGTCACCGGGGGCAACCGAAGAAAAATTGTAGCTGCCATCCGGCTGCACCGAGCCGGCTCCGATCTGGTCGATCAATACAGTAGTCCCGGGCACCGCCCCGTGAATGGAGAGCGACGCCATGCGCGCGATGGGCTGAAGATTGAAGACCAGCCGCACTTCTTCGCCTTTACGGATTTTTATTTTTTGCTCGACCGTGTCTTCAAAGCCATCTTTTGAGACGCGGACCGTGTAATCCTTCGGCTCAAGATTCGGAATGCGCAACCGACCATTCCGTGTGGATTGGGTCAAAGTTTTCCCGTTGAGAATCACTTTCGCTTTGTCTTGTCCCGACACTATGACGAGCGCGCCTACGTTTTGTCCCGATTCCAGAAACGTGGCGAGGGCAGGAGTGGGCTCGACTTCGATAGGAAGTTTGTACTGATCGGTTCCTTGAATGAGTGTCAGTTCATGGGCCCCCGCGGCGACCGAGGGAAGATCGACTCCGTCAGCGGCGAAAGCAACTGGAGATTGTCCATCCAGCATAAGCTTCGCCGTCGAATCGCTGGAGTACACGTGAATGTGGTCGCCCATGCTGCCGACAACGACGGCCAGCACACCCTTCGCGGCGATTGGCGTCTTGACGACCGGCAGCGCACCGGCCTCGGTCGAAAACGAGAATGACGCGTTGCCTTTGGGACTATCGAATTTGAGGGTATGAGATCCGCTGGCGATTTTATCCACCGTCCATTGCGCGTCCTGCAACTCGGCAGGGGCGTTGTCGTCGAATAATACTTTTCCCGAGCCCGTGTCCGATGAGAGCTTGAGCGCCGCCAGCGAGGGTTCCGCGGGGGCTGTTGCTGGCGGCGTCGCGGCTGGCTGCGGCTGTTCTACTGGCGGAGGCGCGACGGCGGTTTGCTTATGTCCGCGAACAAAGAACCAGACAATCAGCGCTAACACGAGCGCCGCGCCGATGGCTATAAGCTTTCCTGAACCCGCACGTTGGGGTGGCACTTTCTTGAGCGGTAGAGGAGGAGCAATCTTAGGCTGGCCGAGAACGACCTGCGGAGAAGATGTCGCGTTCGGCGGAGAGATAGAAGTTTTTGCTACAGAAGACGGGAGGGGGATCGGAGTTGCTGGAGGGGCATAGACAGATACCGGAGGCTTCGCCGTAGAGGGTTGCGCTAACGCGCCGTCGAGCGTGGGCGGTGCGGCGAAAGTCATGGTTGCGCTGACTGCGCCATCATCTGCACTTACGCCGGGGGTCGAAACTTGAGGCAGGTTGAGCTTCTGCAAAACGACATTGGCGGAAGATAAAAGCTCTCCATCGTCGGGATATCTATCCGCCAGCTCGCGAGTGCGAGTTGCCAGGCTCTGCCTGGCGTCGGCTGCGGTAGCCGACGCGGCGTCGCTTTCCATGCGCCGCAATTCTTCAAGATCGCGGCGGCGGGCCTGACGCTTTTGCGCGTGCAAATCGCGCTGCACGGTTTCCTGAATCTGAATCAGCCGCGGTTCGCGCGGATACGTCGCCAATCCTTCTTCCGCGCGCGAAAGCGCCGCTGCCAGATCTCCTGAGGCTTGCAGTTTGCGCGCTTGGGATACGCAGTCGCTAACGAAACTTTCGCGCTTTTGGTCGAGGATTTGCGTGCGCAGGGTCTTGGCCATCGGATGCGACGGATTCAGCTCGAACGCTTCCCGCGAAAGCTTATCCGCTTCCTGCCAGTCGGTTTCAACGATGGCGTGGGCCTGTTCGACCAGCGCATTGGCCAGCACTGCCCGCGACAGCGAATTGTTTTCGTCTAACTCGTAGGCCTGGCGCAGCAACTGAATGCCCTCGGTGGATTTCTGTTGCGCGAACAAATCCTGGCCTTCGGTCATCAGTCGCTGAGCTTCCGTTTTACGCTGAAGGCCCTGTTGGGCAAGCTTTTCCAGTTCCTGCAATTCGGTGTCGTTGGGAAATTCAGCAGATGCGTTCTGCAACAATTCAAACGCGCGCGCGTAATCGGCAGCGTGAAGACAGGAATCGACCTGCTCGATCAATTTGGATTTGGCTTCAATGCGAACTTGCTGGTCGCGGCGCTTTTGCAGCCTCTCCACTTCGAACTTCAGGCCGGGATATTGGCTGTAGATCGTGCGCAAAATCTCCCAATCGTTAAGCGCGTCGCCGAATGCTCCTTGTTCTTCGTGCAGATGAGCACGCGCGACAATGGAATTCACCAGGTCGCGTTTGTCCTGCACCAGGCGCAACGCGCGTTCGAAATGCAATTCGTCGGGGTGAGCTTCAAGCGCCTCGCGAAGAATATTGACCCGTTTTTCAAGGTCCGGTTCGGCCTCGACCTGGCGGTCGACGGATGCGATCAGCGCCGAAAGTTCCTGCCGCTGCTGCTCTTCAATGTCATAGTGCAGCGCCTGGAAAATCGCGTTGGTAGGATATTTGGCCAGATAATCCTGACACAGCGCGCGGGCTTTGGCGAAATTACGATCCGCGAGGTGCTTCCGCGTTTCCGCATAGGCCGTGTTCATGGCATCGTGCTCGGAACGCACTTCGTTGTAGAAACTCTGGTAGCTGGCCCCGCTCTCGCGGTTCATCGTATCGGGCGCCCGGCGGTCGAGTTCGAGCACTACGCCGAGTTTTGCGAGAGCGCTGCTGACGTCGCCTTTTTGCCACGCATCCATAGCGGCGCGATGAATCTGTTCTTTTTCCTGGCGGAGTTTCTTGTAATCCTGCTCCTGACGGTCGACGTCAGCCAGCAACTGAAGCGCACGGGCTTCCCGGGGACGCAGTTGCAAGACGTTTTGCAACGCCTCGCGCGCGTGCGGATAGGCGTGATTATCGATGTGCTGGCGCGCCAGGCGATACCAGCCTTCGATTTGTTTTTCGCTGCGGCGATTCTCGATTTTGCTTTTCAGCGCGAGCGCGGTGGCATTGTCCGGCTCAATCTGCAAAGCCTCCTGCAACTTTTGCAGGGCCAGGGGATCTTCTTCCTCTTCAAAACGGGCGCGAGCCGCATCGAGCAACTGCGCCAGAGTTTTGCGGCGGACTGCGTTGTCGAGCTGGCGGCGCAGTGAGCCAATGGCCGTGTCCATGTGGCCTTCGGCTTCCAACTCGCCCAGAATTTCTCCGGCAAACTGATAGTCTCCTTCTTCCAGAGCCTTGGTCGCACGCTGCACGCGCGGACGCGTGCGCTCAGGGTCGAAGAATTCGATCGGTTCGTTGCGCAGCGCCTTGCCCAGACTCTCGCCGAACTCTTTCGCGCTGGCGAAGCGGTTCCAAGCCTGCTTGGCCATGGCCTTGTGTACGACTCGGCCAATGGGTAGGTTGACCGTGGAATTCACGTCAGAAGCGGGCGGCGCGGTCTGGTGAAGGATGGCGTCGACAACTTCATCCGCGCGTCCGCGCTGAAAGGGATGCCGGCCAGTGAGCGCCTCATAGCAAACCACGCTCAGCGAAAAAATGTCGGAGGCGGGGGATAAAGGCTTGAGCTGAATCTGCTCAGGCGACATATACAGCAGCGTGCCTTTTTGCGCCCGCGTCGTGTGGCTGTCTGCCATGTGAGCCACACCGAAATCGATGATCTTCACCGAGTCATCTTCCATCACAAAGATGTTGCTGGGTTTCAGATCGCGATGCACCAGGCCGCGTTCGTGGGCGGCCTGCAAACCGCGACAGGTTTGAGACATGATCTCGATGGTGCGCTCGACAGTGAGACGGTGACTGGCCTTGCGGATAAAGTGATCCAGCGTTGTTCCCGGCAACAGCGGCATTACAAAGTAAGGTTTTTTCTTGCCCTCTTCTTCGAATTCCCCGATGTCGAAAATCTCGACAATGTTGGGATGGCTCATGGACGCGAGCACATCGCATTCCTTGTAGAACAATTGCAGGGAAGCCGGGTCGGGAATATCGAGAATGGTTTTGACCGCGACCTCGCGGCGGACGACAGTGTCGTAGGCGCGGTAAACCAGACCCATGCCGCCCTGGCCGAGGATCTCCCTCACCTCATAGCGGCCAGCTAATTTTCGCGGCGATGCCGGGTTCTCCATGGCGCGCCCCGTTCTGCGGGGCTGTAGCATCTTACCGCTTTTTGGACAAAAATTGGCCTCCATCGTGCTACGGGCCTGCACCCCTGCTGGACCTTGGTAATTTGAAGGGAGCTAGCCGATCGGCCAAGATTAGGGCCATGACGGCTCCCCCAAAAGCCCGCCGCTGGCGGCGTTTGCCCGTTGACTTCCCAGTTCGAGTCGTAACCGCAAGGGGCTTTTCTACCACCATCGTTCCCGGTAGAGGCACCGAGTTGAGCGAAGGCGGGATGGTTCTCTATGCGGGAGTGCTGCTGAATCCGGGCGACCTCCTGGAGATTGAGTTCGATACCGCCCAACATTCTCGAATGACCGGTATCGTGCGATCGCGCAATGGCTTTTGCCTCGGCGTGGAATTTCTGGCGCCTCTTCCGGCCTGAGTTTTTGCCGAAGCTTTCTTCGAAGCCTGAGCCACCCCAGCCCGAAAGATGCAAAGTCGCGGGAGTTGTTCTAGCATTCACTCTGACCCGGCCGAGGACAAATATGTACTTTGAACAGTTTTATCTCGGATGTTTGGCGCACGCTTCCTACATGCTTGCATCGGAGGGCGAGGCGGTCGTGGTCGATCCGCAGCGGGATGTCGAGATTTATCTCAAGGCTGCGGAGGAGCATTCGGTCAGGATAGCCCACATTTTCGAGACTCATCTTCATGCGGATTTCGTCTCCGGCCACCGGGAATTGGCGGCGCGGACGGGAGCGAAGATCTATATGGGAGCGAGCGCCGGAGCGACGTTTCCGCATGTTCCGGTGCGCGATGGATTTGAATTGAAAGTGGGGAACCTGTCGATCGGCGGCATGGAAACTCCGGGCCATACCTCCGAAAGCATTTGCCTCGTAGTTACAGATCGCGAGAAGTCCTCCGCCGCGCCTTGGGCGGTCTTGACCGGGGATACGCTTTTCATTGGAGACGTTGGGCGTCCAGATCTTTCGAAGCAACACAGCCCCGCCGAACTTGCGGGCCTGCTTTATGACAGCCTGCACAATAAGCTGTTGACGCTTCCTGACGAAGTTCTTGTATATCCGGCGCATGGAGCGGGTTCGCTGTGCGGGCGGAACATGAGGGCCGAGCGTTCGTCGACGATCGGCACGGAACGGCTGACGAATTACGCGCTCCAAATCAAGTCCAAAGAAGAGTTTGTGAGGCAATTGACCAGCAATTTGCCGGCGCGGCCCGATTATTTTTCTCAGGATGCCGAGATGAACCGTTCGGGAGCGACGGCTCTATCGGAACTGCCGGAGCTGCCGGTCGTCGATGCGATGCGGCTAAAAACTATGCTGGAAGACGGGGAAGTCGCGTTGGATATCAGGACGGACGCAGAATTTTGCGCGGGACATGTTCCGGGTTCAATCAACATTGCGCTTTCGGGGCAGTTCGCTTCATGGGCCGGCGCGGTGTTGGGACTGAGTTCGCATCCTGTATTGATTTCCGAGTCAGAAAATCAGATGTCTGAGGCGCGCATGCGGCTGGCGCGGGTTGGATTGGAGAATATCGCGGGCTACTTGCGAGGAGGCGTTCGCGGCTGGGAAGACGCTGGGTTGGTGCTGGCGCAAACTGAAACGGTGGATGTCTCCGAACTGAGCCGGATGCTGCATAAGGGCGCGATTCAGATCCTCGATGTGCGCCGTGAAGCCGAGTGGGAAAGCGGACACATTGAAGGCGCGAATTGGTGGCCGCTGGACAATTTCAGAATATCGCCGCCTGAAATCGACAGCGATATTCCGGTCGCGGTTCACTGCAAGAGCGGCTATCGCAGTATGATCGCTTGCAGCTTGTTGCAGCGGGCTGGCTTCCGCAAGGTGATCAATGTAACCGGCGGCTTCGATGCCTGGCGGCAAGCGAATCTTCCGGTTGTGAGTGAGAAGCCGGTGGGTGTGTGATGGAGTCGTGCGGAAACGGAGTGTACAAGAATTGAAGACTAAGAAGTTGGCAAAGGCTTACTGCATCGAGAACGGGAAACATTTTCAACTGAAAGACTACGATCCCGCGGACACAGCGCATTGGCATTCGAAAGAGCATGCGGACGAGGCGTTGCAACGGGATGTGGCCAGGATGGCCGAATTGCAGGACAAGCTGTATGCGCAGGATCGCTGGTCGCTTTTATTGATTTTTCAGGCGATGGATGCGGCGGGAAAAGATGGAGCGGTCAAGCACGTCATGTCCGGCGTGAATCCTGAGGGGTGCCAGGTCTATTCATTTAAAGCGCCGTCAGAGACGGAATTGCAGCATGACTTTCTTTGGCGCACGACTTGCGATTTGCCGGAACGCGGCCACATCGGCATCTTCAACCGCTCTTATTACGAAGAGGTTCTAGTCGTCCGCGTGCATCCCGAAGTGCTGAAAGGGCAGAAAATTCCGCCGGCTCTGGTGACGAAGGACATTTGGGACCAGCGATTTGAAGACATTCGCAACTTCGAAACGCACATGGCGCACAACGGCACCGTGATCCGCAAATTCTTCCTGCATCTTTCAAAAAAAGAGCAGAAGGCGCGTTTCCTGGCGCGGCTGGATCAGCCGGAGAAGAATTGGAAATTCTCAGCGGCGGACGTGCATGAACGCGAGTATTGGGACGATTATCAGAAAGCCTACGAAGAGATGATTCAGAATACGGCCACTAAAGACGCGCCATGGTACGTTGTGCCCGCCGATAATAAGTGGTTTACGCGGCTGGTGATCTCTGCCGCTGTGGTGGAGGCGCTTGAGGACATGGATCTCTGTTATCCCAAAATCGATGGCGAAAAGCGTAAACAGCTGGACGCCGCGAAGAAAGCCTTGCTGAAGAAATAGTGGCCAGTGTTTCGTGATCAGTGGTCAGTGATCGGCAAGATCTTACGGGCCACTGACATTGGCCACCGACCGCTGCCCTTTCCAGAACCCTCCCGCAGGATTACCATCCTCAGTTGTGACTTTCCAGGAGAAATTTTAAACATGGGCTTCATAGTTTGCGGGAGAGGTTCGCAATCTGCACTGCGTTTTCAGTTCGTCGGGCTCCCTGTTTCGATCGCGATTCTGTTTTCTGCCGTGAGCTTCGCTCAGACGAAACCAGATCGCCAATCGAAAGCCGTCAAGCCAACCCAAAGTATGCCATCCGCGGCTACGGCGGCGACTGATCAGGATTCATCAGACAAAAAGGATGAACCCGCCAAACCCGAAGAGAAGCCATTCAAGGGCATGAAGTATCGGCTCATCGGACCGTTTCGCGGCGGGCGTTCCTTGACGGCGGCCGGAATTCCCGGCGATCCGACAACATATTATTTCGGCGCAACCGGCGGCGGAGTGTGGAAGTCCGCCGATGGCGGGATGAGCTGGTCTTCTGTCTTCGATAAGGAAGGAACATCGTCGATTGGCAGCATTGCCGTTTCGAAGCTTAATCCGAACATCGTCTACGTGGGCACGGGCGAGGCTTGCATTCGCGGCAATATTTCGCATGGCGACGGAGTCTATAAATCACTCGACGGCGGCAAGACCTGGAAAAACGTGGGGCTGCGCGATTCGCGGGCGATCGGCAAAGTCATTGTGAACCCGCTGAATCCGGATATTGCTTTTGTCGCCGCACTGGGGCATCCCTATGGTCCGAATGCAGAGCGCGGCGTGTTTCGCACGATCGATGGCGGCAAGACCTGGGACAAGGTTCTTTACAAAGACGAGAGCACCGGCGCCATCGATGTAGCTTTCGATCCCCACAATCCGAATATTTTGTTTGCCGCGTTGTGGCAGGCTCGGCGTACTTCATGGAGCCTCGCCAGCGGTGGACCCGGAAGTGGAATTTATCGTTCCAGCGATGGTGGCACAACCTGGAAGCGGCTCGACGAGCACGGTCTGCCCAAGGGGCCTTACGGAAGGATTGGCCTGGCGGTGAGTGCCGAGTCCGAACGCATCTACGCTCTGATTGAGGCGCACAATCCCGACGGCGGTCTTTACCGTTCTGACGATGGTGGCGACTCTTGGGAGCTTATCAATGCGAGTCACAGCCTGTGGCAGCGGCCATGGTATTACATGCACATCATCGCCGATCCGAAAGACGAGAATGTCGTGTACGTGATGGACGTGGATGCCTACAAGTCGACCGATGGTGGCCATCTCTTCAACAAGATCAGAGTGCCTCACGGCGATAATCACGGGCTTTGGATTGATCCTATGGATACGAAGCGGATGATCGCTTCCAACGACGGCGGCGTCACGATCACTCTGGACGGCGGGAAAAACTGGACGCGTGAAGACAACCAGCCGACCGCGCAGTTCTATCATGTGACGACCGATAATGCTGTGCCTTATCGCGTCTACGGCGCGCAGCAGGATAGCGGCACCGTGGCGATTGCCAGCCGCAGCGACGATGGATCGATTGACCGCAGCGACTGGTACGACGTTGGCGGTGGCGAAGCGGGATATATCGCACCTTATCCACCTGATCCCAACATTGTTTATGCGGCCGATTACCAGGGCAACATCACTCGTTACGACCGGCATACTGGACAAGTGAAGGCGATCACCGAGCAACCCGAGCTTTCCGATGCGTATGGCGCGTTCGGGCTGGAACACCGATTTCAGTGGACCGCGCCGGTATTGATCTCACGCTACGATCCCAACACGCTGTATCACGCGGGCGAACGGTTGTTCAAGACTACTGATGGCGGCGTGCACTGGGAGGCGATCAGCCCCGACCTGACGCGCAACGATAAAAGCAGACAGCAAGTCTCTGGTGGCAGCATAACGTTGGACGATTCCGGAACGGAGTATTACGACACCATTTTCGCGCTCACTGAATCGTCCGTCACAAAGGGGCTGCTCTGGGTGGGTACCGACGATGGCCTGATTCAAATTACCCGCGATAACGGCAAGATGTGGACGAATGTAACGCCGAAGGAATTGCCGGAATGGAGCCGCATCAGTCAGGTCGAGGCTTCCCCGCATGATGCTGGCACGGCTTATGTCGTCGCCGACCTGCACCAGAGTGACGATCTGCGTCCATACGTCTACAAGACCGCGGACTACGGGAAGACGTGGACAAAAATCACGAAGGGAATTCCCGATAGGACCTTTGTGCGCGCCGTACGTGAAGATCCGAAAAGGCGCGGACTGCTGTATGCAGGCACCGAAGAAGGAGTTTACATTTCTTTCAATGACGGCGCAGATTGGCGGGCTCTGAAGCTAAATCTGCCGACCACGCCAGTCCATGATCTGGTCGTCAAAGACAACGATCTGGTGGTAGCCACACATGGGCGCGCGTTCTGGATTCTCGACGACCTTACTCCGCTGCGCCAGTACAGCGACGATGTCGCGCAGAAAGCTGCCTTCCTGTACCAGCCCGCTGTGGCTTACCGGATTCAGGCGGGGCAAGGCGAAGAACATCATCCTTCGAAGCGGACGGGGCAAAATCCTCCGGCGGGCGCGGTGATTTATTACTTTCTAAAAGACGAAGCTAAGCCGGAATCGGAAGTGAAGATCGAAATACTCGACTCCGCCGGCAACGTGATCCGGAAGTATTCCAGCACGGAGACCGAAGCTCTTGATGAGCCGCCCGGTCCCGACGACAAAAAGCCGGAAAAGGAACTCAAGGCCGACGCTGGACTGAACCGTTTTGTTTGGGACTTGCGCTACGAAGAGGCGCATCGTGTGCCCGGATATTACTTGTGGGAATATGGAAGCGGCGCGCACGGACCGGTAGCGATTCCTGGGAAATATCAGGTGCGGTTGACCGTTAACGGGCAGGCGCAAACCGCGCCGCTTGAAGTGAAGCTCGATCCCCGAGTGAATGTGAGCCAGTCCGATCTGGAGCAGCAGTTGACGATGTTGTTACAGGATCGAGAGGAACTCAATCGCGTCTACGACACGGTTAATCAGATTCAGGATGTTCGCTCGCAGTTGGCGGGTTTAAAGCGGCGGCTTCCGGAAAATGTCAGTGCCCGGAACGTCGCGGCCTCGGTAGATGATCTGGAGAAAAAACTGGTGGCGGTTCGCGATGGACTCGTGAATTTGACGATCAGCGCGAATGAAGATTCGCTGGCCTACCCTCCGCAAATCGACGGCAAGTGGGCCTACCTCGCAATGGCCGTGGGCAGCGCAGATTCCGCGCCGACCGCGGCCGAACAGGCCGAATTCGACAAGCTCAGGCGGCAGAGCGATGAGTTATTCAGCCGCTGGACGAGTTTGCAGCAGGGCGATCTGGCGAATTTCCAGAAGCTGGCCGCGGCAGCGAGCTTATCGACCGTGGTTGTCCCACCGCCTGGCCGCGCCGCAGACGAAGAGGCGGCGGAAGCACACTAGTTCCACCACGTTACTTCCTATGACTTCCGTGCCACTTTGCTGGCACCGATGTGCCTTGTCCACCTACTGAACCGTTGTTATTGTGTCGATAGAACCTTTGAGTCTTTCTCCCCTGAAACGCGAACAGCCGATTTCATAGGGGGTGTGTATGCGGATGATGCATCTGTGCTATGCGGCAATAGGCTTTGCGGTAGCTCGCTGGGTGTTTAAGCGGCAAACAA
>Ga0209010_1000348_pt1 | contig 15431 bp, 9 predicted proteins | sample BlaSpr_A8_OM1_O3_FD_187985 | JGI IMG/M metagenome (GOLD analysis project Ga0209010, IMG submission 187985) | Forest soil microbial communities from Thunder Bay, Ontario, Canada - Black Spruce, Ontario site 2_A8_OM1_O3 (SPAdes) (version 2) | ecosystem: Environmental > Terrestrial > Soil > Boreal... | reverse complement strand
GTCGCTGCCGATGGAGTCGGTGTATCCCTCGACTTGCAGCTTGAGATCGGGATAGGCCAGAACAATACCCGAAATCCTGGCCAGCCGCTCGCGAGCCTCAGGCTTGAGCGTGTACTTGTTGAAATCGAACAGCACGTCCGGCATGCTGACAATCAGGCCACGCGCCGTGTCCCGTGTTTGCAGGACCTGATTCAACTGCGCCAGCAGACGCGCGCGCATTTCCTCTTTTTGGCGAATCGCCTCCTGCCTTTGCTGATCTGCCTGCGCTGCAGCCTGCTGGGCCGCTGCAGCTGCGGCTTGCGCCTGCTGTTGCGCCGCCAGCGCAGCCGCTTGGTCCTGCTGGGCCTGAGCCTGAGCCTGTTCCGCCGCCGCGCGGCGCCGCGCATCTTCCTCGGCTTGAGCCTGAGCTTGGGCCGCTTGAGCCTGCGATTGCGCGGCTTGATCCTGCGCCGCCCTGGCATCGGCTTCCGCCTTGGCCTGCGCTTCTTCATGAGCGCGCCGCTCCGCGTCCAGCTTTTCCTGTTCCTTGCGCCGCAACGTCAGCACGCGCGCGTCTTCCGCCATTTGACTGGCTCCCCGCGCCGCCGTTCCAATCGGAGTCCGCCCCTGCTTGCGCTGGTAGTAATCTTCCGCGCGCTGCAACATATCTTCCGCTTTGGTCAAACTATCCGGAGCATATTGCTGCGCACCCGCCGCCTTCGCAATCGCGACAGCGTTGCGCGCCTCCAGCAAATCCAGCGGAACCTTCGCGCTCGCCTGACTGGAAGGAAGCTGCTCGGCGGGCACGTCGATGGTGTACTGCGCACCTTCCAGCACATCGAACTTGGCATCGATGGGCTCTTCAAATCCTTTCACGCCCTGCGGAATAATGTTTTCCGCCACTACCTTATTGCTGGGGTGCGTAACGGAGTAATACGGCTCAGCCGTCAGGATCAGGCCAAACGCCTGCAAGTCCGTCGTGACATCGATTTTGTCTTTTCCGTTATCCCCAGGCATCACCTCGCCCAAGTTGACCGCGCGCCCATCGGGGGTGATCGCCCACAACACATAAGTCAGAAATTGGCCTCCCAGTGACACTGCTGCGGGAAGGTGAGTGAACTCCGCGCTGATGGCAAGCCGCCCGGCTTTTCCGTCAACTTTCGCATGGCCGCTGACCTGCGGCATCAGGTCCGTACCGTGAAAATCGACCGTGGTCGAACCGCCGCGGTTGCGGTAATTCACCGCCTTCGTGGTTCGAGCAAACACATTGACCCGGAATACCGGCATCTCGTTGTTGTTATTGGTCGTGTTCTGCCCGGTATTCTGATTCATCTGCTGTGGGGCCGCGTCCTGACCGGAAGCCGGGGCCTGGTCCGGATGGGGCGAAGCGGGATACATCGGCGCAGCAGAATTATCCTGCGCATAGACCGCGATCGAGAGCACGAATGCTGCAAGCAGCAGAAACGGAGTTTTTCTCATTAATGTGATCCTCAAGATTTGATCCTCAACAATAAATCTTCTCGAACGGTGGCAAACACATCAATACGGGACAATCCCTATGGTCGTCAAGGATTCCCCCACCCGCAGTGGTGTGTAATTTGCGCAATATGACTCCTATCCTAAAAAGAAGTCATCCCGAAGCCCCGCGTTTTCACCAGCGGGGCGAGGGATCTGGCGAGCATCGCAACTGCTGTCGCGATCAAACTGCACCACTCCCCTATCCCCCGAAGGAGGGAATGTTTTTTAGCGATAATTTCTGAGAGCTTCGGGCAGTGTGCGGCGCGGCAAGGATCCCGCAAAACGAAGTCAACGTCGACTTCTTTGACTTCTTGTCATGCCGCCGCAAGGTGCCTGGTCGGCGCAATCAGGCTACGGTAAAGGTGCAGGTAGTCGTCGATCATTCGCTTGGTGGTGAAGCGCTCGCGTGCCCGCGTATAGGCGAGGTTGCCGTAAGCACGGCACTTGTCGCGGTCGGCATTGAGTTCGCGGATGTTCTCGGCCAGGCTTGCCGCGTCGTTGGTCCGGAAATAGAGCGCCGCATCGCCCCAGATTTCGCGGAAGCTGGGAATATCATTCGCCACGATTGCGCACCGCGACAGCGCGGCTTCTAATGCCGGCATGCCCAGCGGTTCATAGCGAGAAGTCGCGGCATAGATGGATGCGCGGCTGTAAAGCGCGCGCAGTTGCGCCTCGGTCTGTGGGCCGCGAATGGCAACTGAATTTTCGTCGAGCGCCAGCTTCACGTCCGCGCGAATCGGCACCCGCGGAATCGGAACAGTGTGCTCCGAGCCCACAATGCAGACCGGAAGCGGATGCACGCACTGCGTCAGTAAAGACACCTGCTTGCCCGCATCCACCAGGCGGCCAATCGACAGCACCGAATCTTCCTTATTGATGTAAGGATTAAAAAAGATGGGATTGCGCCCCGGATAAATCACCGATTCGCGCTGCGGCTGCGCGTAACAGGAGCGGATCGAATCCAGCATCCACGCCGAAGGCGCGACCACCGCATCCGCTCCCTCGATTCCCGCAATCACCATATCGCGATACCATTTGAGCCAGCGTGTCGGCCGCGGCGTGTACCCTTCCACCGCCTGCGCCCACGTGATCAGATCGCCGTGCGCCATCAACACCCGGGGAACGTTCACCGGCAGCGCGCCGTATGCGAATTGATTCAGGTGAAGAACGTCAGGGCGGACTTCGCGCACCAGGCTGGCGAGAAAATTGGAGGAGTCGAGATAATCCTGTTGCGCCTCGTGCATCCATTCCAGGCGGAAAGCAGTGGGACGGTAATCGAGCCCGTGGAGACTCTCCATCCAGCGCACTTGATCCGGCATCGGTATTTCGCCGAAGCTGACTAGGGTGACCCGCACGCCGCGCGTCACCAAACCCGTTACCAGTTCCCGCGTGTACGTCCACGCGCCCGACAACGTATCCGCCGTAACCAGTACGTGCACAGAGCCTCCGGGGGAATCGGCGAAATGCCGCATGGGACGCGGCGCATCACCGGGATGCTTGGAGGCATTGTAACGGGGATCGGTTGCAGAACCTAAGAAAATTCTCAGGGGAGTGGAAAGACTAACCGCACAAAGGCTCAATGCAAGAACTTGCACAGCGCGGCGTTCCGGCTACCCAGATTCCGCCGAATGTATTGACAGCCGCCGGCTCTCAATGTCCGAAGCCCAAAGCCGGGAGCCCGAAGCCCAGCTTTACCGCGCTTCCAGCCGCCCCCGGAGTTCGCGCGCCAGATTGTCGATGGTCTGAATTTTTTCCGCAGCGGGCGGCGGTATCCCGGGCAGGGACATGGCCAGTTCGCACGAAAGCAGCAACGCCGTGACCGTCTCCCCCATCTCGCTCCACATTTGGTCCTCGACGGCACGGCGTGCGGCGGACTCTTCACGTTTCCGCCGGTGCAGAGCCGAGCGAACCTCGCGCACTAATCGCTCCAGGCCAGTGACCGCGAAATTCACGTATACCGGAAAAGCCGTTCCCAGATGCTCCAGCATCTGGTCGCTTTCTTCGGGTTCAGTCTCCAGCAGGAATTGATCGACAACCGCTGCGGAGTAAGTCTGTTCGCGCAAGTGCGCGGCCGCTTGCTGGAGGTTCTGTGCCCATTGAACGTCCCGGTTGGTAGCTACCTTCAAAGCGTCCACGCATTGCTGCCCGCTGGACGAGGCTGTGATGATCAGGATCATGCCTTTTCCTTTTGCACGTCTCGCACCAGATCAACCACATTGAAAAGACAGCAGTTAACCGGAGCGCCCGTCCCGTTGTGTCCCATTCGGGAACGGGCACGCCGTCCCGAATTCACATGTGGGAATGCATCGCGTAGTCCTTCAATTTCCGATATAGCGTGGTCTTGCCGATGCCCAGCAACCGCGCCGCTTGTAGCTTGTCGCCATTCAGGTCGGCAATAGCGCTGAGGATGGTCTGTCTTTCCAACTCGGCCATGGGCACGATCTTCCGATGTCCATTGCCTGGGGAAAGATCGGGTCCCGGAACCTTTCCGATTTCCCGCGGCAAGTCCGTGGTGTGAATCAACGGTCCACTGGTGAAGGCGGAGGTCCGCTCCAGGCAATTCTCCAATTCGCGAACGTTTCCCGGCCAGTCATAGGCCAGCATCGCTTTCAGCGCTTCGTCGCTAAGCAATTTTTCCTGGCCCGAATTGCGCGTCATGCGATCCAGGAAATGACCAATCAGCAACGGAATATCCTGCCGCCGCTCTCGCAACGCCGGAATCCTGAGGCTCAACACGTTGAGGCGAAAATACAGATCGCGCCGAAACGCGCCCTGCATCACCGCCTGCTCCAGATCGCGATTCGTCGCCGCCAGAATTCGAATGTTGATCGGTATACGCCGCGTGCTGCCCACCGGGCGAATTTCCTTTTCCTGGATCGCCCGCAGTAGCTTGGCTTGCAGATCCACAGGAAGCTCGCCCACTTCATCGAGAAAAATCGTCCCCCCCTCGGCGATGGCCATCAATCCGTCCTTGGCCTGAGTCGCCCCGGTAAACGCTCCTTTGACATAGCCAAACAGCTCGCTCTCGATCAGCGTAGGCACCAGCGATCCGCAATCCACGGGGATGAAAGGCTTGTCGCGAAATGGCCCAGAATAGTGAATAGAACGCGCCACCATCTCCTTGCCCGTCCCGCTTTCGCCTAGAATCAGAACCGGATGAATGCTGTTCGCCGCCTTGGAGATGATGCGGTACAGCTTTTCCATCTCCGGTGATCGCCCTACAATCCCACCGAATCCCTGCTTCGATTTCACCTTTTCCCGCAGCATCCGGTTTTCCGATTTCAGCCGCAGGTGGTTTACCACCCGCTCCAGCAACAGCTTGAGTTCATCCAGGCTGAAAGGTTTGGTCACGTAGTCATAAGCGCCGATCTTCATGGCCTGCACCGCCGACTGCACCGTGGCGTAACCGGTAACCACAATCACCAGCGCTTCCGGACGCCGCTCCTTAATACGGCGCAGCGCGTCGAGCCCTCCGGCGCCCGGCAGGCGCAGATCAATGAGCGCCGCATCGATACTCTGAGTTTCCAGCAAGCGGTAAGCGTGCTCGGCAGAATCGGCCACGTACGGGTTGAAGCCGAGCGATTGGGCCACTTCGCGGCAAGCCTCGCGAATGGACCTCTCGTCGTCTACGATCAAAAGGTTGAGAAAATTAGCGGGTTGGATCTGCGGTGTACTTAGAACCGGACTCATGGCTATAGACGTCATGGCTGAACTCCTGGTTTAGGTCGATCTGGTTTAGGTCGATGTTGTCTCTCTTATTCCTGGTTCTTCATTCCTGGTTCTTCACTTCCCTGATTCTTGACTTCTTCGCTGCAAACTCTTTGCCCATTTGCTTTTCAGACTTCCTGCTTCAAACCTCGGCTTCGAAGCTCGGTGGCAAACCCTGGTTCAGGCTGTCGCCCACCCAATGACGCCATCGAGGGCAACAGCACCATTACCCGCGTGCCCTGATTCGGAGCGCTCTCCACCTGCACCAAGCCGCCGATTCCGGCGACGATGTTGTGTACCGTAGTCAGCCCCAGCCCGCCGCCTCTGCCGTCTTCTTTGGTGGTGAAATAAGCCTGGAATATCCGGCGCCGTGTTTCTTCATTCATTCCGTTGCCGTTATCGCTCACCACAAACAGCACGCAGGGAATCGCCGCCCAGCGATCTTTGTCTCTTCCATCGCCGTCGCATCGATCGCCGGAACGAAAGACCTGCACTTTGCAGTTCCCGGTTTCCACCTGAATGCGTCCGCCTTCGGGCATGGCATCGCGCGCGTTCAGCACCAGGTTCAGAAGAATTTGCTGCGCCTGTGCGCGGTCCATCTTGACCAAACCCAGATCGGGATCGAGATGGAAAGACAATTCAATGTTTTCCCCGGCCAGCCGCAGCAGCAGATTCCGCATGTCATCCGCGATTTCGTTAAGGGAAATCGGATGAGGACTGGGATTCCGCGGCCGGGTCACAGTGAGCAACTGTTGCACGACTCCCGATGCCTGAATGCTCGCCGACCGAATTTCCTCCGCATAGGTCCGCATCCGGTCGCGCTCTTGCCTGCCACCCTCCACCGGACTGTCAGCCGTCGCAAGATCGGCCAAGAGACGATCGCCCAACGCTCCGCCGTTGCTTGCCACGTCCGCGCCCAGACCCTTCACACCGAGACCACTCAACATCAGGTCGCAATAGAGCAGTATCCCGGTCAGCAGATTGTTAAAGTCATGCGCGATGCCGCCCGCCATTCGGCCCAGAGCTTGTAATCCTTCTCCGCGCCCGGCTTCCTCTTCTTGAAGGCGGACTTGCGTGATGTCTTCGGCTAACAGCAAAACGCAATCCGGGTTGTGGGCGCTGCCACAGACTCCCCACGCCGTCCAGCGGAGCCACATGCCTGCGCCGTTGGAACGGCTCAACCGGCTTTCCATCTGAAAACTGGTCCGTTCTCCGCTCATCAATTGCCGGAACATTCCCACGTTGAAATCGCGATTCTCTATCGGAACAACGTCACAAAAACGCGGACGCTGGGTGGACTGAGACTGGGTCGACTGAGACTGGATCTCCCTCAGGTTGCTCCCAATCAGGGCATTCAAGGCCGGATTCATCGCCAGAATCGTTCCCTCACGGTCGCACTGAGCAATCCCTACAGGCGCATTTTCAAAAAGCAAATGCAGTTCTGTTCCGGTACTGCCCATAGGCCACAAGATGGATGAAATCGCTGCCATAAACCCAATTTTCCGTTTCGGACTTGCTCTTCCTTAACTTTCGCTCGGGACGATTCCCATAAGGAATTGAAACTTCCGAACCCGCTACTTTGGTTTTCCCAAAGCGGGAGCCATTTCCTCTGCCTGAACCTGCCGGATCAATCCGGCTAGGGTCACTATAGAAATTTGTGAGAAATCGCTAAAGGTCGCTCGTCACTAAAACGGGAAATCTTTCTGTGGAAAACTTGTCCTTGGTGCAGGAGCAGCGCTTCAAACCGGAGAAAAAGGCAGAAAAAGTAGAAAAAGCTTAAGTGGAGGACTTACTCACTACTAAGAGGAACATTCTTACTCATGTGGGCGGAGGCAACAGCGGGGCTGGAAACCGGAGACGCCAGTCGGAAGGTCAAAAGGCGACCCTTCTCGACGTAGACAGGGCCGGAAATGTCGTAGGGCATGGCATTGGAAGCTTTGGAAGGTGAAAAAGTGGTGTGCGCGGGAGTGGAAGTCAACCTCTGGCCACGGGCAAACAGACTGGAAGTCTCCAGCGGCACCTCCCTGCCATCGATCCGCATGGAAACCAGAGTTAATCTCAAATAGCCGCCATTACCGTTCACGACTGCCGGCCGCACCGATTCCACCTGGCCCCGCACTGTCGTACCCCGGGGCAGCATCGTGTTTCCATTCACCACGACCGCATCGTCCAAAGATGCCGTGAAGGCTTCGCCCAGCTTGGGCTTGGCGCCCGGCAGCGCGTCATCTAAGCGCACAGTCAGGAGAGTACCCACCGGCATGGTTCCAACCGAGGAAGCGGCAAACGGCAGACGAGTACGTTGGGGATCGCTCGCTTGGCGGCTGCCCATAGCATCGGCATCCGCCGCCGGGCCCTCGCTCGCATCATGGAATGGAAGGTGGCTTTGATCTTTCGCCGCCTCAGCCGAGGAATTGTCCGCCGCATTCGCCGGAGACTGCGAACATGCGGTATGTAAGGACAACGTCGACAAGACTAATAACAAGAGAAGCACGGACGCGCCCGTCACTCCCGCCGCTCTCCCCAGACTTGAGAATTTCCCCATCCACCGCATGGTCGCGCCCACTTCGCTAATCCGGAAGTGGCAACTCCGATACCATCACGCGGTCTATCGGAATCAACAACTTGAGAACGGGACAGGAACCTGATCGTGTAGATTTTGCTTCCCGCGGCGAATCCTTGGCCCGCAAGCCCGAAATACTCGCCGGGAATCATAGACTGCCGAAAATAAAAAGGAGGGCAGTCTCAAAGACCGCCCTCCATTCAGTTCTCCAGACTCGGCCTCACCTTACTGCGGCTTGGTCGTAGTCTTCTTCTTGGTTGTTCCCTTCCTAACCGGAGCCTTCTTCATCTCGCTCTCCCGTCCGCCGATCAATTCCAGCGCATCGGTGGAGTTAAAGGGGAACTGTTGCACTGACATGCCATTCTGACCGGCTGACTTCAACACGACGTCTACACGGCGGTTGCTTGCCAACCTGATGACGAGAATGTTCCGGAGAGCCCTGCGCTTCTCTTCTGGGGTGAGATCGGCGTTATTCTCGACAGAAGCTTTGACCTCATCCGTAGTCAAGTTACGCTGTTTGCCAAAGGCAACGGTTTCAATGGTGTTCTCGGGAACACCATTTTCCACCAGGAAAGCCTTGGCGCGATTGGCGCGTCGCTCCGTTAGCGCCTGATTGTAGGCATCCGACCCACGAATATCCGCGTGGGCTTCGAGGATCAGGTGAGCATCCGGCACCGACACCTGATAAGTCTTGAAGTCGGTTGCCAATTCCAGCAACTTCTTCTGCTGGCCGGGGAGCAGACCTCCTTGCGGATCTTTCTCCGATGGCTTCGCAGTTTGGAAGTAGATGCTGTGCCCTAACTTCAGTCTGGCTTCGAGCTCCGGACTGACAGGCGGCGGAGGCGGCATTTGCACACTTACTTGCGTGGACGCCTGCGTGCTCAGGCCACGATTGTCGGTACAAGTCGCTGTGACCGTGACCGTTCCGGGCGAAACCCCTGCCGTGGCCAAGGTTGCCGAGGATCCGTTTCCGGTCACAGAAGCGCCGCTGGCGCTCCAGTTCGCAACCGAAACTGGCACCCCATCCGGACTCGTGCAGTTCGCGGTCAACGTGACCGGAACACCTTGTGTCGCGCTCGAAGGATCGGCCGTAATGCTCATCGTCGGCGGATTCTTCGGTGGCAGCGGCTTGATGGTGTAATTCGCGGTGCAGCTAGCTTCGTTATTCTTTCTGCCCTTGGCGTCAGTCACGTGAGCGGTCACCGCGTAAGTCCCCGGCGCAGCGTTCGTGGTGACTATCGTTGCCGTCGTATCTTTACCGGTCACCTCGCCGCCGTTGCCGCTCCAGCTATAAGTAAGAGGATGTTTCGGAGGAAAATTGGTCGCTGTCACCGTCGCCGCCATCGGCTCACCCACCATTACTTCCGTGGGCTGCACCGAACACGCCGCTGTTGGAGTCACCTCGGGCGCGCCTCCCCAACTGTAAACTAAGCCGGTACGCAGCCGTACTCCTTCGAAACCAACTCGCCGCAAGTTCGGGAACTCAGGCGCAGCTAAATCCGGATAATCGTGACGCGCCCAGACGTAATCAACCTGAAACACTCTCCAGGCCAGTTGTTTCAGAATGGGCAGATCCATTCCTCCGCCCAGAATTGCTCCAATGCCGTTACTGTTGATCACCCCGGAGTCATACGTGACGCGATTGTAGGTTCCCAAAGCATGTATGAAAAATGCCGCGTCCTCGGTTCGAAACATTAACCGCGGCCCGGCGCCTATCGTCCATTCCGAAGAAGCGGAGGATGTGTCCCGGCTGTACCCCGCATCTGTCTCCAGTCCAAAATGCCGATCGAAGTTGTAAGTGAACGCTCCACCAATTCCCTTCGCCATATCTGGCAATTGAAAGGGAGTGGGTGTGGCGGGAGTAAAAGTGCCTTCGGGGACCGTGGCGCCCGGGTGCGTCCACTGATATCCCCCAAAAATATCCCACTTCGGGTTGTAGTCGCTCTGCTGCGCGGACGCCGCGCTCGAAATCAACACCATGGACAAGGCAACGAGCAGGCCAACGGAAGCGCGGCCCGCGCTTGGACGGCGACAAACTAACATGTAATCCTCCAAATGTGATCGTTCGCCTGCACTGGCTGATCCAGGCGCTGATGGGAACAAATATCTAGAACCGAGTAAGCTAGAACCGAGTAAGAAAAAAAGACCCCACAACGGGAACAGCGATTCTATCGCACACGCAGCTTAAAGATAAAGTAAAGATTGTGGGGAGGGCGCAAATATCGACGCCCGTGAAAATCGCGGGCGTCGTCTCAATTTGAAATTCTGAATCTGCCCTCCGGCGACGCTCGATTTCATCATTATTTTCCCAACGCTGCTCGGGCACGGGCACCGTTGAGACCTTGCTCCATGGGAACAGGCCGCGTATCGTGGTGATTCGGCCCGCGCAAAGCTGGCGCGGATTCGCTGCGGACGCATAGATAGACGCATTATAAAAGATCGAAAACAGCAATCGCTGAAGACCTGAATGAGCCAAGAAAAAGTATTGATAGTCGAGGACGAAGAGAACGAACGCTCGGGCCTCGCCGAGCTGGTCACCTCCTGGGGCTATCGTGTCGAAACTGCACGCGACGGGGTCGAAGGCTTCGACAAGGCGACTCAATGGTCCGCCTCCATCGTAGTCACCGACCTCAAAATGCCGCGCATGGGCGGCATCGATCTTCTGGCCAAGCTCGCCGAACAGGCGCAGACCATCGCGGTCATCCTGGTCACCGCGCAGGGCACGATCGACAGCGCCGTTCAGGCCATGCGCATGGGGGCCTACGACTACCTCACCAAGCCCATCGATACCAACCGTCTGCGTACCATGTTATTGAACGCCGCAGCCCTGCTGGGTGCGCGCACGGAACTCGAAGCCACGCGGCGAAAACTCCGCGACACCGGCTCTCTCGGCCGCCTCAGCGGTGCATCGCGCAAAATGCAGGAAATTTTTCGCCTCATCGAAATGGTCGCGCCCAGCACCGCCTCGGTCCTCATCACCGGGGCCAGTGGAACCGGAAAAGAGTTGGTCGCTCGCACCATCCACGATCTCAGCCCGCGCAAAGATCGCGCCTTCGTGGCGATAAACTGCGCCGCTATCCCGGAGACCCTGATAGAAAGCGAAATCTTCGGCCACGAGAAAGGCGCTTTCACCGGAGCTCTTGAGCGCCGCACCGGATGTTTCGAGCTGGCCGAAGGCGGAACGCTATTGCTCGACGAAATCGGAGAGATGCCGGTAAACACCCAGGCCAAACTTCTCCGCGTGCTCGAAGACCGCAAGCTCCGCCGCCTGGGCAGCAGAGTTGAAACTTCCGTAGACGTGCGCGTCCTCGCCGCCACCAACAAAGTGCCTGAAGAGGCCGTCGCCCGCGGCGAATTGCGTAGCGACTTGTATTACCGCCTCAACGTCTTCAACATACACATGCCGCCTTTGCGCGAGCACAAAGAAGACATCCCCGACCTGGTGCAATTGCTGCTGGCCGAAATGAGCACCAAGCACGCGCGCAAGGTTGCCGCCGTCAGCGAGGCCGTAATCCATTTGTTCGGCAATTACTCCTGGCCCGGCAACGTGCGCGAAATGCGCAACACTCTCGAGCGCGCGGTGATCGTTTGCGATAGCGGCATGATTGAGACCAAGCACCTGCCTCCGGGCTTTGGCCAGGCGCCTTTGCGAGCTTCCGCCAACGACCCCGACGCGGTTCGCCTGGGCGTGGGCACTACTGTGGAAGAAGCGGAAAAAATGCTGATCCTGAAGACTCTGGAAGCCACCAGCAACAACAAGACCCGGGCCGCGGAAATTCTCGGAATCAGCCTGAAAACCCTGCATAATAAATTAAAGGAATACGGCAGCGCCGCCGCCGCGGAAGCCGCGACGCAGCTAAAAGAGGAATAAATCAGTGGTCAGTGGCTGGTGTCCAGTCAAAGCTCCGGCCATCGGAACTGGCCACTAATCACTGACCACTAGCCACTGCTTTATGCGCCGAAAAGTCATCATCGTCCTTGCCATCACTTTCATGGTGACGGTGATGGTCTGCGCATTCTCCTACCTCTATGTCTCGCAGTTTCTGCGCTTGCACATCGCCAACGCGCAGGACACCGCGCAACAATTGAACCTGCAACTTAGATATACGGCGGAAAATGATGTCCCCGATTTAGGCAGCACGCGCGTCGATACCAATAATCCAGCCGCCGTTCGCCGTGCCCTCATGGATTATCTGACCACAGACGTGGACCTTAATAACATGTTGCAGTCCGACGTCGGGGTGTGGCCCTTCATCTACGACGCCACGATTGTCGACGCCAACGGCAAGGCCCTGCTGCACACCAAGGCCGACATGGTGGGCAAGTTCGTCCCGCCAAGAACAGACTTTGAACACGTCGTCAAGGTTCATTTCCCCCGCCAATTGCGCCTCATTTATAGTCCGGCCCAGGTCTACGACGTGAGCCTTCCCCTGCGCCTCAATGACGAACCTTTCGGCTCCATCCGCATCGGCGTGTCCACGCTCTTTCTTCGGCCCGAACTGACTCAACGGCTGATGCACTCGCTGTATCTTTCCATCGCTTCCATTTTCGCGTCGTTGCTGCTGGCCGCCGGAATCTCAAATCTCGCCCTCGGCCCCCTGCGCACCATCAGCCGCAATCTCGACAGCGTCACCGCCGGAGAACCTGAAGCCTTCTACAGCACCGAATCCGGCCACGACGAATTCGGTCTGGTCACACTGAAGATCGCCAACCTCGGGCGCCAGATGCGCGACACCAAAGAAATTTTCTCCGCCCTCAAAGACAATGTCGATCAACTGATGGCCAAGCTTCAGGACGGCCTTATCCTCTTCGCCCGCGACTCGCGCATCGTATTGGTCAGCGCACCGGTTGAAAGATTTCTCGGCCGCCCGCGCAAGGAATTGCTGGGCCGCACCGCCATGGAAGTTTTCTCCCGCGACTCGCCGCTGGGTAAAGTGATTCTCGAGGCCTATGATCGCCGCCGTCCTCTCAATCAGCGTGAACTCGAGGCCAACGGCGGAAGGCGCGTCCAGGTCTCGCTCGATTTCGTCCAGGAAAACAACACGCAAATCGGAGCCCTGCTCATCATCCGCGACGCCGAATCGGTTCGCCGCCTCGGCGACGAAATTGAAATGTCCCGCCGCCTCTCCGCCAGCGGTCGCCTCACCCGCGGCGTCGCCCACGAAGTAAAAAATCCCATTAACGCCATCGTCCTCCATTTGCAGCTTCTGCAAAACAAGCTCTCGCAATCTGAGCCCGACACGCGCCGCCACGTCGACATCATCGACAGCGAAATTCATCGCCTCGATCGCGTAGTTCAGACCCTCGTCGATTTCACCCGCCCCCGCGATTTGCACCTCGAAGAAATCGACCTGCGCGAACTGCTCGAAGACGTCGCCGGCCTCGCTGCCCCCGATGCCGAACAACACGGTGTCACCATTGAACGCTTCGTGCCCGGCGGACCGCTGTTGATCAATGCCGACGTCGATCTGATGAAGCAGGCCTTGCTCAACGTCGTTCTGAACGGCGCTCAGGCCATGGCCGATGGCGGCCGCCTCACTATCTCCGCCCATCGCGCCGACGACATCGTAGTCGTCGAAGTGCTGGACCGCGGCGCAGGCATTCCCACCGACGTCCAGGACAAAATCTTCGAACTGTATTTCACCACCAAGAAAGAAGGCAGTGGCATCGGCCTCGCCCAAACCTATCAAATCCTGCAATGGCACAACGGCTCGGTAGAATTCGAATCCACCGAAGGCGAAGGCACCGTCTTCCGCTTTTGCCTCCCCACATCAAGAATCGAAAACAACCAGTATCCAGAACCAAAATCCCAACCCGCCATAGCCGACGCGAAGCCTGACCGTCCGAAGTTGATTATTTGAGGTTCATCACGATTGGCACAATGAGAATGCCTCATCCCGAAACCCGGCGCACTTCAGCCGGGTGAGGGATCTCGCGCGGACGCTAGGGCGCTTTCAAAATTCGCTTCTGAACGCGACTCTCAGGGCGTGTATGGGCGTAGAATTGCCAAAGTCTCGAACTTGGGAAGCTTGGTCCCGGGTATGAATCTGGCCAAAATTTTTCCGCTGATGTTCTGGTTGGCGTGCGCTTTCTCGCCGGCAAAGGGTATTGCCGCACCACAACCTTCGCCGCAATCCCAGCCACAAAATCCAGCCTCAGCCCAGCAATCGCCGGCCGCCACCGCGCCGCAGACAACCACACAAACTCCAACTCCCAAGCCCCGGAAGCGCAAACTCAAAAAGCCCGTTGACGCCAACTGTGCCGCCGCAGCAACAAAGACCGGCGGAACAAAACCAGCCACCGACTGCCCGCCCCCGAAAACCGTCGTGCAAAATGGCGGAACTTCGGAGCCCGCAGTGCAAATCACCGATGCCGGAGGCGCAGCCCAGGCCCAACAGCGCTCCACCACCGATCAGTTGTTGGGCTCCGCCGAGGACAATCTGAAAAAGCTGGCCGGACAGCAACTCACCCCGACCCAGCAGGATACGGTCAGTCAAATTCGTCAGTACATGCAGCAATCCAAAGAAGCCGTCACCGCCGGTGACACCGAACGCGGCCGCATGCTAGCCCAAAAAGCCCAACTGCTCTCCGACGAACTCATAAAGCCGTAGAACTCCGGAGTAGAACTCCGGATCAGAGAGAATCATGTGGGGACAGCCGCCCTCGGCTGTCCGTCGGGCGCAGCCCGACCTCACTTCCCCTTTGCCCTCGCCGCATTCACCTTCGCCAACAACTCCTGCGACATCGACTGCATCGGCCCCTGAATCTTCACCGCCTCGGTCAACACATCCCGCGCCTCCGTAGTCTTGGCCAACTTGGCATAAGCAAATCCCAAACGGTAAAGCACCACCGAATATTGTTGATCGTCCTGCCCCTTAAGCAGCGCAGCCGCCGACCGCAACTCCGGAATCGCAGCTACAGTTTTATCCTGCTTCATGTATGCGTAGCCCAGCGTCGAATGCGCCACTCCCGCCGAAAGCTTCCGTTGCTTGTCGGCATCCGGGGCGTCAGCCTTCGCCACTTCCAGCGCCTTCTGCGAATACGAAATCGCCTTGGCCACGCTACCCGCCTTGGGATCATCCGAATAAAAGCTCGCCAGCAACAACAGAGCCGGCAACGAATTCGGATTCGCCGTCAGCGTCTTTTCTCCAAACGACACCAGCCGCGCCTGATCGTTCAACTGCCCCGGCCCCAGCGTGAACATGGCGTAACTGGAAACCTGATCCTGATAAATCGAATTCGGAAACGCCGCCGTATATTTTTCGATGTAATTCATCCGGCTCTTCGGATCGGTCTCGCTGGTAATCGCGTTATAGCCCGAGCTTTCGAAAAAATTACAGTTATTCTGGCTGGCATTTTTCGCCTCGCTCATCTGATGCGCAAAATCCTCGTCGCTCACTCCCTCCGGCTTCGCCCCCTTGCCAATCGACGCGCACGCTTCCCCTCCCGCCACCACGTAGTCCATGAGCTTGGCATTGTTCTTCATCTGCTGCGCAATGTTGCCTTGCGACACCAGAATGTCCAGATTGTGCGGCGCCGCGGCGACAGCCTTATCCCCATAATCGAGCGCCTTCTGTGAATCGCCCGCCGCCTGGTACGCCTGCTCCAATTGCCAGTTCCCATAAGCCACCGCCGCAGGGTTCGACGAATACTTCTGCACGAAGTC
>Ga0209010_1000347_pt1 | contig 15433 bp, 3 predicted proteins | sample BlaSpr_A8_OM1_O3_FD_187985 | JGI IMG/M metagenome (GOLD analysis project Ga0209010, IMG submission 187985) | Forest soil microbial communities from Thunder Bay, Ontario, Canada - Black Spruce, Ontario site 2_A8_OM1_O3 (SPAdes) (version 2) | ecosystem: Environmental > Terrestrial > Soil > Boreal... | reverse complement strand
ACCTTGAGGGTGCCCACGAGATTGACTTCATATCGGCTAAGGCGCTGGCCCCGAAATACTTGAAACATACCCTTTGTTCGCGATAACTGGCCGACAAACTGGACTGCAAAGAATGGATTGTCGAGTAGCGAAGGCCTCACTTCCCTGGCTTTTTCTCCGGAGGGCAGTTGCAGTCCGGTTTCGCGGAGGGCGCTAGCGAATGCAATACGAATCACAAGGGGGACCCGGCCAACCTTCGGATCGATCCGGTTCCGCATGCTGCTTTAAGGTGCCATTGCTATCGTGATGGTCGGCACGCTGCGCCCAGTCTCTAGGTTCGCGTTGCAATAATAGGAAGTACGATATAGCCCATCGTCTGTTATCAGGTTTTTAACGCGTTAACGCTTGCCTTAACGGCAAAATCATACGTCGAATTCTCGTGAATCCACTCTCAAAGACTCCTCCGCTCAAGATCGATTCCAAGCAGGAATTTAGAGCCACTACACGCCACACGGCATCGTGTTAGTCGACGCATTAGCGCCGTTATCCGTGAATGAACCCCAAATTACTTGCGAGATAGGCCGTCCAGCGAAGAATGTCACTGCTGCACCAGAATCCCCTGTGAGCGGTGCAAATCAAGCCTCTTATCGAGACGATCGTCATGTGTCCCCCATATATCCGCGCTCATGTTCCAATCTCTCTTCGCAGTCTGAAATCGCACCGCTCACCACGCGCTTCCCAGATCATTGAGAGCGGAGGGTCGGGCCGAGACTTCGAACGATCTCGCAGGCTCAAGCGGGTGGTCCGGACGCTCCTACTGATTGGGGCAATGGGCTTGACCAGGGTGAACGCGCAGTCGGCGCCGCCGGTATCTGATCGGATCACGATCAATCTCTCGGAGGGAGTACCCAATTTCGTTGGGAATGCGGCTACGACGGATCCGACTGCCGCTTTGCCACAAAGCAATTGGTGGTATGAGAACAACCAGGACTCCACGACTTTCGCGGCCTCCAGCTATGTCGAGGTCGCTACTCCGGTCGCGGACTCCGGACCCGTTTGTGGCAGCACACTCTCCACACCTAACTGGACACAAGTCGGCATTCCGACCGACGCGAATATATGGCGCACATTTATTAATCAGGCAGCGGGCGGCGGCCAAGGGTCTCTGTGCGGACAAAACAACTGGTATCGTCTGCACTTCAAAGTAGACCCGGCGTACGCAAACAGCAAGATCATGGTCCAGTTCGAGGGCGCGCATACCGCCATTCAGATTTACATCAATGGCACGCTCCTGCCCGGCATCAGTGCCGTTACCGCCAATGCCGACGCGTCGCACGTGGTTGGCTTCATTCCTGTTATCGCCGACCTCACGCCCTACATCAAGGCCGATGGCGCTACGGAAAATGTGCTCGCGGTCAGCGTTTCCAGGGGCAATAGCTGGTTCGAAGATCCCGCATTCTCTGAGGTCTTCCGCTTCGGTCAGGCCATGGCCGGATTATTTCGTCCGGTGAAGATGTTCATTACGAATAAGGTGCATATTCCAGTGAATGTGTACTCCAATCAGAAGACCTGGGGTACCTATGTGGCAACCGTATCCGAGGTTGCTTCCGCAACTAGTACAGCGCAAGCTGCCTCGGCTGTTATTCAAGTTGAAACGAACGTACTCAACGAGACTACGGCTTCCCAGACAGTAACCCTGACAACGCAGATTGCGGACGCGAATGGAAACATAGTAGCTACCGGGGCACCCATCACTCAGACTGTGGCTCCGATGACTCCGGGCAATTTCCCATCAACGCCGACTCCAATGTTTAGTCAACAGATCACGGTAAATAACCCTACTTTATGGTATCCAAACAATTCCATATACGGAACGCCGTATATGTACACAGTGAACCACATCGCCAGCGTCAATGGCGTAGTGGTCGACGTCGCGCAGAGTCCGCTCGGTATCCGCACAATCACATGGAATACGAATTACCCGATCTTTAACGGCTATCCGATGAATTTGTGGGGCGGCTCTGGGCGCTACGATTACCCAGGGTTGGGATCGTCCGTTCCGGAAGAACAGCAATGGCGCGACCTCTCGCTGTTGGCGGCGGAGGGCGGAAATATTTACCGTCCCGGCCACTCCACTTCCAGCGAAGAGTTTGTGAACGCGGCCGACGCCTACGGCATCATGATCGATCAGCCAAGCGGAGACAACGAAGAAGCTTTTGCTGATCCAACGGCCGATATGGTGACGCTGAAGGAAGAGCTGCATCGCGACATGATCGTTCGCGATCGCAGCCACCCGTCGATTCTCGACTGGGAATCGAATAACGGAACCATGGAAGAATCTGTCGGCGAGGCCCTTTTGGCCATAAATTCGTCATGGGATCCAATCAATACGCGCATCGCAGCCGACCGCACGCCTGACCCCGTAAACGGCTATTTGCTGGGTTGCACCCTGGAAGGTTGCGAGGTCGGTGTCAAAAACGATTTCCCGAATAACCCTGCCTGGGGTGCAGAGTATTGGGGCACTGGCACGGCCCGCGGCCTGGCTTGGAATTATGAGATTGCCTTTGTTGCGCCTTTTCTGGACAACTGGCGCCAGGGTAAGGCGGCGGGTGCCATGGGAATGGCGCAGTGGTATCTTGCCGATACTCCTGGCGAAACCGGCCAATATGTGGAAGCCGGCAGCAGCACGACCGCTCCTGGAAACTCAAATGACGTTCGCTCACTGGGCGCTTCCTCGATGGACCAGAATCGCTTCCCCAAGTTGCTGTATTACGTCTATGAGGCCGCCTGGACGCCTTTTTCTATCAAGCCGGTCGTTCACTTAGCGGGTCACTGGAACCTTTCGGCCGGAAATGTCCAGGTGAACGCCTTCAGTAACTGCCCATCGGTTGAACTGCTGGTCAATGGAGTACAACAGGGCGCGATAGAGACGCCAAATCCCTGGAACTCAAACGATGAAGCGAATCAGACGCAAACCGCGACCTTGATACCGTTCCAGACGTCCTGGATTGTGCCTTGGGTATCAGGCACGGTGATGGCGGAGTGCCTGAACGTGTCCGGAACGGTAGTAGCGACGGACAGCAGAACGACAGCCGGTGCCGAAAACAAGATCGTGCTCACGGTTGTTCCTGAGCTGACCAAGCCAAATGGCACGACCTTCCAAGTTACAGCAAATGGTTCCGACGCGGCTTTTGTTACGGCCACCATAGAAGACGCAAATGGAAATTGGGAACCCCTTGCCTCCGACCTAGTCACGTTTTCAGTAACCGGTCCGGCCACATATCAGGGCGGAACCGAGCAATATGTCTCTACTAATACCAACGCATACTCCAACGCTAACTCTACCTACATAGGTGGCGTCCCTGACGCTTTCTACCATTCGCCCGGTGACCCTGAGTTGCAGGTTGAGGGCGGCTTAACCAGGATCGCCCTCCGCAGCCAATTCACCCCTGGAACCGTGACGGTGACCGCCACGGCTCCAGGACTGGCGAGCGGTTCAGCGTCGTTTCCCATTGTTGCGGTGCCGGATCCTCGCTCGAGCACAGTCAGTTGCACCGCCGTTCCTCCGGCGCCAGCGGGGCTGAAGGCGACGGCCGCTTCCTCCAGCGTCATCAACTTGACTTGGACGGCAGTTACCCCGCCGACCAACTGCACCATCAGTTTCTACAACATCTACCGCAGCACCACGAGCGGGTTTACTGCGTCCTCGACAACCTTAGTTGCGAGCGGGGTCACGACCGCCAGCTATTCTGACTCCGGTCTCGCAGCTTCGACGACTTACTACTACGTGGTTGAAGCGGTTGACGGCGACGGCACATCGGCGGGCTCGGCCCAAGCCAGCGCCACTACTCCGGTCACCCCTCCATGCGGCTCAGTTCCCTCGGCGCCAACCGGTCTGACGGCGGCGGCTTCTTCTTCCAGTACCATCAGCCTGACTTGGACGGCGGTGACGCCTCCGGCCAACTGCACCATCAGCTCCTACAGCGTCTACCGCAGCACCACCAGCGGGTTCACGCCGGGCTCGGGCAACCTGATAGCGAACGGTGTGACCATCCCTAGTTACTCCAACACCGGCCTCGCATCTGAGACGACCTATTACTTCCTCGTCGAAGCGCTTGACTCGGACGGTACTTCGGCGGCCTCCGCGCAAGTAACCGCTACCACGCCCCCCGCAGATATCTTATCCATCAACGCCGGTGGCCCGGCGGTAAGCAACTCGGGCGGCGGCGACAACTCCTTCGTCGCGGATGAAGACTACAGCACAGGCGGGACCACTTACTCAGTCACGAACACAATCACCATACCCTCCAGCGCCGCTACCATCGCTGCTCCCGCGGCAGTCTACCAGTCGGCACGGCAAGGAGTCGTGACTTATACGATTCCCGGCCTGACCCCTGGAACCAGTTACACCGTGCGTCTGCACTTTGCTGAGCTTTACTTCTCAGTAGCTGGCGGCCGGGAATTCGATGTGGCCATCAACGGCACGGCGGTGCTGACCAACTTCGACATCTACGCGACAGCCGGTGCGAACTACACCGCCGTAGTCGAGCAGTACATCGCAACAGCCAACAGCAGCGGCGATATCGTGATCGCCTTCACCGACGGCGCCGTCAATCAACCCATGTTCAATGGCATCGAGATACTCGGCAATTCCGCTATCTGTGCCGCAGTTCCCTCTGCGCCCGCCGGGCTGACGGCGACAGCCTCTTCCTCCAGCATCATCGGTTTGACCTGGACTGCGGTGACCCCTCCGGCCAACTGTAGCATCAGCTCCTACAACATCTACCGCAGCACCACCAGCGGCTTCACTCCATCTTCGAGCAACCTGATCGCCAGCGGCGTGTCCGGCACAACCTACTCCAACACCGGTCTCGCGGCTTCGACGACCTACTACTACATCGTGGCGGCAGTCGACTCGTACGGCACATCGGCGGCTTCGGCTCAAGCAGTCGCTACGACTTCGGCAGGTTCGTCATGCAATTCGGTTCCCCCCACTGGGCCGACGGGTCTGACAGCGACGGCGACTTCCTCAAGCATCGTCGGCTTGAGCTGGACAGCGGCTCCCGCAAACCCTCCCTGCACTATTACCTCCTATAGCGTCTACCGCAGCACTACCAATGGCTTCACTGCATCCGCGAGCACGTTGGATGCGAGCGGCGTCACCGGCACAACCTACTCCGACACCGGTCTCGCGGCTTCGACAACTTACTACTATTTGGTGGAAGCACTTGATTCATTTGGCGCATCGGCGGCCTCGGCGCAGGCCAGCGCCGAGACCTCCGCTGCTTCTTCCGGTACGGAAATCTTGGCTGTTAACTCAGGCGGTCCAGCAGAAAGCGATTCCAGCGGCGGTGACGCCTCCTTTGTGGCTGACGAAGACGTCACCGGCGGTGGCACGGCCTCCACCACCAACACCATCACGACCACGGGCGTCTCCAATGCGGCTCCCATGGCGGTTTATCAGAGCGAGCGCAACGGAGTTTTTACCTACACCATTCCCGGTCTCACTGCCGGGACCAGTTACACCGTGCTGCTGCACTTTGCCGAGTTCTATTGGACTAAGGCCGGACAGCGCGTGTTCAACGTGAGCATCAACGGCACCACGGTGCTCTCTGGTTTTGACATCATCGCCACGGCCGGAGCCGCCAACAAGGCTCTGGTGGAGACCTTCAATGGCACCGCCAACAGCAGCGGCCAAATCGTCATTGCCTACACGAATGGCACCGCCGATCAACCGAAATCCAGCGGCCTCGAAATCCGTGGCGGCGGCTCCAGCGGTTGCACCGCGGTTCCTTCGGCGCCGACGGGCCTGACGGCGGTTGCGTCCTCGTCCAGCGCGATCGGCTTGAACTGGAATGCGGTTACGCCCCCGGCGAACTGCACCCTTAGCTCCTACAGCGTCTACCGCAGCACGACCAGCGGGTTCACTGCATCGTCGAGCAACCTGATCGCCAGCGGAGTAACTGGCACCAGTTACTCCAACACCGGTCTTACCGCTTCGACGACTTACTACTACATCGTTGAGGCGCTCGACGCAGAAGGCTCATCTCCAGCTTCGGCGCAAGCATTGGCAACCACGCAAGCCGCGTCGGGCGCGGAAATAGTGGCCATTGCCTGCGGCGGCCCGGCGGAAAGTAACTCTGGTGGCGGCGACTATTCCTTCGTCGCGGACGAAGATTTCAGCGGCGGAGGAGACAACGCCGTGAGCTCTACCACCATCAATCTGACCCAGCCCGGGGCCAACGCGGCACCCTTGGCGGTATATCAGCACGCGCGCGCGGGAGTGTTCACTTACACGATTCCAGGTTTGACAGCCGGCACGCAATACACCGTCCTGCTGCACTTCGCCGAAACCTATTTCACTGCAGCGGGGGGCCGTGAGTTCAGCGTAGCCATCAACGGCAGCCCAGTGCTGACGAACCTGGACATCTACGCCACCGTCGGCAAGAACGCTGCATTACTGGAGACGTTCACGGCCACAGCCAACAGCAGCGGCCAAATCGTGATTGCCTTCACCGCAGGCGCGGCCAACCAACCGGTCGTTAGCGGTATTGAAATTCGGTAAGAAGTTCACGGAGTAATAAACGCTCGATCGATTCGAGACGCCTCAGCCGATAAATCGCATTAACAAACGATGGCCAGCACGGACTGGAGAATGTTATGTCAAGCAATGTTAGGTCAAACGATGTCAGATCAAACAACGTTAGGTCCAACAATGAGTTGATCTTCTCGCCAAAGGCGATTCTTCGAACATTGGCTGGCCTGGCACTGGTTTTCGCTCTTTGCTTCACCGGCGCGAAAAGTGCGGGTGCCCAGGAAGTTGTTGCTATTGCGGCAGGTGGTCCTGCGCAAAGCAATTCCAGCGGAGGCGACGACTCCTTTGTTGCGGATGAAGATTTCAGCGGCGGAGGAGATAACGCAGTGACCTCTGCCACCATCAACCTCACTCAACCCGGCGTCAATGCGGCCCCGATGGGCGTCTATCAGCACGCAAGAGCCGGAGTATTTACGTACACCATTTCGGGACTGACGTCAGGCAGCCAGTACTCCGTCCTACTGCACTTCGCCGAGACTTACTTCACCGCCAAGGGCAACCGCGAATTCAATGTAGCTATCAATGGCACAACCGTGCTCACCAATCTCGACATATACGGCACTGTGGGAGTCAACGCGGCTTTACTGGAGACGTTCACCGCCACAGCCAACAGTAGCGGCGATATCGTGATCGCCTTCAGCCTTGGCGCAGCAAACCAGCCGGTCGTCAGCGGTATTGAAATCCGGGATACATCTGTCAGTTGCACCGCCGTTCCTTCTGCGCCAACAGGGCTTACCGCAACGCCATCCTCGTCCAGCGCCATCGCTTTGAGTTGGACGGCGGTCACTCCTCCGGCCAACTGCACCATCAGTTCCTACTCGGTCTATGGCAGCACCGTCAGCGGCTTCACTCCATCGTCCGCGAATCTGATCGCCAGTGGAGTCGCCGGCACGACTTACACCAACGTCGGTTTAACTGCATCGACAACTTACTACTATAAGGTCGAAGCCGTGGACGCGGAGGGCAGCTCCGCAGCCTCCGCCCAAGCTAGCACAGAGACTCAAGCTGCCTCGTGCAGCGCCGTTCCTTCTGTCCCGACTGGATTGACGGCCACGGCGACGTCTTCCAGCGCCATCGGCCTGAGTTGGAGCGCAGTCACTCCTCCGGCCGGTTGCTCCATCAGCTCTTACAGCGTCTACGGCAGCACCATCAGCGGCTTCACTGCGGGCTCCGGGAACCTTATCGCCAGCGGACTTACAAGTACAAGTTACTCCGACACCGGCCTCTCAGCTTCCACCACTTACTACTTCGTCGTCGAGGCCGTCGACGCAGACGGTACATCCTCGCCTTCGGCGCAAGAGTCGGCAGAAACCCAGGCCGCAGCCTCGGGCTCGGAAATCGTTGCCATCGCCGCTGGTGGTCCGGCGGAAAGCAACTTCGGTGGCGGTGACGCCCCCTTCGTCGCCGACGAAGATTTCAGCGGCGGCGGAGACAACAGCCCCGTTACGGCCACTATCAACCTGACCCAGCCCGGCGCCAATGCCGCGCCCATGGCCGTCTATCAGCACGGTCGTAGTGGAGTCTTCACCTACACCATTCCCGGTCTCACCTCCGGCAGCCAGTATTCCGTCCTGCTGCACTTCGCCGAAACCTATTTTACCGCCGCCGGAAGTCGTGAATTCAACGTCGCCATCAACGGCACCACCGTGCTCACCAATCTTGACATCTACGGCACAGTGGGCAAGAATGCAGCCCTGCTGGAGACTTTCACGGCCACAGCCAACTCGAGCGGCCAGATCGTCATCGCCTTCACCGTGGGCGCGGCCAACCAGCCCCTCGTCATGGGCATTGAGATTCGCAGCAGTTCCTCCGCCAGTTGCAGCGCGGTTCCTACCGCACCCGCCGGACTTATCGCAACCGCATCTTCTTCCAGCACCATTGGTCTGAGCTGGACGGCAGTGACTCCGCCGGCGAACTGCACCATTAGCTCTTATTCGGTATACGGCAGCATGACCAGCGGCTTCACTCCATCGTCAGCCAATCTGATCGCCAGCGGAGTAACAACCACCACTTACACCAACACCGGACTGGCCGCTTCCACCACTTACTACTACAAAGTCGAAGCGCTGGACACGGACGGATCGTCCGCTGCTTCAACTCAGGCCAGCGCCACGACGCAGGCTGCGGTATCCAATACCGGTTACGTATCCATTAACGCCGGCGGTCCGGCAGTAAGCAACTCAGGCGGCGGCGACAACTCCTTTGTTGCGGACGAAGACTTCAGCGCTGGCGGGACTACCTATTCTGTCACTAACACAATCACCATCCCGGCCAGTGCTGCTACCACCGCTGCTCCCGCGGCAGTCTACCAATCGGCACGGCAAGGAGTCGTGACCTATACGATTCCCGGCTTGACTTCAGGGACCAGTTACATCGTTCGTCTGCACTTTGCCGAGCTTTACTTCTCGGGAGCTGGCAATCGTGAATTCAACGTCGCCATCAACGGAACACCGGTGCTTATCAACTTCGACATCTACGCAACGGCCGGCGCGAGCTACACGGCTGTGGTCGAGCAGTACACCGCAACAGCCAACAGCAGCGGCGATCTAGTAATCGCATTCACCGACGGCGCGGTCAATCAACCCATGTTCAATGGCATCGAAGTGCTTGACGCCACTCCTTGTACAACGGTTCCCTCGGCGCCAACCGGGCTTACGGCGACGGCGTCTTACCCCAGCGTCATCGGCTTGAGTTGGACAGCGGTTACCCCTCCGGCCAACTGCAGCATCAGTTCCTACAGCATCTACGGCGGAACGACTGCGAATCCGACCACGTTGATTGCGAGCGGGCTGACTGGCACGACATACTCCAACACCGGTCTGACAGCTTCGACGACTTACTACTACGTCGTAAAAGCGGTTGATGCGGACGGCACATCGATGGCCTCGGCGCAGACCACCGCTACGACGCCAGCCTACAGCGTAATTGCTCCTCCAACCAGTCTGACGGCGGTGGGATCTTCCTATCAACAGATCGATCTGCGCTGGGTTGCGAGCACAGCCCCGGCTCCAAACACCGCCCCAGTAAATTATTCGGTATACCGAAGCAAAACCACTCCCTTCACGCCGTCGTCCTCGAATCTCATGGGCACCACGGTCGGGATCACCAACTACGTGGACAGCAACTATCCCGCCACGCTCACCGCGGGCGAGTCCTCAATCCCCCCAGGTCCCGGAATTCAGCCCTCGACAACGTATTACTACCAAGTCGTAGCTTCTACTCTGTCAGGAATGTCGCCAGCGGCTATGGCCTCAGCCACATCGCTTCCGACAACGTCCTCAACCGCCGCTCCCGCCGCTCTCACCGGATTGACGGCGATGGCGGAGAACGCCAACGAGATCGATCTCATCTGGAATTCGACTAGCTCCGGCGTGGGGACAGTGGTGACAATGTATTACATCTACCGGAGCACAACGCCAACCTTCACGCCCGCAGCCAGTAACCAGATTGGCATCACAAAGAGCAACTGGTTCCAGGATGATGTGCTTACGGCGTCAACCCAGTATTACTACCAGGTCCTGGCAAACAACTCGATAGGAGTTTCACCGTCGAGCACAACGGTCACCGCGACAACGCCCGCGCTCAATCCTAACCTCTGGGGTGGCGCGCCCTTCTGGGATGCCAGTAACATGCCCGCTTTGCCCGCCGGGGACACCGTAATGATGAAGTTTCTGAACCGTACGAACGGGAAGTATACGAATGATCAGATAACCTGGACCGCAACCCTCAACGGAGTCGTAACCACTTACACGTTTGCGCAAGAGCCGACCTTTGCTATGCCGCCCAACTCGTCAGGGCGCATGTACTTCTTCCTGAATGACCCGACTTTGGACGAGGATAACACCGACTATTGGGACTATATCGAGTTCACAGCCGGCGCAACCTCAATCAACATGGATACGACGCGCGTCGACGCACTGGGCGTGAAGATTGCATTTAATCTGGTTTGCGGCGACGGAACAAACGTAGCGCTTGGAGAAAATCAAGAGACCTTTACAGAGGATAGGTCCGTTACCCTGCAACGCTATCTAGCCGCGGCTCCATACAATCTCAGTGCATCTGCTCCATATGATTTTCAGACAGACGAGACAACCTATGGCCCATATCGGATCATTGAGCCGGGTGCGGCTGGCTTTAACGCAGGAGGGCCATACCAGAATTACTACGCCAACTACATCTCTGATATCTGGTCGTTCAACGGAATCACTATTCCACTCGCCGGGTCAAACGGATCCGGCTTGGGCAACAATCCGGACCTTTCCGCCGCGATCTTTAGGCATACCGCCCCTATCTCAGGTGCGGCTGAGTTTAACTCGGCTGGCGATTTAACCAACCAGGGAATGTGGGGAAATCCCGCAAGCTTTTATCAGCAAGAGCCCTACGACCACTACGCTCAGTGGATTGAAGCCCAGGCGATCAATATGCAGCAGTACGCCTTCCCCTATAACGATGCGGGTGGATACTCGAGCGATATCGGCTGCTCAACCCCAAAAACACTGCTGGTAGCCATAGGCTGGTAAATGGTGAAGCGGCAACGTGGCGAGTCCTTCGTCTTTAGAACGGAGGACTCACCATCGAAAATGGATGAGTCTTTGCAGATACGGGTCCGGAAATCACCTATATAACTCGAAAGCAACCGCAGTTACTCCGGTTCCATTTCGATTGCGTCGATAAGCGGGTAATTCTTAACCGGTGTGAAATCAAGCTCCACCATGCCGTGCGCCGTGGGCTTAACGTGATCAAAGGTCATCACCCCAGCACCGCGTGCATTCTGGCTGTGCAGGATGTCGAAATCTTTGAGCAGTGTTGTGCCGTTACAATATACGTCGAATACGCGGCTCCCCGGCCCTCCGGGACCACCGTTGCTCACACCAAACCAACCTTCTGAAAAATAAAGCCGCAACCGATAGTCCTTCCCAGCCACAACCGGGAGGCGATAGTGGAAGTGCCCGTATCGCTCCCACTCGAATAGCCTGGCGTTTGCGACTTTAGGCAGGTTATCCGAATGAAACGATCGTCGGCCGCCCTGAAAGAATCGCTCCGGAAGCCAGGTGTTTCCTTGGTCGTCATGGAATACGCCAGGGCCGGCAAGCATCCGCATCGGTGCGCCGCCGTCGGACCCAGCCGGCACAATCTCGGCCGCATTTAAAAAAGATCCGTCCGAAGTAAAATCGAGGTGAATGGTGCTGTCGCTCATGGGATGGATTCCCGCGTAGACTTTGCCGACGACAATGTTGTCGCCCCCGGCTTCGTCTACTATGTCTAACGCTGCTGTTATGGCGTTGTTGATTGACAGGTCGACTTGTCGCGCCGCTTCTTTGTCGCCTGAGGTGTCGGCAAACAACAGCATAAGCTCGTAACTCCCAGGTGAAACTGGGATCCTACATTGAAACTTTCCTTCGCGTCCCTCTTGAAACAGCGCTGGATCGTCTGTCCCTTGAATCTCATGATTGGGATGAGAGAAGGTTGAGCCGCCGGTGCAGTACCGGTCAGCAACCCAAACTTGCCCGCCTACATCCGTATATGAGCGCGAGGCTGCACCCCAACGAATGCGGATGGCTTGATCGGCCGACGCTCCGGCCGCCTCGGCATAGATGGAAGCGAGAGTAGATTTTATCGTGGGGGCCACGCCGTCGGGCTTCGCTGAAGATAGGCTGCGGCGGTAGCGGGCGATATAACCTCCCAGCAACAACAAGGTGATTGCGCCAAGAACTGCCAAATACATCCATGTCTTTCTCGGCGCAGAGCTTGCAGTCGGAAGAATCTCGATGGGTCGCTCGGGCCGCGAAGGCCCGATAGGAATGACCGCCGACGCAGGGGTGTGCTCCTTGCGCTCGAATTGCAGAACATACTTACCGGCGGGAAGGCGAATCTGGATGGAGTGATCGGCACCTTCTGTGGCGTAATAGTGATCCAGTTTTTTCCGCAAAGTGTGGGCTGTCACGCGCACGATGGTATCTGACTGCGGGTCAAACTGCTCCAGTCGATGCAGCGCCTGGACGGCAATACTGTACTCCTTTAACTGCTCGGTGTTTCCGGAAAAGTATTGTTGAGCGACATATTCGAGAAAATGCCTCAGATTCGGCGCTTTGTCCAATATGCCCGATTGTAGGACGGTCTGTAGTTCTTGCCATTCTTCTTCCTGTTTCGTACCCGACTGCGGAACAGAGAAGGCCATTGGGGGATGCCTCCAAATTTTCGATCAGTGCGATCAATTATAACGATCCGAAGGAAGGCGGGGGAAGACTTCCTTAACAACGCGATTAACTGACATTAACGCACGCTGGCTGGGTCCTAAGTCGCGCCTGTAGATCGTTGTAACCCTGCGTCTAAATCATTAATTTCTGCGGCGTTAATGCACATTCAATCGAAGCACACAGTGGCGCTCGTCAACGGGCAGGCGTATCGGCGGTCCGTTATCGGTGAATGAACAGCGACTCACTTGCCAAACGACCTCACGAAACCCGAGTGTCAAATTGTTGCAATTTTTTCGGCCTCATGCGATTCAGCAACTCAGCAGACCGGCCAACGGAGCGCTCATGCATTCCCCCGATCGTATTTCAGCAGGCGCAGCCTCACTCGCGACTTCCTCATCTGTAGGCCCGAATTTCCTTTTTGAGTCGACGAGCAATGAAAACGTGGACACTTGCCTGGCGCGTGGCAAGTGGATGCAATCAACTTTCCTGCTGATCGGCACCGCCGTGAGCTTAATCCTGTCGGCGATCAGTCCTGCCTTTGCGCAGAACAACACGATCTTCGGTCCCAACGTTTACGTTTTTACTGCCAGCGATTCGGTTTCGTCGATCAATTCGACCCTGAACACGCTGAACGCCAATACTCAGTTCAGCACCAATCGTTATGCGGTTCTCTTCGCGCCCGGCACCTACACCGGAGTGGAAGCTGAAGTCGGTTACTACGAGTCTGTCGCTGGCTTGGGTGAAACTCCCACTGCCACTACCATCAGCAACGGCTACCTTACTTCAAATCAAACGGACTCTAATGGAAATTTGACGACTAACTTTTGGCGCTCGATGGAGAACATATCTATTAATGCGATCCCAGCAGGCGACACCTATCTGCAATGGGGAGTTTCCCAGGGCGCCGCATTCCGGCGGATGTACGTAAATGGCGCGGTGGAACTGACGAATACAAACTGCGGCGAGGCAAGCGGTGGATTCATCGCAGACAGCCAGGTTACCGGGACAATTCAGTCCTGTTCTCAACAACAGTGGTACACGCGTAATAGCTCGATTGGGAGTTGGTCGGGAAATCTCTGGAATATGGTCTTCTCTGGCGTAACGGGTGCGCCGGCGCAGAGCGTCCCGTTTGGCAGCAGCGATTCCTACACTACGCTCGCCACGACACCGGTAAGCCGCGAAAAACCGTTCCTCTACATGGACAGCAGCGGCAACTACTGGGTTTTTTCGCCGGCCTTGCGCACGAACTCCTCAGGCACAAGTTGGTCCGGCGGAGGCCTGGGATCGGGAGTTTCGCTGGCAATCAGCACTTTTTATATAGCAACCCCATCAAGCACATTAACCCAGATCAATGCGGCTTTGGCTTCCGGCCAGAATCTCATCTTGACTCCGGGCATTTATGGGTACAGCGGGTCGATTAATGTCACTAATGCGAACACTGTGGTGCTCGGGCTGGGTTATGCAAATCTTGTGCCGCAGTCGGGAACTGCCGCCATCACCATTGCGGACGTCGGCGGAGTGCAAATCGCTGGCCTGCTGATCGATGCGGGTCCAGTCAATTCGCCGGTGCTGTTTCAGGTAGGAGTAGCGGGCGCATCGCGAGTAAACCACGTGAGCAACCCGGCGTCGATCAGCGATACGTTTTTTCGCATCGGTGGAGCGGTAAGCGGAACGGCCACCGAGAGTATGGAGATCGACAGCGATAACGTCATTCTCGACAACATCTGGGCTTGGCGCGCAGACCACGGACAGGTTCCTGTGGGTTGGACCGTCAATGTAGGCATGGAAGGGCTGGTGGTGAACGGAGACAATGTAACGGCGTTGGGACTCGCGGTGGAACACTACGAAGCGGCTCAGGTTCAATGGAACGGCGAAGGCGGCGAAACCATCTTCTACCAGAGCGAGATGCCCTATGACGTACCCAGCCAGAGCGCATGGATGGACGGCAGCATTGATGGCTACGCGTCCTATAATGTCTCGCCGTCGGTTACGACTCACCAGGCCTATGGCCTCGGCGTTTACTCTTTCTTTAATCAGGGCGTAAATATTGTCGCAAACAGCGGCATTCTTGCGCCGGTCGCAAACGGGGTTAAGTTCACGGATTCGGTATCTGTATTCCTGGCGGGAAGCGGGCAGATCAGTTACAACATCGCCTCAGATAGTTCCACAGCCGATAACGCGGGTACTGTAGCGGACTCGGCATCCTACATCAGCTACATAACTTCCTGGGGAGGAACGGGCGGCAATTGCACTGCAGTTCCAACCGTCCCTGGAACTCCCTCAGCGACGGCAGTATCTTCGAGCACAATCAGCCTTACCTGGAGCGCGAGTACAGCCGGATCAGGCTGCACAGTGAGTTACAGCGTCTTCCGCAGCACGACATTTGGGTTCACTCCGTCATCCAGCAATATGATCGCGTCAGGCCTGACCACGGTCTCGTATTCGGATACCGGTTTGACTCCCACGACGACCTATTACTACATCGTAGAAGCAATGGATGGGGATGGAGCCTCCGCTGCCTCGGGGCAAGCGACGGGGACGACGGAAGGTAGCGGCGGCGGTTGCAGCACGGTGCCTTCGGCGCCGGCGGGACTGACAGCCACGGCATCTTCTTCCAGCGCCATCGGGTTGAACTGGACCGCGGTGACTCCGCCGTCCGGCT
>Ga0209010_1000345_pt1 | contig 15480 bp, 13 predicted proteins | sample BlaSpr_A8_OM1_O3_FD_187985 | JGI IMG/M metagenome (GOLD analysis project Ga0209010, IMG submission 187985) | Forest soil microbial communities from Thunder Bay, Ontario, Canada - Black Spruce, Ontario site 2_A8_OM1_O3 (SPAdes) (version 2) | ecosystem: Environmental > Terrestrial > Soil > Boreal... | reverse complement strand
TACGCGCCGGGGCCGGAGCATCCTAAGCACGCAGCCATGCTGCAAGAGCTGCGAAGAATTTTCGACGATCACGCAGTCGAAAATCGCGTGGCATTCGAATACAAAACGCGGGTATACTTCGGCAAAATAGCGTAATGCGATTTACCCCGTGAACCTCTGTGTACTCCGTGTTAAAGATTTAGCAAAAGCCAACCAGAACCCTGCTTTGGTACGATCTGCACTGGTCGAAGCCCGAGGATGAGAGAGTGTCCAACCCAAAATCATTTCACATGACGCCCGACGAATTCCGCCGCCACGGCCACGCCGTAGTCGATTGGATCGCCGACTACCACTCGCGCATTGAATCGTTCCCGGTGCTTTCGCAAGCGAAGCCCGGCGAAATTCGTGCGTCACTTCCGTCCGCGGCTCCGGAGCAAGGAGAACCGTTCGAGGCCTTGCTCAAAGATGTCGAAAGATTAATTCTTCCGGGCATCACGCACTGGCAGTCGCCAAATTTCTTTGCCTATTTTCCCTGCAACGCCTCCAGCCCCGGAATACTCGGCGATCTTCTCTCTTCTGGTCTGAACGTACAGGGAATGTTGTGGTCCACCAGTCCGGCCTGTACCGAACTCGAGACTCATGTGCTCGACTGGCTGGTACCTATGCTCGGCCTGCCGGAGAAATTTCTGTCCTCGAATACCGGCGGCGGCGTCATACAAGACACGGCGTCGAGCGCCGTGCTTTGCGCGCTGCTGGCCGCCCGTGAACGCGCCACCAATTTCGTCAGCAACCACAAAGGATGTGACGGACGCCTCACCGCCTACGCTTCCACGCAAACTCATTCGTCCATCGAAAAAGCCGCGATGATCGCCGGTCTTGGCGTGAACAATCTGCGCCTCATCGAAGTTGACGATACTTTTGCCATGCGTCCCGAAGCTCTCGCGCGCCAGATTGAAGCCGACAAGAGCGCCGGCCTTATCCCATGCTTTGTTTGCGCCACCATGGGCACCACGTCTTCCAACGCTTTCGATCCCATCGCCCAAATCGCGCCCATCGCGCAGCGGCACAATCTCTGGCTGCACGTGGACGCCGCCATGTCTGGCACGGCGGCGCTGTGCCCCGAGTTCCGCCACCTGCAAAACGGAGTCGAACACGCCGACAGCTACAGCTTCAATCCACACAAATGGATGTTCACCAACTTCGACTGCGACTGCTTCTGGGTCGCCGACCGCAACGCGCTGATTAAGACCCTCAGCATCCTGCCCGAATATCTGCGCAATCAGGCCACCGAATCGGGCACGGTCATCGACTACCGCAACTGGCAACTCCCGCTGGGCCGCCGCTTCCGCGCGCTCAAGCTGTGGTTTGTGATTCGCCACTACGGCATCGAGGGCTTGCAGCACCACATCCGCCGTCACGTGGAGTTGGCGCAGCAATTTGCCGGATGGGTGCGCGAGGACGCTCGCTTCGAATTGGCCGCGCCCGTGCCGCTGAATCTGATCTGCTTCCGCCACAAAGGCGGAGACGCGATCAATCAGCAAATCATGGAGAATCTGAATCGCAGCGGCGATCTTTTTCTCACACACACCAAGCTGAATGGGAAACTCACGCTACGGTTGTGCGTCGGCCAGACCAATACCGAAGCGCGGCATGTAGAGAATGCGTGGAAGAGAATTTGCGAAAAATCGGAGAGAATAGCGGGTGCGGGATAAATATTCGCAAAAATACCCAAGCGAACAAATTCGGCTCAGTCCGCAGCCATTGGCACAGGTCCTGGCACCGATGATTTGGCCTTCGCCGGAACTGCCACTTCTACCGGCATCTCCAGCCACTTGCGCACCGCCGGCAGCGCTTGCCGCATAGCCACTTCTCCCACATGCATCAGATCATCTGCCCGTTTGAAGTCGTCGTATGCAAAGCCAGCGACATCCGGCTCGATCACCAGATCCGCCGCGCTGCGCCACAGAGAGGACATTGCGTCCTGCGCGATCGCGAAGGATTGTCCGATCACGTCGAACAGGTGCCGTGGCGCGCCGCCCTTCGACCACGTGCCTTTCAGGTGCACTGCCAGCACGCGCTCCGCGCCCATTTCGCGCAGAGGACGAGTCGGCACAGGATGAGACAACATGCCATCCACCAGATAGCGCCCACGAATTTCCACCGGCAAAAACATTCCCGGATAGGCGCAACTCGCGCGGATGGGATCGATAATTGGGCCGGAATGAAAGACCACGCCTTCACCGGTATTGAAATCGGTCGCGCTCACGCCGAGAGGAATCCGCAACTCCTCAAATGTCTTTACCTTCAATGTGCGGGCAAGAAACGAAACCATGCGGTCGTTTGAAGCGAAGCCATAACGCGAGAGCGTCCAGCGGGCGAACGTGGTGAAACGAACCGAATGCGCGACATGCTCCAATTCTTCGCAGCAAAGCCCGCTGCAATATGCGGCGCCAATCAACGCGCCCACGCTGGTTCCGGTAACGACGCTAACGGGAATGCTTTCTTCTTCCAGAACCTTGAGAACACCGATGTGGGCAATACCGCGGGCGAATCCTCCGCCGAGCGCCAACCCTATGGAAGGTACGCGCTGCTGTTCGTACGGGCCTTTGCCGGAAAGTTCCCGTCCAAATGCCTGCATCGAGCGGATGATTTTTTCCAGGCTCTTCACTGCTCACTCCAGACTACTCAATCCAGTTTCGCCAACCTCGCGTACCGGGCGCCTGCCGCCGTGGAAGCCATTTACACATCTTAAGATGCCATAATTCCACAACAGGCTGTAGAGCACATCCGTGCCACCCTCTCATTACTGAGGGGCCGGTAATCCCCCATCGGGGAACCCGATACTATAAGTGACTAACTCATGTAATCCTGTTAAGTTGCGACTGTATGGTGCGAGAAATTTCGGCAGGTGGCGTGGTGCTGCGTAAACGCGGCGGAATCTGGTGGATAGCCGCCATTGAGCTTCCCGTTGCCCCGCCCGACCCGGAGCCGGTTGCCGCGCCTGGCAAGCCTAGACGTGCCAGGTCGAAATCTAAGCCGGTTATAGCCCTGCCGAAAGGCCTGGTCGATCCCGGCGAAAAGCCGCTGGAAACGGCTTTGCGCGAGGTACTCGAAGAAACCGGCGTAACCGCCTCCCTGATTACCAAACTGGCCGACATCAAATACGTGTACGTGCGCACCTGGGGCGATCAGCAGCGCGTGTTCAAGATCGTGAGCTTTTATCTGCTCAGCTACGAATCCGGCCGCATCGATAATCTCTCGCCTGAAATGCGCATTGAAGTGGCCCGCGCGTTCTGGGCCCAATTGGACGAAGCGCCTTCACTACTCGCGTATTCGGGCGAAAAACAAATGGTGCGCAAAGCTCTCGAGTATGTGAGTGCGCATCCCGACCTTTAACATCCGGGTACCGAGTCGATTTCCTGCGCGTAGCCCCGGCTCATTACCGCATAATGAATTTCATGCCCGGCTCACGATCGCTGTTTGCAATTTTACTGATCTCATCTTTCGCGATTCTGTACTCGTCGTCACTGTCGGCGGCAACCAGAACTGCGCCTGCAAGGGCCTCCGCCGGCGCAGACTACATTCGGGCGCTCGCTGCCGCCGACCGCTTCCTCCAAGCCTGGCAGGGCGAAGACGTAGAAACCGGCACGGTCCTGCTCTCCAGCCGTGCGAAGGACAAAATCAAGCGCGATGAACTCGAGCGCCTGTTTACCAATTCCGCTCCCGGCGCTTACGAAATCGAGCATGGCAAATTGCTGCGTCGCGGATGTTATGAATTCCCCATCGTCCTGCTCAGCGGTTCGCTGAAGAAAACGCAACGGCGCCTTTCCAACATCATCGTGCTCAACACCGGCCACAACGACTGGGCCGTGGATAAACTTCCCTAAGGCGACTACCATTACATGTTCGCTGCAACGGCCCGGACCGTGGTCCGGCGTCTCGTGCGCGGTAAATGTTTTGTAACGGAGTTCGATGATGAAACGCATTAATAAAGTCGCCATTCTCGGCGCCGGGACCATGGGCGCGCGCATCGCCGCGCAGTTTGCCAACGCTGGCGTTCCCAGCTATTTGCTCGATATCGTTCCTCCCGATGCCGACGGGCCCGCGCGCAATAAAATCGCAGCCGCAGGTCTCGATGGCGCAAAAAAATCCAAGCCCGCTGCGTTCATGGGGCCGTCGCTGGCCCGTCTTGTAACCATCGGCAACTTTGACGATGACCTGAAGAAAATTGCGGAAGTCGATTGGATCATTGAGGCGGTTGTCGAAAATCTTGATTTGAAACGCGCGTTACTGAGCAAGGTTGAAGCGATCCGCAAGCCCGGCACCATTATCACCACCAACACCAGCGGCCTTCCCGTAGGGAAGATTGCGGAGGGTTTTTCCGAAGACTTCCGCCGCACCTGGTTCGGAACTCATTTCTTCAACCCGCCGCGCTATATGCGGTTGCTGGAAATCATTCCTACTCCGGAAACCGATCAGGCAGCCATCGATGCCATCGCTCACTTCTGCGACGTACGCCTGGGCAAAGGCGTGGTCATCGCCAAGGACACGCCCAACTTTATCGGCAACCGCATCGGAACATTTTCCGTGTTGAATGTCATTCGGCTGATGCAGGAGATGGACCTAACCATTGAGGACGTGGACGCGCTTACGGGACAAGCCGTCGGCTGGCCGAAGTCGGCCACGTTCCGCACCATCGATCTGGTGGGACTCGACATTCTCGGCCACGTCGTCAGCAATATGACCGCGAATGTTCACGACGAGCGTAGCGACCTGCGATTGCCCGATTTCTTTGCGCAGATGATTCAGCGCAAATGGCTGGGCGACAAAACCAAAGGCGGCTTCTACAAGAAAGCGAAGGCCGACGGCAAAGAAAAAGAAGATGAGCGCCAGGCAATCGATTGGAAGACTCTCGAATACCATTCGCGGCAGAAACCGAAGTTCGCCGCGCTCGACATGGCGAAGAGCATCGACGATACCGGAACGCGAGTGCGCATGCTGCTCGGCCTTGACGGAAGCACTCCGCAAAAAAACGACAAGGCGGGAGCGTTTTTGTGGTTAGCACTCACCGACTTATGGACATACTCCGCCAACCGCGTGCCCGAAATTTCTAACTCCATCGTCGAAATCGACCGCGCCATGCGCCTCGGTTTCAACTGGGAACTCGGTCCATTCGAACTTTGGGATGCGGCGGGCGTCGAAGCCACAGTTGCTCGTATGAAAAAGGAAGGCAAACCAGTCGCAGAGAATGTCGAAAAATTGCTGACAGCAGGGCAAAAATCCTGGTATATGGACGATGCCAAAGCCGCGTCCGGCCGCAAGTACTGGCAACTGACCACTGGCAACTGGGAACCGGTTGGGGTTCCGGCAGGCGTGTGGTCGGTCACTGTCGCAAAGAAATCCAACGGTGTGGTGAAGAAAAATTCCGGCGCGTCCATCGTCGACATTGGTGACGGCGTAGGCTGCATTGAATTTCATTCCAAGATGAATTCCCTGGGCGCCGACATCGTTACTTTGATTACGCAGGCGCTAAAACCGGGAGGGCCCGGCGACAACTTCGACGCCTTCGTAATGACCAACGATGCGACGAATTTTTCCGTGGGCGCGAACCTCATGCTGCTGCTGATGAGCGTGCAGGAAGAAGAATGGGACGAAGTCGATCTGGCCATCCGGCAGTTTCAGGGCATGACGCAGGCGATCAAGTTTTCGCCGAAACCGGTGGTAGTCGGCGCCTTTGGGTTGTGCCTGGGCGGTGGCACGGAAATTTCTTTACACGCCGCGGCGAGACAACCTCACGCCGAACTGTATACCGGGCTGGTCGAAGTCGGCGTCGGCTTGCTTCCCGGCGGCGGAGGCTGCAAAGAAATGCTGCTGCGCGCCGTCGATACTGCCTCAGCATCGCGTGGAACAGTTTCCGGCGAGGCGCTTGCCGGTTCGGTTGAAATGATGGAAGCCATGAAGCGAGCATTTGAGACCATTGCCACGGCCAAGGTCGCGACCTCGGCGCACGAAGCACGAGGCTTTGGATTTCTCTCCGATTCCGATCGCATCACGATGAACCGTGAGCGCGTCCTATCTGACGCCAAGGCGCGTGCGCTGGAACTGGTGCGCGCGGGATATGAGCCGCCGGTGGCGCGAACGCAGATTCCCGCGCCCGGAGAAAATCTTTTGGCTGCGCTCAAGATGGGCGTGCATCTCATGCGGCAGGGCGATTACATCACCGACTACGAAGTGAAACTCGGACACAAGATCGCCGAAGTGCTCTGCGGCGGCAATGTGACTCCGGGGACACCGGTGAGCGAGCAATACATTCTCGATCTGGAGCGCGAAGGATTCAAATCTCTCTGCGGCGAGAGGAAAACACAGGAGCGGATTCAGTACACGCTGAAGACGGGGAAGACGCTGCGGAATTGAGGGCGGATTCCGGCTCCCGTGGTGCAGTCTGGCAGCCTGAGCCGCATGGTCGATCATGCCACGCTTTTCTCAAACTTCGCCCGGCGCCCTTGAGGTCATCCGCCAAATGTGCTTTCATAAGAGAAACACCGAGACCGCGTGCCCGCTCCGCATGCGCGCCGTAAACCTCAACTCCTAGCCTACATTTTGAGGAGAAAAATCATGAGTAAAGTCTCGTACATTCCCAAGGATTACAACACCATCACTCCTTACTTAATTATCAAGGGTGCGGCCCAGGCCATCGAGTATTACAAGAAGGTCTTTGGCGCGACGGAACTGTTTCGCATGAACGGGCCGGACGGCAAAGTGGGCCACGCCGAATTGAAGATCGGCAACTCGCACATCATGGTGGCCGACGAAAATCCCCGCATGGGCGAAGGACACACCAGCGCGACCACGCTGGGCACAAGCCCGGTGAGTCTGTATGTCTATCTTCCCGACGTCGATCGCGTCGTGGAACGCGCAACGGCGGAGGGCGCGAAAATCCTGAAGCCGGTGGAGAACCAGTTCTATGGCGACCGCTCCGGCTTTCTTCGCGACCCCTTCGGGCACCTGTGGGGCATAGCCACGCACGTAGAAGATGTCTCGCCCAAAGATATGGAAGAGCGGATGAAGAAGGTTGGACAAGCCGCGTAGTTTGATTCGACTGGAGGCGGGGCGGCAAGCCTCGCCTCTATTTTTTTTCGACTGTTCCTGGCGTCTACCACACTTCTAACTGGAACTTGCGATAGCGAGTGATCAGTTCAAAATCTGTCCGGTTGGTCGTAATGAGGCGGGCTCCATGCGAGCGGGCGGTGAGAGCGATGAGGACATCGAAATGCAGATCGCGCAATTTGTGCGGCTGAAAGCCGTGATCGGCACGAATGTTGGCTAGTATCTCACCTGACTCCAGCCAGTTCTTTTGCGTAGAAGTGAGTATTGGATGGCTTTTCTCTAGCGCGACCAGAAACTCGCGATCCGCCGGCTTAACCGCGCCCCTCCATAACTCGGCCAAAACCACTGAAGACGTGCGGATCACCCCGACCAGGGACTCGATCCGGTCCCTATGACGAAGCGTCCGGAGATCGTCAATGATCACGGACGAGTCGAAAATACAAATCAATCTACGTACCCTTCGAAGGAAACCTTGCCTTCATACTTCTTCATCAATTTTTTGAAGCGCTTGAGCCCGACAATTTCGCGCAGGGCAATGTGAACTGCGTCGGTGCGGGATTTGGCGCCAAGCACCTTAACAGCCTCATCGGCGAGGTCGGTATCCAGGCGGATTGAAGTCATCGTTACGGCCATAGCTCCTCCTTGTATCTATACAATATACATCTTTTGTATATACAGCTCAAGCGAGAGAAGATAGCTAAAATACGGACGGACCGTCACTGCCTGATCCTCGGATTCGCCACCGAATACAGCACATCGGTCAAAAAATTCACCGCGACATAAGTCAATCCGATCGCCAGAATGCATCCCTGCACCAGATAGTAATCGCGATTGGAAATCGCCTGAATCGTCAGTCGCCCAATCCCCGGCCAGCTAAAAATTGTCTCCGTCACAATCGCTCCCGCCAGCAACGCTCCAAATTGCAGGCCCAGAACCGTTAGGATAGGGATCATTGCATTGCGTAGCGCATGACGGTAAACGACCGTGCGCTCGGGCAGGCCTTTGGCGCGAGCGGTGCGGATGTAGTCCTGGCTGAGTTCTTCCAGCATGGAAGTGCGCACCATGCGCGTGAGGATCGCGGCCATGGATCCGCCCATCGTGATTGCGGGAAGGACAACATACTCGATGCCGCCAGAGCCCGACACGGGCAGCCACCCTAACTTAATGGAACAAAGAATGATGAGGATTGGGCCGAGTGCGATGTTGGGAAATGACAGTCCGAAGAGGCTCACAACGGAAATCACGCGGTCATCCCAACGATTGGGATGTTGTGCGGAATAAATCCCAGCGGGAACCGAAAGAATGATAGCAATAAATAGCGATGCCAGTGTCAAAGCCACCGTGTAGGGGTAACGCTGCGCCACGAGATGCGTGACGCTCTGGTTGTAGCGAAACGACGGCCCGAGGTCGCCGTGTAGAACGCCGCGCCAGTAGTGCAGGTATTGCTGGCCGAGCGGCGCATCGAGTCCGTAGAGATGACGCGTCGCTGCGATGTCGGTGGGCGGCGCGCCTTCGCCCAGCATTTGCTGGATGGGGTCTCCGGGGACAAGGTGGATTAATAAGAAAACGAGGCTCACCACCAGCCAGATGACCGGGAGGGTGTAGAGGACGCGTTGAACAAGGCGGAGGAGCATCGGGCTCTCGGGCTTTGGCTTTCGGGCTTCGGCTAGTTCATCCTAGCTGAAGCGGCTTTTTCGGAGCACAAACTACACAACAGTCGTAGCAATAATTGTGCGTCCAAATTCTTATGCAATGCCGAAGCCCGAAAGCCGCAGCCCCGAAGCCCGCTTCACGGGTGTGCTGGTTCGGGCTCGCCTTCGACGTGCGCCTTCTTTTCGATTCTCACCCGTGCAATGCGCAGCCCCTCCAATTCTTCGACAATGTATCGGCGGCCTTCGTACTCGAAAGATTCGTGCAGAGCCGGGATTTTTTGCAGCCGGGCTAAAACAAATCCTGCCAGCGTTTCGAATCCGGCATCGCGCGGGAAAGTTAAACCATACTCGGCTTCCAGATCACGGATGTTGGCCGAGCCTTCGAGCGACAGCACCGATTCATCTTGAAGTTGCGGCTCATTGGGCGAGACATCGAATTCATCTTCAATATTGCCGACCAGTTGTTCCAGAATATCTTCGACCGTAATCACTCCGGCAGTAGAGCCGAATTCATCGACCACAACAGCTAAGTGGCGGCGGCGCAGTTTGAATTCAGCCAGCAGTTCGGCGAGCACTTTGGTTTCCGGCACCACCAATACATCGTGCATGATCTGGCCGATTTGCATCTTCGAGATACGCGTGGAAACAGATTGCCCGAGATTCGACAGGCGCAGCCGCATCCAGCGCATAAGATCTTTGTAATAGAGCACGCCGACAATATGCTCGGGGCCGCGCAGCGGATCGTAGATCGGAATGCGCGAATGCTGCCCTTCGACCACGCGAACCAAAGCGTCATCCAGAACCAGATCGGACGGCAAAGAAAAAATGTCCGGTCGGGCCACCATGACCGCGCGCACCGTCACGCTATCGAGTTCGATGGCGTTGTGAATCATCTCTTCCTGAAACTGTGGAATCTGGCCGAACTGTCGGCTGGCCGTGACGATCAGCTTGAGTTCGTCAGGCGAGTGGACGGCGCCGCCGCGAGTTTCCTGCGCGCCGAAGATACGCAGCACCAGCCCACCGGAGCGCCGCATAACAAAGAGGACCGGACTCGTGATCGTGAGAAAAGCTTCCATGGGCGCGGCCACGGCCAAAGCGATGTGCTCAGCGCGCTGCAAAGCCAAAGTTTTCGGCACAAGTTCGCCGAGGATCACGTGCATGTAGGTGATCAGGCTGAACGCGATCGCGATAGCTATGCCATGAGCGTAGGCCGCCGCGTGAGGAAAGTCGCGGACGAATCGGAGGTTTCCGACGAGCTGCGCGACGATCGGTTCGCCGATCCAGCCCAGGGTGAGGCTCACCATGGTGATGCCGAGCTGCACGCCGTTGACGACTTCGTCGAGGTGCTGGTGCAGGCGCTGGACGATGCGCGCGCCGATGCGTCCGGATTCGATGAGCTGCTGGATGCGCGTGTCGCGCACGCTGACCAGGGAGAATTCCGCGGCCGCGAAGAACGCATTGGCTGCCACCAACAGAAGGATCACAAAGACCCGGAGCAGCACAAAAGCGATCATGGAACGGTAATTCTAACATTTTAAAAGTAGTTGTCAGCGACCGGTTGCCAGTTGCCAGTGGAGTGTGGTGTCCTAATTTCGATTTGGTCTTCCTTCGCGACCTTCGCGAATCCTTGGCGCGCTTCGCGGTTAAAGGCTTTCCTCGCGAACTTGGGATGCTATCGCCGGTGACCAGTTGTTCAGGCCTTGCGCCATTCCCTTCACCAATTACTCAAAATTCGGCCCCGCATTCCGCTATCCTTTTAGTTTCAGATGGGTCTAAAGGATATGTGGCGATAATCGCGTGCGGCCGCTGCTCAGCTATCATCTTAAGAGGCGCATTGTTTGCCTCGAAATCGTCGGAACAAATGCAGGCCCACTCGCGTATCGATAAATAAGGGCCGGAGTCGGTCCTCCCAAAACGCTCTTCAAGCCAGCTTGGCATCACCTTTAGGAGGTTGTCGTGAACGGAAACGGAAATAGCAAAAAGAAGCGCAAGAGATTGTTTATTTGGGGCGGAGTTGGCGTCGCAATCGTCCTGTTGATTGCCATCGGAGTGTTTGCCGCGACCCGCGGCGGCACCAAGATCGATCCCTCAAAGCTGGCGAAGGTGGAAAAAGGCGACCTGGCCAAGAGCGTGGTGGCCACAGGCAAAGTCACACCCATCACTAAAGTTGAGGTCAAGTCTAAAGCCAGCGGAATTGTAAAAAAGCTTTTGGTCGACTACGGCGACAACGTCAAGAAGGGACAGCTTCTCGCCCAGCTCGACAAGATCGAAATCGAAGCGCAGGTAGCTTCGTCGCAGGCCGCTCTGGAGGCCGCGCAAGCCAATCTCAAGAGTTCGCAGGCGGATTTTGAACGGGCCAAGGTCGATGCCGAGGGCCCCGATGTGCCGCTGCTCAAGCGCGCCTATGACCGCGCAACCGGAATGGCGAAGGATGGAGTGGTTTCCGCCTCGGCCCTGGATGATGCCGAGAAGAATTACGAGATGTCGCTGAACAAACAGAATGTGTCCAAGGCGCAGGTCACGGTGTTAAAGGCGAAGATCGCGCAGTCGCAAGCACAAGTGGCGCAAGATCAGGCTAACCTGACGCAGCTTCACGAACAGCTCAGCTACACCGACATCGTTTCGCCCATCGACGGCATCGTGCTCTCGCGCGACGTGGAAATGGGAGATGCGGTCAGCTCGATTCTGGTGTTGGGATCGTCGGCCACGCTGGTCATGACGCTGGGCGATACCAGCGAAGTTTACGTCAAGGGCAAAGTCGACGAAAGCGATATCGGCAAGGTTTATCTCGGCCAGCCGGCGCGCATCAAGGTCGAATCGTTCAAAGATAAAACCTTCAACGGCAAGGTCACCAAGATTTCCCCGATGGGTGTGGAGAAAGACAACGTGACCACGTTTGAAGTGCGGGTTTCGATCCAAAATCCCGGCGGCGAGTTGAAGGCCGAGATGACCGCGAACGCGGAAATCATTCTGGAAGAGCACAAGAACGTCTTGCAGATTCCCGAAGGCTCGATCATTTACGACAAAGATAAGAAGGCCTCCGTCGAAGTGCCGGACCCGAAGGGCAAAGACGGCAAAGACAAGGTCGCAGTGAACATCGGGATTTCCAACGGCGCCAAGACCGAAGTGCTCAGCGGCTTGAAGGAAGGCGATCAGGTAGTGCTCCAGTAAACCAGGCTTCGGGCTTCGGCTATCGGGCGTCAGCCTCTTAGCCGAAGCCCGATAGCCAAAGCCCGAAGCCGGTCCCATGACTCTCTCCGAAATATTCCGGCAAGCTCTCGCCACATTCCGAAATCACAAGATGCGGACGTTCCTCACGATGTTCGGCATCGTCTGGGGAATCGCTTCCGTGATTTTGCTGGTGGGGCTGGGGCGGGGCTTTAGCGTCGACCAGAAAAAACACATGCAGACGCTGGGCAAGGACCTAGTCATCGTGTGGGGCGGGCGCACCAGTTCTCAGGTTGGCGGGCGGGCAGCGGGACGCGAGATTCGGCTAAATATCGACGACGCCGAACTGATCCGCGACGAATGTTACCTCGTGAAGAACGTGAGTCCGGAGTTGCAGCGTACGATTCCTGAGGTGAGCCAATACAACTCCGCAAATCGCGGCGTCGTGGGAATGTGGCCGTCATATCAGGAGTTCCGCTCCTTGCTGCTGTCCGAGGGACGTTTGATCACCGATGACGACGAACGCGAAGGACGCCGCGTGGTGGTGCTGGGGTCGAAAGCTTACCGGCAGTTGTTTCCCGGCCAACCGGCCATCGGGGCGGGCATTCTCATCAAAAGCGTTCCCTACACCGTGGTGGGAGTTCTGCAAGAGAAGAAACAGAATTCGAGTTACAGTGGTCCCGACAACGACTATCTGTTCGCGCCTTATTCCGCGGTCAGCCGGGACTTCCCTCCCCCCGAGAAAAAAGGTGCGGGCATCACGCGCGGATATCTTGACGATATCGTTTTTGAAGTCGCCGATCCGGAAGAACATGAGGAAGCGGTACTGCAAGTGCGCCGCACCATGGGCCGCGTGCATCACTTCGATCCGATCGACAAAGACGCGCTCTTTATCTGGGACACGATGGAAGGCGCCAAGCTGCTGGATAAAATCTTCGGCGTGGTTACTCTTTTCTTTGGCTGCGTAGCCATTGTCACGTTGTGCCTGGGCGGGATCGGCGTGATGAACATCATGCTGGTCTCGGTAACCGAGCGCACACGCGAAATCGGCACCCGCAAAGCCATCGGCGCGACCAAGCACGATATTCTCCGCCAGTTTTTTACAGAAGCCGCCATGCTGACCGTGGCGAGCGGAATTTTGGGTTTAACGTTTGGCGTAGGCACCTGCGCCGCCATAGCTTATTTGCCGTTGCCGGATTTTGTGCCGCATCCCATCGTTTCCTGGATTTCAATCGTCGCTTCGATTTTGACACTTTCTTTAATCACCGTGACCGCGGGCATGTATCCTGCCCAGCGCGCCGCGGAAATGACACCTGTGGAGTCACTCCGATATGAATAGACAAGATAGGAATAGAAAACGAATTTCCCGCATCTCACCGTTTCTCTCGGCCGTTGCCGTGTTGCTAGCCTCGGCTGCGGCTTTCGCATCCACACCTCAGGGCACCTTCGAAAAATCATTTCAAGTTACCGGGCCCGTCGACCTGGAAGTGCTTACGCGCTCGGGCGACGTCACCATACGCAGTGGGCCTGCGGGGTCAGTCTTCATCCGCGGCAAAATCTTTGTCGGCGACCACTGGCTGATGGGCCGCCGCCAGGGAGACGTCGACGCCATCGAACAGCATCCTCCGCTGTGGCAGGAAGGCAACAGCATTCACATCGACTATATCAACGAGCACGATATCTCCGTGAATTATGAGATCACCGTCCCCGCCGATACTACCTTGCGCTCGCGCAGCGGATCGGGAGATCAGATCATTGAAGGCACGCACGGCAACGCGGATTTGCAGACTGGATCGGGCGACATTAAACTGGCCAACCTGACCGGAGAGATTCGCTTGCAAACCGGATCGGGCAACGTGCGCGCGCATGAGATTGCCGGCGCCATCCACGGCGGGGCGGGCAGTGGCGACATTGAAGTCGAAGAGACCGGACAGGGGGATATCGACCTGCACACCGGCTCGGGCAACGTTACGGTGCGCGGCATTCAGGGTGCGTTCCACGCTGAAGCGGGCAGCGGCGACATTACCGCCGAAGGCACCCAGAGCGGCAGTTGGGAAATCCGCACAGGATCGGGCAATGTGCACGTGCGCCTGCCAGCGAATTCCGCTTTCGACGCCGACATCACCACCAGTTCAGGCACTATCGACGTGGATTCGCCGATTGAGATGACTGTGCAAGGCCGCGTGCAGGAATCCCGCAAAACGATTCGCGGCAAGGTGCGCGGCGGCGGACCCTTGTTGAGCGTGCGCACGGGCTCGGGCGATATTCACGTGCAGTGAAAATGCAGTGGTCAGTGATTAGTGTCCAATAAACCGGGCGCTCTTCACTAGCCACTAAACACTGGTCTGTTCAAAACGTTGGCTAGCAGTCAGTGATTAGTGTCCAGTAATCCGACGCTCTTTACCCGCCACTAGCCATTGAACGCTGGCACTCGTTTTTCAAACGAACGTAAGTAATCAACACAGTGATCAGCGTCCAGCAATCCGGGCGCTGGCCACTCGCCACTCGCCACTGAACACTGACCACTATGTTCCTAAAAGAACTCATCTTCCAAGGCTGGCAGGCGCTCATGCGCGACCGCCTGCGTTCCACGCTCACCATGCTTGGAATCATGTGGGGCCTGGCCTCGGTCGTTTTGCTGCTGGCTTATGGCCAGGGCCTCGGCGGATGCGTGGTCCACGCCTTTATGAACATGGGCAACAACGTGATCGTGATGTGGCCCGGACAGACCAGCTTGCAGGCAGGCGGTCAACGGGCCGGCAAGAAAGTCACGTACGAACTCGAGGATGTGGAAGCCATTCGCGAAGAAGTCCCGATCGTCCGCGCGGTGAGCGGCGAGATCGACCGAGACTTCGGCTTCAAGCTGGGCACGCGCGTGGTTTCCATCTCGGTGCGCGGCGTGGATATGCCCTATGGGCAGATGCGCAAACTGGACCTCGCCGAGGGCCGATATTTCGACGAGAGCGATTTCGCCGATCATCACCGCGTGGTCATCCTCGGCTATGAAGCGGCGAAGAAAGTCTTCCAAGGCGCGCCGGGCGCAGGCCAACACGTCAATATTGGCGGCCTCGATTTCGAAGTCATCGGCACCATGCGCAACAAGATTCAGGACTCGATGTACAACGGCCCTGACAACGAAAACGGATTCATCCCCTTCGGCCTGATGCGCGATCTGAAAAACATTCGCGATCCCGACGAAATCATCATTCAGCCGACCGATCCCGAACTCGAAAAAAAAGCCCTGGCCGCGGTACGGGAAGTCGTTGCACGCCGCCACCACTTCGATCCCAAAGACGACAAAGCCACGCCCGTCTGGGACACGATTGAAGACCGCGCCATGATCAACGCATTTTCTTACGGCCTGCAAGCGGTCCTCGGATTGATCGGCGTGGTCACGCTCGCGGTCGGCGGTATCGGCGTGATGAACATCATGCTCGTCTCGGTAACCGAGCGCACGCGAGAAATCGGCCTGCGCAAAGCCCTGGGCGCGCGCCCCCGCCATATTCTCCTTCAGTTTCTGCTGGAAGCTCTGGTCTTAACTTTCGTCGGCGGATTAATCGGAATGGCCGTGGCC
>Ga0209010_1000343_pt1 | contig 15483 bp, 15 predicted proteins | sample BlaSpr_A8_OM1_O3_FD_187985 | JGI IMG/M metagenome (GOLD analysis project Ga0209010, IMG submission 187985) | Forest soil microbial communities from Thunder Bay, Ontario, Canada - Black Spruce, Ontario site 2_A8_OM1_O3 (SPAdes) (version 2) | ecosystem: Environmental > Terrestrial > Soil > Boreal... | reverse complement strand
CATGAACAATCGCACTTCGTCGACGAAAGACGCTTCGCCTTTTTGGAAAACTTTATCCGCCAACGGCCCACAAATATCCCAAATCTCGCCCCACACTTCCGCCGCAGGCCTGCCTAAAGCCCAGGGATGCTTCGCCAAACTCAGCACCTGCACGTAAGCGTCGTTGTAGAGAAACGTCGCTTCCGCGCCCCAACCAATCCACATCGGATGCTGCGAATTAAGGATGAGATTGATTGACGTCTTCAGGCTCTGCGGCCAGCCACCGATCGCGCCAAGAGGAGTCTGCGACCAGTCGTGTTCGCGGATCAATCCGCCCATCTCCCCGCCGCCAGCCAGCCAATGTGTTGCAGCCGAATGTTCTGAGGAAACTTCCCGAGCGCTGACGCCGCTCCCATTTCGATTATCGAGAAATCTGGCAATCGCCGGCAGCAACTCTTTTGATACTTCGCTCTTCACCACATAAGCGGAAGCGCCCACTTCCCGGGCCTGCTGCCGCGCAACCAAAGGATCGTTCTGACTGATGATCACGATCTTGCACAGTGGAATCTCTTGCCGGATAATTCTCGTCGCCTCCAGCCCATCCATGCGGGGCATGGAAACATCCATCAGCACCACGTCGGGTTGAAGTCTCTTCGCCTTTTCTACTGCTTCCAGCCCATCGCCGGCCTCGCCGCAAATCTCCCACTCCGGCCGGGACGCCAGCAGGGTACGCAGCCCGCGCCGCACAATCTCGTGATCGTCTACGATTAGTATCCCGCCCGGCATCACTTCTCCCTTGGTCAACATCCTTCTTCGGCAAGTCTTGGCCTTCTGCTGAAGAAAGCCCTAATCGCGCGCATATACACCACCGCAGATCGCCCGCCCGGAACGTCATCGTAGCCAGCGCTCGCGCGGCACTCATATAAGGTGTTTACTGTAGAAGGAAGTTGGTTCTGATGTTCAACACGCTCGATCGCCGTCGGCGGTGAGTTCAAAGCGTTTTGATGTAGAGTCGCACCGAGCCCCTCGATTCCGGAAGCCCGGCGCATAAAATACGATAAGCGATGAAAATGGAGACATTTCGGCCCATCATTCGCGCCTATGCGGGGTCGATCGGGATGTGGTCCGCCCTCTCGCTGCTCACCGGCTGGAATTACAGGATTTTCGATGAGGGCCTGAACATCCACTCCACTCTGCGCGACATGGTGCTGCTGGCCGAGTCGCGCGGCTTTTCCTACGCCCTTCTGACCCCGCCCATTTTTTATTTGACCCGCCGCTACATGAGCCGCCCCAGCGACCGCTTTCGCTACATTCTGTTTTATTGTCTCGGGCTCATCCCCTTCATGCTGCTGTACTCCTCCATGCGCTGGGTCGTTCTTCCACCCTGGGATTCCACTCTTCAGCAGTATGTTCCCCGCGGCTCGCATGGGCCGCTCGAGGTAATCTACGGGTCGTTCGCCGACCAGATCACGATGTATATCGCCATCGTCTTCGCCGCGCACGCCTACCAGTACTTCGAAAAACTTCGCAAGCAGGATCTGGAAAAATACGAATTCCAGCGGGCCTTGGCCGCCAGCGAACTCCAGGCCCTCAAGATGCAGCTTCATCCTCACTTTCTTTTCAATACGCTGCACGGCATTTCCACTTTGATCGATACCGATCAGGCCAGTGCTAAAGAAATGGTAGTCAAGCTCTCAACGCTCCTGCGCCGCACCCTCGAACACAGTGGCTCCGACCTCATCCCCCTGCGCGAAGAACTCACCTTCGTCCGCGAATATCTCGATCTCGAAACCATGCGCCTCGGCGCTCGGCTCACTGTCAGCTGGTCGATCGATCCCTCGACGCAACAAATTCTGGTGCCGCAACTAATCCTCCAGCCTCTGGTGGAAAACGCGGTGCGCCACGGGATCGCCTGCTCCCGCGATGGCGGCTGGCTCGAGATCACGTCCGCGAAAAAGAGCAGCACGCTTGAACTCCACATTCGCAACAGCGTTGGGGGCAAGCGCACGCCGGGCATCGGCGTCGGCCTGAGAAATACAGAGGCCCGCCTGCGCAACCTCTATTCCGATGAAGCCAGATTTTCTTTTGTCGAAACTTCAGATCATGTCGCGGTCGCAATCATCGTGTTGCCCGCGCTAGGCGCTGCGTTCGAAAGCTCCGCCGATTCTCTCTCGCCGCCCCGTGTCGGGATCAAGGAGGAAAACCATGCGCGTGTTAGTGGTGGATGACGAACCCCTCGCCCAAACTGCCTTGGCGAATATCTTGACCGCGCGCCATGACGTCGAGCACTTCGACGCGGCTAGCGACGCCATCGAAGCTCTGGAAAAACTCGCCAACGACTCCTACGACGTTCTCCTTCTCGATATCAACATGCCTGAGATGTCGGGGACTGAACTGGTCGACCAGCTCCGGCAACGCGGCGATCCCCTGCCCTCGGTGGTCTTCGTCACCGCTCACGATAAGCATGCCATTGCTGCCTTCGAGCGCCACGCCGTGGACTACGTCCTCAAGCCATTTTCCAGCGAGCGCATCGGAGAAGCCCTGTCCCGCGCATCCCGCATGGCCGCAGGCGAACGTGCCGCCAAACTCATCGAAGCCCTGCCCCAACTGCAAAAACTCTCTCGCCCTCAGTATCCGCAGCAATGCTCAAAAATCGCCATCAAAGCCAAGGGCAGAATTCTCTTCATCAATCCCGGCGACGTAGTCGCGGTGCAAGCCGAGGGCAACTACGTTTTGCTCCAGCGCGACTCCGGCTCTTATCTCCTGCGCGAGTCAATCTCGGTGATGGCGGAAAAACTCAAGCCCTACGGATTCATCCGCATCCATCGCTCGGCGCTGGTGAATACTTTTTTTGTCGAAGAGATCAAACCCTATCCCACCGGCGAATACGGACTGCGCGTCAAAGGCGGCAAAGAATACACCGTGACCCGCACCTACAAAAAGAATCTCAAATCGTTAGCCGAATTCTGGATCGGCACCGATACATTTCTATCGAGCTAACGGTGAGAGCCTCTGCGAGGCCGCTCTGACCCTCGCGTCACCGACGGCTGCTCTCGGAACAAACATTTCGTCAGCCACTGCGCCAGCCACTGTAATGATGCGCGGCGAAGAATCCGCTCCCCATCCGATCCGTACCAGCTTCACAATTAGCCGCATGGCACTCTCGGGCCTCCCGCTCCCGGATCGTGCCATTGTCACTATCAGCGAGCATCTTTACTCTAGGACACGAAACAGGAAGAACCGAAATGACGAATCCCCCAAACTCTAAGCTGAATGGAAATCAGGGTTCCACCGGCAAGCAGCGCAGCCAGTTAAGAATTGCGTTCGCTTTTCTGATTATTGCTCTCGTCGTTCTTCTTGTCAGAGACCGCGACTTCTGGTTTGGCCCGGAACCGACAGAGTCCGATTCTTCCGTCTCGCAGAGCGCGCCCGCGTCGAACCCAGCACCGCTCACCACAAAATCCGCTCCAGCAACCATAGTCCCGGCCGTGACTGAGCCGGTCACAAACCCAAAATCAAACCCGACTACCAGCTCGACACGGACTCCTGCCGCCAAGCGGACTGTGCTTCCTCCGCTAAAAGTAGAAGTGGTTGCCAACAACCATCACCATGCGGCTCAGTCGGCAAGGGAACAAGTAAGAGAAACTGAGAAGCTGCAATATTCCACGGATTCGCAGCGGCCGCCAGAGACCACAGTCGTACCCACGAACGCTGCACAGATCGAACCGCTGACTCGCGGCGCAGTTCCGGAAATTCGCCAAACCCTTGACTCCACTTATCCATTGCTTGGGCCACGCATGAAGGTGCAGGGTTCGGTCGTGCTGCAGGCGGTGATCGGAGCCGATGGCAACATCGAAAACCTGCGCGTAGTCAGCGGCCCCGCCATCCTGACCGCAGCCGCGCAACAAGCCGTTCGCCAGTGGCGCTTCAAGCCCTACATGCAGAACGGAGAGCCGGTCGAGACCAGGGCGACGATCACGGTCAACTTCTCGATCCGCATCTCCGACGACGCCGCCGCCAAAATCAGCTAGCTGATTTTCTTCCCATCATGGCCTTGTGAGGTACCGGCCAGGAAATTCTGCCAGCACACTCGCCACGCACCCTTCCGCCAAATAAAATATCTTTAGATCATGAAACTCCACATCAACGGCCAGGACCGAACCTTCCCTGAAGCTACCACCCCATTTGCCCTCGCAGCCCTGGTGGAAGCCCTGGGCATGAAGCCGGACCGCGTTGCCATCGAACTGAACCGCAGCGTGATCCCCCGAAACCGCTGGGCCGAAACTTCTCTGTCCGAGGGTGACCGCTTGGAACTGGTCCACTTCGTTGGCGGAGGCTAACCCCAACCTCAGTGCTCTTCAGTGATACCCCTTGAACATCAGTGTTAACGGTTTTGGTTTTCCCAAATCGACCCCAGGAACTCCACTAGTCACCTGCCACTGCGAATCTCCGCTTGACTCCTGCCTGCACCTGCCTAAAATGTTTGAAACATTTCGATCCGGGATTGTTTACTTAGACATCGCAGAATTATGGAAGAGCGCTTCACATCGCACGAAGTGATCGGCCTCATTGGCATTACGCCGCGCCAACTGCAATGGTGGGATGAAAAGGGAGTGGTGAGAGCGGAGCGCGAAGGCCATCGGCGCTTGTATTCGTCGGATCGGCTGGCTGAACTGGCGGTGATTAGCGAGTTGCGCCGCAAAGGTTTTTCGCTGCAAGGTGTCAGAAAAGTGATGCGCTTTCTCGACCGCGAAATCGGCAAGGGATTGGCGGAAATCGTCAGCAGCGAGTCCGACTACCACCTGCTCACCGACGGCAAGCGTTTGTTTCTGGAAACCTCCGCGCAGCAGATCGTCGACATTCTCAAGAATTCGCGCCAACCCATTTTGGGAGTTTGCTTGAGCGACGCGCTTCGCTTAGTGCGCGCTCAGGTCATCTCCCGGAAGTCGAATACTTCAGTAATGTCGTCGGATCGGCGGCGGCGTGCTAAAAGAGTTTCATAGCAGAAAAAGTGATTCGCAGTTGCGGGACAACAGGAGGAAGACATGGTAGGCGAACTCGACGTCCTCAACGAATGGATCCCGGAACAGATGCAACCCGGCACAGTTTTCGTTCTCGAAAATGCCGGAGAGATCGGCGAAAAAGAAGATCCCTACTGGGCCGTGCTTGCCTGCCCTTCGTGCGGCATGCTGGGGCTGATCACGCGACGGCAGATCAATGGGCTGGTTCCCGTCATCTGCGGCTCGGAACATTGCTCGGCGCAGTTTTTTATTCGCGAGGCCGAAGTCGTGGTTCGCAAACCGTTTTAACTCCTGTGCCCGATCGCGGGCCCCTCGCCCGCGAAAACAACCTAACCTCTTGCTTCAACTTTCCTCATCCGGTCGATGATTGCCTTTAGTCTGCTCTTCTGTTCTTCGTCCAACCTAATCCATTCCTCTGGTAGACCAAAGTGTAAGGCCTCGATGTGCAGGTCTTGTAGCTTTGGATCCTTTGAATGGTAGTGCTCGAAATCATCGACATCCCACTTGCGGCTTTGTCCACTTAAGATTCGCTCTGCCTGATCAGCAAGATCCTGCGCAGTGAATGGTTTTTTCTTGAAGATTTTTAGCATAGCCTTGACAGTGCGTGCTTTGCGGGCACCATGCCCGCTCCCCGGCTATCTCTTTACTTCAGTCAATTCGACCGGAACCTGTTCCACTATTTCGATTTCGAATCCTTCCAGCGCAGCAACTTTTTTCGGGCGGTTGGTGAGCAGGCGAATTCTTCGCAGATTTAAATCCGAAAGAATTTGCGCACCGATGCCGATTTCGCGCTGCGTTTCTCTTTCTACGTCCAGCAACCCCGGCAACTTGCGGCCGTGATGAAAGCTGAGCGCGGACCGCTCTGCGGCGCGGTCGCCTATTCGATCCACCGAAAATCCCTGCGACGTTTGATGGAGATAGATCAGCGCGCCGCGGCCTTCTTCGGCGATGCGGCGCAGCGAACCTTCCAGCGTGGCGTGGCATTCGCATCCGGTCGAACCGAATACGTCTCCCATCAAACAGTGAGCGTGCATGCGGACCAGCACGGGAGTGTCGCTGCCTTCGATGTCACCTCGCACCATGGCCACGTGGGATTCTCCGCCGTCCACTTCGCTTTCGTAAGCGATCAGACGGAACTCGCCAAAGCGGGTGCCCACCAGCGCCTCGCCCACACGATGGACGTAGCGCTCGTGTGACATCCGATAACGAATAAGTTCGGCGACGGTGAGCATCTTGAGATTGTGCTCGCGGCAAAACTCTGCCAAGTCGGGGACGCGGGCCATGCTGCCGTCGTCTTTCATGATCTCGCAGATGACTCCTGCGGGAATCATGCCTGCGAGCCGCGCCAGGTCGACCGAAGCTTCGGTTTGCCCGGCACGCACCAGAACTCCGCCCTTGCGTGCACGCAGGGGAAACATGTGGCCGGGACGCGCGAGATCGTGTGGCTGAGTTGCGGGATTGATCGCGACTTGAATCGTTCGCGCGCGATCATGGGCGGAGATGCCGGTGGTCACCCCGACGCGCGCATCGATAGCCTCGCAGAATGCGGTGCCGAATTGCGACGTGTTCTCCGCGGACATTGGACCGATGCGCAGGTACTCGAGACGCTCTTCGGTCATGGCCAGGCAAACCAGGCCGCGTCCGTACTTAGCCATGAAGTTGATGGCTTCAGGCGTGACTTTTTCCGCGGCCAGGGTGAGGTCGCCTTCGTTCTCGCGGTCTTCATCGTCAATGACGACGATCATGCGGCCCGCGCGAATTTCCGCGATGGCATCGGGGACATCGGTGAATGGTGGGCTGGGGGTCATGGGAATCGTGCAATCTTCTAACAGTCTAGCAAGGACGGCTTGTCCTCGGCGGTGTGCTGGAACCAGGCTTTTTCGGACCAGCAGCGTAAGAGCGTTGAAGCCGAACTTTATTTTGCTGGTTCACCGAATCGCTGAAGGCCGATGACCGGATACGATCAATAAGTTTACCAGTTTAATACTCCGCCGCCCCCTCCCCCCCATTTCGCAACTGTTGTCGAATCACCACGTTAGCGGGAATTTAGGTAGTGTCCTAATAGTGCGTTGGTCGAAAGGACGCTCCCCCGGAACTGTGGCGGATCGCTTGCTTCCAGAGGTGGCCAATGACTTTGGTCACCTCTGAAACCACTGGTTACGTTGATGCTGGCGTTCTGCTGGCGGAATATCTGATTATCCCCACAATCCCTTTGCCCTTCCCCCAAGAAGAGCGAGCGGTGTCAAAAAACAAACTTTACTGTGGCGACAACCTCGATGTTATGCGGCATTGTATTGCCAATGAGAGCATCGACCTCGTGTATCTAGACCCGCCTTTCAAGAGCGACCAAAACTATAATCTGCTGTTTCGGGAAAAGGATGGTTCCAAATCCGCATCGCAAATCCTCGCGTTTGAGGACACGTGGGAATGGAATCTTGAGGCCGAAAGAAACTACGCGGCAACGGTACAGGCAGAGGGGAAAATCGGGCAGATCATGGTGCAGTTTCGCACTATGCTAGGCGACACGGATATGCTGGCCTATTTGTCGATGATGGCTCCGAGATTGATAGAAATGCGCCGAGTTCTTAAGCCGTCAGGGTCAATTTATTTGCACTGTGACTCCACTGCTAGTCACTACCTTAAGCTCCTAATGGATTCCGTGTTTGGGCCTCAACACTTCAGAAACGAAATTATCTGGAAACGAACAAGTAGTCACAACGACAGCAAGAAATGGGCGCAAATCAGCGACACTATTCTTTTTTATGCTGGCCCAGGATTTACTTGGAATCCGTCCTACTTGGCCCATGATCCCGAGTACGTCAAAAAATTTTACCGTTTTACCGATGAACGCGGGCAATATCGTTTGCATGAGATTATCCGCACTGCATCAATGGGTCCACGTCCTAATTTGGCATATGAATACAAGGGATACACGCCGGAATGGGGATGGCGGATGATTAAACCAAAGGTACAGGCGCTAGATCGCGAGAATCGAATAACGTGGTCATCGACGGGTCGCCCATACCTCAAGCGGTATCTGAGGGAACAGGAAGGCACACCGATTTCTTCGATAATAACGGACATCCCGCCCCTGTCCCACGCAGCCGCCGAGCGCCTAGGCTACCCAACGCAAAAGCCGCAGGCGCTCCTTGAGAGAATAATTTTCGCTAGTAGTAAACCAGATGACGTGATCCTCGACCCATTTTGCGGGTGCGGGACTGCAATAGAAGCCGCTGCACATATAAAAAATCGAAGATGGATCGGTATTGATATCACCGTTCAAGCCATTCGCGTGACGCGAAATGAGCGGCTTCCCAAGCTGGGGGCTGAGTTCGCAAAGAGCTACGATGTTATTTACCGGCCATGCGATATTACTGCGGCAGAAGAATTCGCTTCTGAGCAACCCTTCGCGTTTCAGGATTGGGCGGTCGAAAAACTCAATGGTGTTCCTAACCGTCGGCGTTCGGGCGACAGGGGAATAGATGGGCGACTTTATTTTAGAGAAGATACAGACGGTCCACTTCGCCAAATACTGGTTTCCGTGAAAGGTGGAAAACTAAAATCCACTTTTGTTAGAGAATTGCAAGGTGCTGTAGCCCGCGAACGCGCTCCAATGGGAGTCTTGATCGTTTTGCAGCAACCTTCTAAGCAAATGTTGCGCGATGCCGCCAGTTCAGGTTTTTATGTTTGTTCGTCTGGCACATATCCAAAAATCCAGATCATTTCAGTGAGGGACATACTCAGTGAAATTCACTTCGACTTCCCGCCGATTCAAAGAATGGATGACGCTAGGAAGCGGAACTTAGCGGTAGACGCCGCAACGCAAATTCCCTTGCCGGGCATTGCGGGTTGAGCTAGCAGCCAATCAATTCCGCCAAACTCCAAACGTGATCCGTCAGACCCGCTGCCATCGCGGGTGTTGCGCCCTTGTGGGTTTGGTGAGGACGGCAGAAGTTGTAGAAGGCAACGTAAAGCGTAATCGCGGCCTTGTGATTGTCCAGAGATTTTGAAAATGCATTCGTAAGGCGAGTGAGTCTGCGAAGGTGCATTCGCACGCTGAGGTTTGCTCGTTCGATATGCGAAGTAGAGATGCGGCGAACATCCGGGTTTCCGATTTTGACGTGTGGGACCGCTCCGATTACGCGGCCAGAGCCGTACCAGTCCGAAGTGCGAATCTTGCCATAGATTTTGTGAAGCTGGCCGAAGTCAACGTCGCGCCCGTACCATTCGCGGATCGCAGAGACGTAGCATTTGAGTGAATCGCTGGTGATCTGGTAACGGCCCAAGGTGCGATTTCGCAAGTCAAACGCGATGCGGTAAGCATTGACGGTGTTCCGCTCCCCTACGTTGTGACTGAGAATCAATTTGCTGTCGCTGTCGAGCGCAAGCCAAACGTAGGCATTGCCCCATTCTTTCGAGTCATCCCATCCAAGGTTGTGCTCCTTCGTGTGAACGAAACTCCAGAGTTCGTCCATTTGCACGAACCTGGGCCGGATGTTTTGCACCTTGGCATCTAGCACCTGTTTCGCTTTCGCGGATGCCGTTCCCAGCAGCACCATGATCGTATCGCGGTGTACGCCCGTGAAACGTTCAATGGCGCGAATGCTCATTCCCTCTAGCATGAGTTGTAGGATCGCCGTCGCCTTGTCAAAGGGTAGCCGCATATCTCCCAGCGGTCGGACGTGATCTTCTGTGAACGTCTTGCGGCATTGTCCGCAGCGAAAGCGTTGTAGGCCGTTGCGGTGTTTTCCAAAGCGATTGCAGATGGTTTGGCAGTTGTGGCACGTCACTGTGAAAACTCCTTGAGTTCACAGCCGACTTGCCGGATAATGAAGTTGCGAGTCTCATTGCGGCGAAAGCTGTGATGGATTCAAGCCTCGATTCTGCTGAAACAGGATCGGGGCTTCTTCTTGCTTGAAATAATCTATACTTGCTCGGGCATGAAGTCAACTATTTTCTTGACTTCTTTCTCGGGCAAGTATAATTTGCAATCATGGACGACAATGAACGTGGCACGGACCCTAGCGATGCGAGCAGCGATGCGGCTAAGGCGCTTTCCAGTCTGGGAGCTTCAAAAGGCGGCATTGCCCGAGCCAAGGCGCTGACAGCGGAGCAAAGGAGCGAAATAGCGCGGAATGCCGTGGAAGCCCGCTGGGGCAAGGCTGCTATCGTTCGCGCGACACACGGATCGCCGGACAAACCCTTGCGCATCGGGGAAGCTGAACTAGGCTGCTATGTCCTAGAGGACGGGAGACGGGTAATCAGTCAGCGTGCATTGCAGACTGCTATCGGGATGTCTACGTCAGGCGGAACAAACGGTGCGCATAGAACGGCCAGATTTATCGAGAAAATTGAGGATAAGTTACATGTTGACAATGACTTATCCTTGCGCATGAAAGAGCCTATTATTTTCATGCCTCCGGTCGGAGGATTGCGCGGATATGGCTATGAAGCCACCACGCTTATTGATGTTTGCGAATTGATTCTAAAGGCCAGAGACAACGAGAAGGTACTACTGCCGAGTCAGGCAAAGTACGCGGCGGCAGCGGAAATCATAATCAGAGCGTTCGCCAAAGTCGGGATTATAGCGGTTATTGATGAGGTAACCGGATACCAAGACGTGAGGGCGAAGGACGCACTCGCCAAAATCTTAGAGGCATTCATTGCCAAGGAACTGCGCAAGTGGGTAAGCACATTCCCGGTTGAATACTACAAGGAATTATTTCGCTTGCGCGGATGGAAATTCCCTCAACTTCCCGCAGACCAAAGGAAACGCCCTGTAATGGTCGGAAAGATTACGAATGACGTGGTATACGACCGATTAGCGCCGGGTGTCAGAACAGAGCTACACAGACTCACGCCCCGCGACGAAAAAGGACGTTTAAAACAAAAACTGTTTCAAAGGCTAACGGAGAATGTGGGGCATCCAAAACTGCGCGAACACTTGGCATCCGTGACAACGCTTATGAAAGCATCCGACACATGGGAGCAATTCAAGCAAATGCTCGATAGGTCACTACCGAGGTACGGCGATACTCCGTATTTGCCGTTCGAGGAATGACGAACTGGCGGCCTTTGCAAAGGAGTCTAGCAATGGATAATCGCGACCTGCAATTGAGCGGAAAGGCCACAGATGATATCTGGGCCATGAGAGAAAGCGACGGGAACATCGGCCTACGCCTCGATTGCGGAGATGCAGGATTCGTCTCCCTCACTCCCGAGCAAGCCAAGACCGTCATTGTCACTCTGCAAGAGATGATGGGGAAGCAGCCTTGAAACTCTGGCGGGTTTGCCTCGCGCGCCCGCCACCAAGTTTTCAACGCACTAATAGGACACCACCGGAATTTACCGCCAAAGTACGTGATTCAAAAGACTTAGGAGTAAGCTCCTCCGAACCAATGAGTTAGGGACCAGGTTTGAGCCCGGCCTCCTCTGCGTCCGAACGGGACGTACTGCCTCTGCTGGGGCAATCATCCGACAAAGTAAGGAGGCGACGCAAGGTCAGATGTCACAAGAGGCTGTGGAAAAGCATCCCTGGTATTCGCGATAAATGATAGAGATTCCTCCCGTCTCGCTTAACTCGCGCGTTGGAATGACAAAGACTTTATTGGCGTTTAAAGCTCTTCGGCGATTTGCGAGCGCGATGCAGCACGGCCAGGACTTGGACGAAATCGCGCCTCAGGCGGTAGGCAACGATGAAAGGGTTCCAGTTACGACTAGCTCCCGAGTGCCTTCGACGCGGCCAGGGCGGCCCATCTGGGGGAACTGCTCCAATCTTTCTACTGCGGACACAATGCGGTCGGCGGTATCTTCGGCGGTATCTATGGCGGCTTGCGGATTTTCCGCTTCCAGAAATTCGTAGGCGGATTGCAGACCTTCCACTGCGCCATCAGTCCAGCGCAGCTTCACCGGCGGCGCCAGCCTGCAACCATCTTTTTAACTTTGACATGGTCCACCATCTTGCGAGCATCGGCTTGGCGGACGCCTCGCTCAATCTGTTCGATGTGCCACCGCTGCACATCAAGGTATGCACCAACGGCCTCGTTGAGCAGGTATATTACAGCGTATTATCGCGATCTGCAAAGAGGCAAGAGGCTCAGCGACCAGTACTCCGCGCGGGATCCCTCGCCCCGCTGGTGAAAACGCGGGGCTTCGGGATGACGCCTCTTTGGAACAGCGGCTGTGCCGGCCCGAGCTGGTCGGTTACTTAGGCTTCGCTACCGCCTGTTGTATCGTGACGTTCACATACGTCGTGTGGATGGGCTGGTAGTTGTTGTTGGGGTTGATGTCGTCGATTGCTAACCTGTAAGTCCTCCCGGCAGCAGGTAACGTGACCGTCTGGTTGATAAACACGCTATTCACGCCCACTCCAGTAACCGATTCTCCCAGCTTGATGCCGTCAGTGGTGTCCCAGACTTCGATGTGGTCGACCAGGGGCGTCTTCGAGCCATTCTGTTCGTAGGCGTAGGCATTGACCGGCACGGTGGTGGTGGGCCACGTTGAATTGTTGGCTGGCGAATTTACGTAAACTCCCGGGCTGGCGGAAACGGTGAAGCTGACATTGGAGTGATGAAGAGTTCTGCCCGCATTGGTCACGTCTTCGACCGAGAGATTGTAGGCGCCTGGAGCAAAGGTATACCACTGGCTGATGCTCGTGCCTTTGGGCGAATCGCCGATCTTCGTGCCACCGTTCCACACTTCAAGATGGTCGATACCGGAACTTGATTCCTCGGCGCCCGATTCCACGGCAAACGCATTCAAAGGAAAGAGCGGCGCTTGCGTCGAGCCGTTCGCCGGGGTGTTGAGAGAGATACCATAGCTGGAAGACACGCTGTAATTCGTAATTTCCCTGTGCAGGATAAGATAGCCGGGCGCACCGCCGATATCCTGCACGGTCATCTGATGCAGACCGTTTCCGCTCACCGCGAAAGCCTGATTTATGGTCTGGCCGAAAACATTTCCCAGCTTTGTTGCTCTGCCGTTGAAGGTGTCCCAGACCTCCAGATGATCGATCTTAGCTCCCAACTCGGAGGCCGCCGCGTTCACCAGCAGCGATGGGCCCTGAGTGGAACCGTTGGCGGGCGAATTAATCACCACGCTGCCCGCATTGGGCGAAAAGAAATCCGACATGTCCGCGGCCGTCGCCGACCATCCGGGGTAAGACTGAAGGCCCAGCGAGTCGAGCATGGTCCGCAACGCGTTCTCGTGCTTATAAGCCAGGTTGGAAACCATGCCTGGCTTCACATTTGGCCCGAGGAGGCCGGTGTAGATCTGGCCCGCGTCGTCGTCGGCTCCATTGTCGAAGGTGACGATCACCAGTCCGCTCCCGCCCGGCTGAAAATCGGGCAAGCTGAGCATGGGCGTGAGATTGCTCTTCAGAAAGTTGTCGCCGTCGTCCAGAGTCGAGCACTCGTCGTGCAGGTCCCAGCATCCGTCGGGAACGATGATGGAGAAGCGGGGCAATGTGTTATTGGCCACGTCGATGCCGAACTGCTCGAAATCCACGATATTGCCCTGCGAGCCGAGCGTGTTGCTCAAGACCTCCTCATACCAGACCGCGGCGTTGTGGCGGGCATAGTAGTTGGTAAACGGCGGCTGGTTCGCGTTGGTGAAGTCGGGAACATTCACGTTGCCTCCGGCGTTGAGATAATTCTGCGCGTAAACCTTCCAGGAAATCGGCTGGTTATCCATCAGCTGAAAAATGTTGGTGTCGGTGATGGGATCTTTTGTGACCGAGGGTTCGCAACTGTTCTGGGCGAAGCAATCGTTACCGTTGCAATAGAAATTGTGGCCTCCGGGGGGCAGGCCGCAAGCTGGGGCGCCGCCACACGAATAGTTCGATTCGCAACTGCCCGAGGCAAGATAGAGATAGTCCAGCAGTGAGCCACTGTGGTCGGAGTCGTAATTGCTGGCGTAACCGTACTTGCTTCCCTGGCTGACCAGCCAGGGCATGCCACCGGGATACACGCTGCCGAACGAAGTGTTCTCGTCAATGATCAAAACCACATGCTGTGCCAGCGGAACGACCTGGGCGGAGGCGGCAGGACCTGCGCATACTACGAATGCACAGCAGAGTTGAAGAGAGATCAGGGTGGAGACGGCACGAGTGCGGACAGAACTTCGCATAGTAAATTTCCTCTTCAAAGTTTTGGCGTACGGGAATTGTGTTACGCAGGTGAGCGATAGCTCACGAGGCTCGCGTTTCGTGCCAGGGGACCGGGACCCCTGTCTTACAGACTGCCCTTTGGAATCTCGCTACCACATCGTGGGTGCGGGTGGATCTTTATTTTCTTTTACCTTTAGTCTCTTTCGCGGCAGCGTACCGTGAATCAACGAAAAATTTTTGCGAGAAGAACAAAATAGCGTGTTTCTTCGGACAGAGGCAAGTACTATGCCCTACCTATTTTTGCCGCGTTCCAGAAATAGGAAACCTAGAACGCAGGAGGAGCGGTTTGCGAATGTCGGATTCGGGCAAGCCCGGGGCTTATGTTTTTGACCATCGCCGACACACATAAGATCCTGCGGAAGGTCATTTGTGGCGCGGTGCCCGCGCCACACAAGCTAGCGATCACGCGCGAGTCATTTGACGAATGAAAGGGCTTTGGAGACCTCGTCGATGTCGGGGACGACGGGGATATCGTAGTTCTTGTGCCAGGCGAGGTTGCCGTTGCGGTCGATGATGGAGATGGCGCGGCCGGTGATGCCTTTGTCGGCGAGGTAGACGCCATATTGTGCGGCGACGGCGCCGCGGGGGTGGAAGTCGGCGAGTAGCGGATAGGTGATGTGCATTTTCTCGGCGTAGGCTTTGTGCGACCAGACGCTATCGACGCTGAGGCCGAGGACCTGGGCGTCGAGGGCTTCGAATTGCTTCATGCCGTTGACGATGCAGGCGTGCTCGTTGGTGCAGACCGGGCTCCAGTCGAGAGGGTAGAAAACCAGTACTACATTTTTCTTGCCGCGAAAGTCGGAGAGCTTCACTTCTTTCTGATCCTGATCCTTGAGCGTGAATTCTGGTGCAGGCGCACCAATGGTTGCTGGCATGAGTCCTCCGTGGGATTGTGAAAAGGTAATCATAATTCAAGATTGGGGTAGGTTCGATTGGGCGTGGAGAAAAATCTTTAACACAGAGGGCACAGAGGATCACAGGGTAAAGCTTTTGCTGCGTGCTGACTACTTTACTACTGGGGAATCCGCGTCGGCGGGTTTGGTCTCGTCGGCGTGGATTTTGCCGTCGTCTTCGGCGTAGAAGGAGCGGTGGTCGGGATCGAGATGGTTGGGGGTCATCGTCAGCATGAAGCTGTCTTTTTTGCCTTTGAAACTGGCGGTGTAGTCGCCGCGGTTGGGGTCGACCATGCGCTTGGTGAAGGAGCCGGAGTGGACGAGTTCCTGGAGAGTGATGGCGAAGTGTCCGTATTGCTTTTCGAAACGGTGCTGGGCGCGGATGACGACGCGCATGTAGGCCAGGGCGGCGGCTTCGGAATCG
>Ga0209010_1000342_pt1 | contig 15511 bp, 14 predicted proteins | sample BlaSpr_A8_OM1_O3_FD_187985 | JGI IMG/M metagenome (GOLD analysis project Ga0209010, IMG submission 187985) | Forest soil microbial communities from Thunder Bay, Ontario, Canada - Black Spruce, Ontario site 2_A8_OM1_O3 (SPAdes) (version 2) | ecosystem: Environmental > Terrestrial > Soil > Boreal... | reverse complement strand
ATGCAATCTGGCACTGGCATAGTATCAGCACCTTGTGGCAGAAACAACGCAATTTACATTAAATCGCACACTCGATTGTACGGTAGGTTACGATTTCGGCCGACTCCCAGGTTTTATTGGCCCCCCCTATAATCGCACAGCGTGCTCGTCTCGGACTTTTACTTCGATCTTCCGCCGAAAAGAATCGCGCAGGAACCGCTGGCCGACCGGGCGGGGTCGAAACTTTTACGCCTGGACCGCACGACGGGCGAGTGGAGCGACCTTTTATTTCGGGATTTCCCTTCTCTTCTGCGGCCTGACGACCTGCTGGTCTTCAATAACACGCGAGTCTTTCCGGCGCGGTTATACGGGCGGCGGGGCGGAATCAAGCCTCCGGCACTGAGCCAGGACAATCCGGCGTCGCCTGATTTTCTTCGCGGGCGTGTTGAGGTTTTGCTGACTCGGCAATTGACCGCGGAGCCGAACGAGTGGGAATGTTTGGTGCGGCCGGGGCGGAAGATCGGCGTGGGAGAATATTTGTTCTTTGGCGAGAAGGACGAATTGCAGGCCGAGGTGATGGCGCGCGGAGAATTCGGCGAGCGGCGGATTCGCTTTGCGTCGGTGGACAATTTCTTTGAACTGGTCGAGCGGATCGGCCATATTCCCTTGCCTCCTTATATTGACCGGCTCGATTCGCCGCAGGATCGCGAACGCTATCAGACGGTTTATGCGCAGGCGCGCGGATCGGTGGCGGCGCCTACGGCTGGGCTGCATTTCACCGAGGAGATTCTCGGCGAAATTCGCGCGCGAGCCGTTGAGATGGCGGAGATCACGCTGCATGTGGGGCTGGGAACGTTTCAGCCGGTGCGGGTGGAGCGGGTAGAAGAACACAGTCTGCATTCTGAGACGTATGCAATTTCGGCCGAGGCCGCGGAAAAAATCAATCGTGCTTTGGATGATGTGAGGCGGGTGATTGCGGTCGGCACGACCACGGTGCGCACATTGGAATTCGCGGCGCAGAGCGGCGGCGGAAGAATTTCGGCGGGAACGGGGGAGGCGAATATCTTTATTTACCCGGGATACAAGTTTCAGGTCGTGCAGGGCATGCTGACTAATTTTCACCTGCCGCAGTCGACCCTGCTAATGCTGGTGTGCGCGTTCGCGGGGCGGGAGAATGCGCTGCGCGCCTACAAGCATGCGGTGGAGCAGGAGTACCGGTTCTATTCTTACGGGGACTGTATGTTCGTGGACTAGCGTGTGGATAGGCAGCTTCCGCGATTGCGTGCGCTATACTTTTTGCAGAGACGTTTTGGCACGTTGATCTTCCGTGCGCTCGTTTTCAGCCCGCGCACATCCTTCGGAGGCCGCAGTGACAACCGTAACCAAGGTAGTTTCCATCCAGGATTTCGTCGACGGATTGCGCCAGTTCCCCGCGGCGGCTTTCGATCGGATCGATCCCGTTCGCGAGTTTCTTACTGACACTCCTGTCGACACGGAGTCGCTCGCGCGCTACCTGACCTGGGACCGGCAGCATTACACGCGCAATCTTATCGATAAGACTTCTTTGTACGAACTGCTCGCCATCTGCTGGGAAATTGGACAGGCTAGTTCGGTGCATAATCATCGCGATCAGAATTGCTGGATGGCCGTTCCTGTAGGTCGATTGCAGGTGCAAAACTTTCATCTCGTGCAGCAAGACCTGGCTGCGGGCCAGTGCCGGCTTGAACCGACCGACACGGTGGAAATGAATTTGACGCATCCCTGCGCGGTCGATCCGAATGATCCCGTGCATCGCGTGCTCAATCCGCGGGAGTTCAACCAGCGGGCGGTGAGCCTGCACGTCTACTCGCGGCCTTTCGACACGTGCGTGGTCTATTCGCCGGAGCAGGGAACCTGCGGAGAGATTCAACTGCACTACCAGACTGAATACGGCAAACCGAAGTAACGGTTTCAGGGCGGTTCGCGCTGGCCGCAGGCGTTGCTGCCGGGATAGCTTAGTCCTGGAGTTGGTTGCCGTGAAAAAGCTATTCTCGTGGATGGTGTTCGCCGTGGCCGCGATTTACGGCGCCTCGTATCTGCTGCACCGCTTTCCCGTGACAACCGAGGCTTCGTCAACCCAAGCTTTGTCAACCCAGACTTCGTCCGCGGAACAGGGGGAGGCAAAAGCGGCTGACCCGAAACCACCTGAAGCCGCCGACGCCGCCAAGGCGGTGACCATGGTGGGGCCTCTGGCGGATTATATGCAGGGCGAGAAATCGTCTTCATCCAGCGAGAATGCGAAGGCTGGGGTGCCGTGGACGCCGCATGCGGGGGATCTGGTCGTAGATTCTCCCACGGGCACCGGTGGGGCGATTCTGCATAAAACATTTGCGGTTGCGACCACGGTGAAGTTTTTGTTTGAAATTCCTGCGCACGCCACCAATCCGCAGTTGCGTGGGAATTATCGATCCTTCCTGAAGCCAGGCGGCGATGCATCCGCCGATGGTGATGCCAACGTTGAGTTTCTGCTGATGAACTCCCAGCAGTATGCGGATTTTGCGCGAGGTCATCAGGCGGACGTGCTCTATTTCGTGGAATCGTCGCACAGCCAGCAGGTGAATCTGGGTCTGTCGCCGACGTACAACAAGCCGGCGCAGTATTGCCTTGTGTTTCGCAACCGCTCGGGCGACGCCGGGAAGAAAATTGTTCAGGCCGACTTCAGCGTCGATTTTTAGCAACTGCCTTTTGACGCCCCTTTCCGCGTTCATCTCGTCTTTCGTCTGAGTCATGGAACGCCGTTCTGGCGTTGGCAAGCCGCTGGCGAACGGCATACAATGCAGGATTGAGCAATCTTAATTTTCATTTTATGTCTCCGATTCCTGACGACTTGACAACCGCAAAAGACGACATGGTGGCCTTTATCGAAGGCCACGGCATGCGGCGCTTTCATGGCTACGTCGATTACGACGAAGTGCAGTGCATTATGTGGGAGACTGGCGTGAACCCGGACGGGTGGAAGGATTTCGTGGAACTGGCGAAGGCTTCCGGTGCGCCATTTCTCACCATGCATTCGTGGACTTTGGAGCGGCCTGAACTCGATGAACTGGTGCAGCGGCTTACCACTTCGGAATTCAGCGACGGCGACGATGTGGAGGACGCACGCTGGCTGCGGGCGCACCTGGGACGCATCGGCTTTCTGCAACTGGGATGGGCTTACCAGGGATCGATGTTTGTCTGTGAGATTGGAACGGAATGGTACGAACGCTATCAGCATCTGCTGGAAATCTCCGAAGACTTCGGCGGCATCGCGATAGACGAACCGGATCAGGACGACGAGCGCTGAGGATTCGCTGACGCGGCGATCCGGCGGCAGGTCTTTATCAGATTTCGTGGCCAGCCTTTTCTTACTTACCTTTCTTACTTACCTTTCTTCAGGCCATCGCTGGAGTACACTTTCCCCTTACGATGCGATGGGTTCATCAAAACGGCGCAGACGGCCAAGCCTGTGCCTTGATCGACGCTCTGCGAGCGAATCCTGCCTTTTCTCGAGCCGATGCGGCGGCGGTTCTGCCGATTCTGGCTCCGTTGCTGCTGCATCGCGGCTTCGGTGAACCGGAAGCTGCCGCCGAGTTTCTCGCGCCGTCCGTTTCTCATTTGCATTCGCCCGATCAGATGTCTGGCCTGCGCGCGGCCGTCGATCGCATTGACGGGGCCATCGAGCGGCGCGAGCCCATGCTGATCTACGGCGATTACGACGTCGATGGGACCATGGCGGTCATCATCTTGAAAACTGCGATTGAGTTGTGCGGCGGGGCGGCGGATTTTCATGTGCCTCATCGCATTCGCGAAGGCTATGACTTGCGCGACGACGTAATTGAACGCGCGGCGGCGGCGGGAATCCGATTGATTGTCAGCGTCGATATGGGGATTCGGGCGTTTGCTCCGGCAGAGACGGCGCAACGGCTCGGAGTGGACTTGATCGTGACCGATCATCATCTTCCCGGGCCTGACGGCGTGCCGAAGGCGCTGGCGGTGCTCAATCCTAATCAGGCGGGATGCGGCTATCCGTATAAGCAGCTTTGCGGGGCGGGCGTCGCGTTCAAGCTGGCGCAGGGATTGATGCAGCGGCGGCTTGACGCGAAGGATCAGTCGCGGATGCTGATGTCGTTCATGAAAATCGTTGCGATCGCGACCATCGCCGACTCGGTGCCTTTAACTGGAGAGAATCGCGTCTTCGCCCGGCTGGGATTGGATGCACTGCGGCGCGCGGTGAATCCGGGATTGAAAGCGTTGCTGGAGCTGGCGCAGATTTCTTCGCAACGGCCGCCGACTTCGACCGAAGTTGCTTTTCGGGTTGCGCCGCGCATCAATGCCGCCGGGCGCATGGATGTGGCGCGCGATGTGATCGAACTGTTCAGCGTGAAAGATCCGATGCGCGCGCGCGAACTGGCGGCGAAGCTCGACAAGCTGAATACCGACCGGCAGGAAGAAGAGAGGCGTATTTTGCGTTCGCTGGATGACCGCTTCGAGGCAGATCCTGCGTTGTGCGAAGCGGGTTGCATCGTCATCGATGGCGAAGGGTGGCATCGCGGGGTGATTGGCATTACCGCGACGCGCGTGGTGGAGCGTTACAACCGGCCGACCTTGGTGATTGCGCGTGAAGGCGAGGAAGCTTTCGGCTCGGGAAGATCGATTCATGCGTTTCATCTGCTGGAGGCGATTGAATCGTGCGCCGATCTTTTTACGCGCTATGGCGGGCATTCGCATGCGTGCGGGTTTGCCATGCCTTCGGCAAACGTGCCGGAGCTTCGTTCGCGGCTGGACGCGTTTGCCCGCGCACGGCTTACGCCGGCGGATTTTGAGCCGGTGCTGGACGTGGAATCCGAAATTCAGTTGGAGGAAGTTACTCCCGCGCTGTTCCGCGCTTTGGAGTTGCTGGAACCCTATGGAGCGGGGAACCACGAGCCGGTGTTTTCGGCATGTGCGGTCAAATTGCTGGCGCCTCCGCGCATTTTGAAAGAGAAACATATCAAGCTCAAGCTAACGCCCGGCGTGGCCGCGTTCGCTCCGCGAACATCGGGGAATGGAGATTCGTCGCGCGAATTGTCGGATGAGGCAATTCTTACGACGCCGCGATGCCCTCCCGATGACGCGACGATCTCACGAAGCGAGTTGCGTGCGGCGCAGGAGAATCGGAATAGGGCGACGAATCCGGGCGGCGGATGGCGAAAGTCCGTCACGTATGAGGCCATGGGCTGGCACATGGCCGAGCGACTGCAGAGGTCGCCGCTGCTGGCCGGGGATGCGATCGACGTCGCGTTTACCATCGGTCACAACGACCATCCAGAGTATGGCGGTTTGGAACTCTCGCTGCGCGATTTCCGGGCTGGCGCAGGATTCATCGACGTCTGATGATGTCGGCTATCGATGATTGGTACCCCTCCCCCCTCTTCGACGGTCTTTTAGAATCACCGTCTTAGAGGAAAACCACGAAATGATCCTTGGGCTGCAATCACTTGCGGGCAAAATCCTGCGTTCAAAGGACTTACGCCCGATTCTTGCCAGGGCCGGTCTTGTTGCCCGAGCTGTGTTTGCTACCTTTGCTTCGTCAATGATGAAGCAAGTTCGAGTGAGGCGCAAGGTTAGATGTCACAAGGAGGCTGTGAATTCCGGTATATCAAGTTCAAGAACCGACGAAGTTTTCGAACTTGTATTTTTCGGAACTGCCCTCCAGTTCCCTTAATGCTACTTTGTTTTCGGGCAAGTCCTTGAATTGATCATACGTCTCGTTGAGAACAACCGATGCGCCGGCAATTACTGTCTTGACCTTTACCAACAACCCGCGCGAATACGTCACTATGTCTTCGTGTATAAGGCTATCGCCCAACAATTCGGGTATTGGGATCGGTATGGTGCCTGCCGGTTTAATGTGCTTTTCCCATAAATAAGGCCATTCCCTTGGAATGAAAGCGAATAGCCGACCATCCCTCGCTGACGGTAGGCCGAACTGCCGGAATAATGGCTGTCCGAGATGTGAAACCTTATTGCGAAATAATCGCATCATCGGAAGCCAATCGGTTTCTGGGGCAGGAACAATGATTAGCGGCGCAATTGCATCGTGTAGTTTTTTCAGGTAGAAGTCAGCAGGAGTTACTATCAGACGTGAGGTAGAAAAGGGCTTCCCCGCCCATACTTCTATCTTGGAAAACTGAGACCTCCCGACCTTCAAACCTTGAATGCGACCGGGGAAAAAGATAGCGATTACATCGGCTAAGGAATCGAACGCGGTTTGAAGAGCCATGAGAAGATCCCTGAAGTGCCGTCGTGCCTTTGGGGCCGCGTCCTTAGACCATTTCTCTCCACGAAGCTTTTTCATTAGGTCGTAGACGAGTTCCTGCTCAGCTGCAAATAAATCAGCCTGTTGGTGTGCGTCTACTAGTGATTCTTGAATACTCCGCAGGACAAGCCCGAAGTAACTGAACAGAAGGTTATCGGCATCGGCCAGAAAGCGGGGCGCAGTTCCAAAGGAAAGAAAATTAGCCCTTCCATAAAGGTCGTATAGACCAGCGGGAATTGCTCCTGTTTGTCGGGCATCCACCCATTCATCCTCAGGCCTATTCCGCTCAAACGGAGCCATCGAAAACATATCGACGCCATCTAAATCACACTCATCCAGATGCATTGGAAAACATCCTTCCAAAGGTCGCGTTCGTCAAAAAGAATTCTATCGCTATCGGAAATGGATCAGCCCAATTAGGTCTCTTGCCGCATCCATGATACTTGTTCCGATCTCTCAGCCAACTCTATCGCCACAAGGGGCGTCCGGTCTCTATCGCTGCCAGTCTGCCGTAAGTGAAAGCAAAGGACCAACCTCTAGGACGAAGAAGCGTGGAGAAAATTCCTCACCGCATTGCGAGCGGGTTTTAACGTCGCAGGGATCCTTCGACTGCGGTTGATCTGTGCGCTTCGCTTACAGATCAATCCTCGCTCAGGAGGACAAGGTCTCGGGAGACGGTGGAATTCGCGGACGAACTGTAGGTTTTACCACATGTGGTAGTAGCCATCGCGACGCGCGATATCGACTTGGACGCCAAACAGGGTGCCGAGTCGTTCAGCTTCCAGAATTTCTTCTTTGGAACCGTCGGCGTAAATTCGTCCATTTTTCATCAGCACGACGCGCTGGATTTCGGGGACGATGTCGGCGAGTTCGTGAGTTACGAGAATGATTCCGATGCCGGAATTGGCCAAGTCGCGCATGGTTTGACGGAGGCTTTGTTGGGCGGAGAGGTCGAGCGAGTTGCACGGTTCGTCGAAAAGCAATGTGCGCGGATTATGGACCAGAGCGCGGGCGATCAGGACGCGGCGGGCTTCGCCGGAAGACATCTCGCAGACTGGACGATTGGCCAGGTGGGAAACGCGCAAACGCTCCAGCGCGGCGTGTGCCTGGTCTCGCTGAGTCGCATTGACGATGTGATTGGGGAAGATGTTGGTGCTACTGAAAAAACCGGAGAGCACGACGTCGCGTCCGGTAGCGTCGCCGGTGCAGGAGAGCATCAGATCGTTGGAAACGATGCCCAGCATGGCGCGCAGTTCGAAGACGTTCCAGCTTTCGCGGCCGAGGATGGACATGGATGAATTTTCGCGGACTACCGGGTAGCATTCGCGCGTGATGGTCTTGATGAGGGTCGATTTGCCGCAGCCGTTTGGCCCGAGAATGGCGACGTGTTCGTTGGCGGGGATGCGAAGGTTGAGGTCATTGAGGGCAATTTTCTGGCCGCGCATCACGCGGATGTTGTGCAGCTCAAGAAGGAGCGGGGTTGGCCGGGTCATGGAAATCCCAGTGTAGACGAGCGGATGGTGCGCAGGCAGCCTGTTGGCGCACAGATCGATCCTCGCTCAGGATGCAGGGAGTTTAGCCGGGGCTTCGGTACACTGGTAGATAGAATGACGTTGCCTGTCTATCGTTTGCGACGCTGGCTGGCGGGGATTGCCATTTTGTTTACGGTGGTGGTCGCCGGGATGTATTTTTCCGCGCGGCGGCGGCAGCATAGTTTTCTGAAAGATGTTCCGGGCAAGATTGGGTTTGACATCAAGCAGACGGCGAAGGGGTTTCAGTATTCGAAGTCCGACGGCGGACGAACACTGTTCACCATTCAGGCCAGCAATCTCAAACAGTTCAAGCTCGATGGACGCGCCGAGTTGCGCGATGTGAGCATCGTGCTCTATGGACGCGATTCGTCGCGCTTCGATCAGATCGCCGGGGATGATTTTACTTACGATCCCAAGACGGGCGACGTTACCGCCAACGGCGATGTGCAGATCGATCTAGGGGCGAATCCTTCGGGGCAGACGGCGCCCGATCAGGCTGCGCCGGCGAAGCTCTCCAATCCCATTAGTCTAAAGACGCGCGATCTTGTTTTCAATAAAGAAAGCGGCAATGCTTCCACCAATGCGCGCGTGGAGTTTCAAACGCCGCAGGCTAGTGGCTGGGCGGTGGGAGTGCAGTATGCGGGGAAGACGAATTCGCTGGTGCTGGCGTCGCAGGTGCATTTGCGAATGAATGGAGCGGATGCCGAGAGCATTCAGGCGTCGCGCGGCGTGCTGACGAATGAGCCAAGGCAGATTGTGCTGGAACGTCCCAGCCTGGAGCGTGACAGCGACGTTTTGAGCGCTGACGAGGCGACGGTGCTGCTGGGCGCGGACAACAATGTGGAGCATGTTTTTGCCCACGGAAACGTGACAGCTGAGGCGCGGGAAGAGTCGAAGTTGCCGGATGTGGCGAGCGCGGGTGCGGAATTTGCGCTCCAGCCGGTGGCCTCGATGATCAAAGGGCGCGCCAACGAAGGGGAGCTGTCGCTGGCCGAGAAAAATCGGCTGCGGAGCGCAGTTCTTACCGGAGATGTGCAATTCGAACGAGTGGGAGCGCAGCCGATGCAGGGGACGGCAGGCCGCGTGACTTTCGATTTTTCCCAGCGTAACGAAGTGAAGACGATTCGCGCCGATCAGGGAGTGCGGCTGGCGCAGGCGGCCGCCCCCGATGCGGCAAGAACAAATACGGCGAACGCGAAGGGATCGGCTCCGCAGAATTTTGAGCTGGTTGCGCCTGTGGTCGACTTCACGATTACCGAAGGACGGCTCTTGCAACGTGCGGTTACTTCGGGCAAAGGACAGATTACGATTTCCTCCGTCCAAACTTCGGCGTCGGGAAGCGAACTCGTTCCGCAGCGGACGGTTGTGACTGCGGCAAAATTCGACGCGAAGTTCGGGCAGACGACCGAGGGCCAGACGCGACTCGAATCCGTTCACGGCGCGCCGGAGGCTAAAATTGTCAGCTCGAATGCCGGACAACCGGACCGCATCAGCACCAGCGACATGGTCGATGCCAATTTTCTTGCGCTAGGCGGGATCGAGTCCATTACGCAGCAAGGACACGTCGCCTATACCGACTCGCAGGCGGCGGGCAAACAGACGCAAGCCAGCGCCGACCGCGCACACTACACACCTGGCGACCAAGTTCTCACCCTGACGGGCAGGCCGCGAGTCACACAGGGCAGCATGACGACTACGGCTACCACGATTCGCGTCTACCGCTCCACGGGCGAGGCCAGTGCAGACGGTGATGTGAAGAGCACTTACACCCAGATTCAGGAGCGGCCGCAGGGGGCGCTGCTGGCTTCGTCATCGCCGATCCATGTGACGGCCGGGAGCATGGTGGCGCACAGCAAGCCGGCGGTTGCGGTTTATACCGGCAACGCCCGCCTGTGGCAGGACGCGAACATTGTTGAAGCGCCTTCGATTGAGTTCGATCACGAATGCCGGTGCGTCACGGCGCAAGGGACACAGAAGCAGGCGGTGTCGACGACGATTGTGCAGCCGGGAAAAACGCCCGCGGCAGTGGAATCCGGTGGCGCAGCGAAGAATCCGGAGCAAAAAGCCTCGCAGTCCAATCCGATTTTTATCACTGGCGCTCGCCTGACCTACGCCGATGCCGAACGCAAGGTTCACTATGAGGGGGGAGTGTCGGCCAAAGGGGTGGACTTCAGCGCCTCGGCAAAAACCATGGATTTGTACCTCAGGCCGCGCAGCGAAGCTGGCACAAATTCGAACCCAAGTGCTTCCGGGCCGGCCCAACTGGACAGAATTGTCGCCCAAGACGATGTGGTCGTCCAACAACCCGGCCGCCGGGCGCTGGGTCAAACCTTGCTTTATGAGGCAGTTCCAGACAAATTCACACTAACGGGCGGTCCGCCTAGCATTTTTGATGCCGAACGGGGCAAGATTACTGGCGATTCGTTGACTTTCTTTAGACGCGATGATAGGGTGCTCGTAGAAGGCAAGGCAAGTACTCCTGTGGTAACTCAAACGCGAGTGGCCCGATAGAAGCCACAAGTGGCATGACAAATGCGTACCCTGGCCACCGATGAAATTGGCAAGTCGTATCGAGGCCGGCGGGTTGTTAACGGTGTCAGCCTGCGGGTGGAACAGGGCGAAGTTGTTGGATTACTTGGACCTAACGGCGCAGGAAAGACTACAACGTTCTACGCCATAGTTGGTTTGATCCCTCCTGATACTGGCCGTGTGCTGTATGACGGCCAGGACATAACCGGCGTTCCGATGTATTTACGGGCGCGCCAGTATGGAATCAGCTATCTCCCACAAGAAGCTTCCGTATTTCGCAAGCTCACGGTAGAGGAAAACATCCTTGCGGTGCTGGAGGCGCAGCCGATTTCCTGGCACGAGCGCCGCGAGAAGATGGAACGATTTATCGATGAACTGGGACTGGAGCACATCCGCCGCAACCGCGGATACGCTCTTTCCGGTGGCGAGCGGCGGCGCGTGGAAATTGCCCGCTGCCTGTGCATCAATCCAACGTTCATCTTGCTGGATGAACCGTTTTCCGGAATTGATCCTATTGCCGTACTCGACTTGCAGAAAATCATCAGCGGACTGCGGGCCAGCGGCATCGGAGTACTTATAACGGATCATAATGTGCGTGAGACGCTTTCGGTGACCGACCGGGCATACATCATCGACGGCGGCAGGATCTTCCGCCACGGCGCGCCGGGGCAGTTGGCGGGGGATGCGGAAGTAAGAAGGGTGTATCTGGGAGAAAGCTTTTCGCTGGTGTGATGTTTCAAGGTTTCAGAGTTTCAGGGTTTCAAAGACCGTAAAAAATGCCCAATCCTCACATAAATCTTTGGCCCCCGTCAGCGTGGTTCACGTCGAAACATACTTCTCGCGTGCAATGGAAGCCAGACATGACTCTAGAAGAGGCAGCGGGAGTTATCGAGCGATTCCTGGGAGAAATGCCCGATTCAATAGAGTGGTGTGATTTTGCTGAGACACGGCAACGGGACCCGATAGTCGAGCGTTACCAAAAGCGCTGCGACAAGTTGAGCCCACTGGTAAACAGACCGGGCGAGATGGATACAAAGGCGGTTGCTGAGCTTAGATCGATCATTGAAGAGCTGCGATCAATGAAAAACGTTGAGACTTTGAAACCTTAAAAGTTTGAAACATGGTCTTACTCCAACACAAACTCAGCGTAAAGCTCTCGCAGCGCCAGATCCTCACGCCTGGACTGGTGCAAATGGTCTCTGTGCTCGCGCTCAACAAGCTTGAGCTCAAGGACATGATCAATTCCGAGATGGTGGAGAACCCGGTTCTCGAAGAACTGGAAGAGTCGGTTCCGCTGCTCGACGAAGTGGGCAAGAAAGAAGAAGACCGCGAGCGCGCAGCCACTGCCACGGAAACGGCTCCCGCAACCACCGCGGACGAAAAGAAAGATCCGTTCGAAGAAATCGACTTCGGCTCGTTCTTCCAGGATTATCTCGATCCCGGCTATCGGACGCACAGCGAGATGGAAGAGATCGAGCGCCCGTCGTTCGAAAATTTTCTCTCCAAGCCCGGCAATCTTACGGATCATCTCGCGTGGCAACTCGGCGCATTGAGCCTGAGCCTGAAAGTTCGGGAAGCTGCTGATTTGATCATCGGCAACCTGAATGAAGACGGCTACCTGATCGCCAGCGACGACGAACTGATGGGGGTTGCGCCCGCGGCTTCGCCGGAGAGTGATGCGGCGACAATTAAAGAGATCGTCAATGAGGCGCAGGCTTTAGGCCTTGCGGAAGCGCCCATGGAGTTGGTTCCGGAAGAGCTTGCATTAGAGGAGTTGCCTGCTTCCGATCCTGAAGCCGTAGACGTAGGATTACCCGCAACCGAAAACGTTTCGGCCGAAACCTCTCTTCACGGAATCGCAATCGATCCGCCGCTCGCCGACGGCACCGCTGCTGCTGCGACGGAGCCGCCTGCTCCGGCAGCCCCGCTTTCGGTTCCCGCATTCAAACCCAATTTTAGTTCTGAGCAACTTCAGGAAGCGCTCGACGTCATCCGCCAGCTCGATCCTCCGGGCGTAGGCTGCCGCACTTTGCGCGAATGTCTGCTGGCGCAGCTTCACTATCACCAGGCGCAACTGGCGCTGCACAAAAACGGTAACGGCACCGCGCAAGTCTTGCAGGACGCCTGCGCCATCGTCGATCAGCACCTGCGCGGGGTGCAGAACAAGCAGCATAAAGAAATCGCCAAGGCGATCAATCGTCCCCTTGAAGCGGTGCAAACCGCGCTCGATTACGTCCGCACGCTCGATCCGCGCCCCGGCCTGCAATACAACAAGACTCAGCCGCGTCTCATCGAACCCGACGTAGCTTTCGTCAAGCACGGCGACGAATGGCTGGTCATCATGAATGACGAAGACCTGCCACAGCTTCGCCTGAATCCGGCGTACAAAAAGCTGGTCACGCGCGACGGCGTCAACGACAAAAACACCCGCGACTACGTCAAAGAGCGCTACAAGAGCGCCATTCAGCTCATCAAGAATATCGAGCAGCGCAAGCAGACCATCACGAAGGTTTGTTATTGCATCGTCGCCCGGCAGTACGATTTTCTGGAAAAAGGCATCGACTTCCTCAAGCCCATGATGATTAAAGAGGTGGCCGAAGAGATCGGCGTGCATCCTTCCACGGTAAGCCGTGCCGTGGCCAGCAAATACGCGCATACTCCGCAGGGCGTATTCGAGTTGCGATATTTCTTCAGCGAGAGCGTTCAGGGCCCCGAGGGCGGCAACACTTCGTTGCTGATCCTGAAGCGCCGCGTGAAAAAACTGATCGACGAAGAAGATCCCGGCCGTCCGCTGACCGACGAACAGATCACCCGCATCCTGCAATCGCAGGGCATTCAGGTGACGCGCCGCACGGTGGCCAAGTACCGCGAAGACATGCGCATCCCGAGCACACATCAACGCAGGGTAAAGAAGTAGTAGCGCCGGCGTCTTGCCGGCAAGCAACCAGCCGCCGAGACGGCGGCGCTAGACGCAGTGCCCATTTTATCTCACCGCACGAAATTAGGAGGGGCGCTCATGAACGTGGAATACACCGGCAGACACTACGAAGTTACAACCGCCATCCGCAAAGAAGTAGAAACCGGCCTTAACAAAATCCGCAAAATTCTTGGCGACAGATTCGAAACCAAGGTCATTCTCGCCGTAGAAAAACACCGCCACAAGGCTGAAATCACCATAAGCCCGCGCAACGGACCGATTGTTGGCCTGGCTCAAGCCAAAGACATGAGCCTTGCGGTGAACGAAGCGCTCGACCACCTGGAGAAGCAGGCGGTCAAATATAAAACCAAGTGGGTATCGAAAAAGCGCTCCGCCCGCAAGAGCGAGGAAGTTAAGAAATGGAACGGCAACGCCCCGGCACCAAACGAACTCTCCGAGGAGAGCCCGCAGCCCTCGGTTGGCAAGTCAAAGAAAACCGCCGTGCCGGTGATGGTTCACAAATATCCGCCGGTGGCCAAAACCACCGAAGTTCACTTGGTACGCTCCGATGAAGCTGTCGCCATGCGGCCAATGACTCTCGAAGAAGCGATCAAGGAAGCGCACTTCCGCGACCGCGACGTCTTCGTCTTCCGCGACCCTAAAGGCAAGCTGATGATCCTGCATAGAACCCGCGAAGGGAAAATGGAGCTGATCGAAGCGCCGTAAACGTCCTGCTCAAATCCGGCGACGTCGCAAGAGGCTATCTCACTGATTCGGCGACAGGTGGGCGCCGGAAGGCGCCGCTGAGACTGGCCTAATCCAATTTCGTTCGGGCCAGACGCTCGCCCGAAAGCGTACGCGTGCATCCTGGCACGTTGCGTAACATCGAATAGGTAGCATCGCTTAAAGAGTATTGCTGGAAACCGACGTATGGGAAACACATTCAAGACCGCGTTTTTGCTGACCGCACTCACGCTGCTGCTGATGTTTATTGGCCGGGTTTTCGGCGGGCAGAACGGAATGTTCCTGGCCCTGGCGTTTGCTGTGGTGATGAACTTCGTCTCGTATTTCTTCTCCGACAAGATTGCGCTGGCCATGTACCGCGCGCAGCCGGTTACGCGCGAGGAGTTGCCGCGCGCTTATGAGATTGTCGAGCGCCTCACGCAGAAGATCGGCATTCCGATGCCGAAGATTTACGTGATTCCGACTGAGTCTCCCAACGCTTTCGCCACGGGACGCAATCCGAATCATGCATCGGTCGCCGTCACTCACGGAATTCTCGGACTGCTCAACGATGAAGAAATGGAAGGCGTGCTAGCTCACGAATTGGGGCACGTGCGCAACCGGGACATTCTCATCAGTTCAGTTGCAGCCACCATCGCCGGGGCAATCACCATGCTTGCCAGCATGGGCAAATGGGCTATGATCTTCGGCGGCTTTGAGCGCGGGGGCGACCGCGATGACCGCGGCGGCGGCCTTGCCGGCCTGCTCATGCTGGTCGTTGCGCCCATCGCTGCATCGCTGATTCAGCTTGCTGTCTCGCGCTCCCGCGAGTATCAGGCCGACGCCACCGGCGCGCACTATACCGGCAATCCTTATGCCCTTGCCAACGCCCTGCAAAAACTCGACGCGTATTCGCGGCAGGTTCCCATGCAGGCCAGCCCCTCGACCGCGCACTTGTTCATCATCGCGCCGCTGCTGGACATGAGTCTTGGGAACTTGTTTTCCACGCATCCACCCATCGCCAAGCGGATCGAGCGGCTGACGGGAAGACCGCCGGAGTTGATGCAGTGAACACTCAGCATTTAGCAATCAGCGTTCAGCCTTGCAAGGCTGGCTGAATTGTTCGTTCTGTTGAGCAAAGGTATTGGAATAGTGCTGAAGGACTGAATGCTAATTGCTGAGTGCCGCCTCATGACGTACGTAACTCCGCCAGCGTCGCGCCGAATAGTAGAACCCAGCAAAATGTCGCCCGAGACCGCCATCGCCGTAACGCACAAAGCATCCGAGCTGGAAAAGACTCTTCGCCGCGTAATCCTGGGCAATGACGAAGTCGTCCGCCTGGCGCTGGCCACGGTTCTGGCACGCGGACATTTGCTCATTGAAGGCGTTCCCGGAGTCGGCAAAACCACGCTGGGACACGCTATCGCCCGCGCCATCGACTGCACCTTTCAGCGCGTGCAGTTCACCAGCGACATGCTGCCCTCCGATGTGCTGGGAATCTCTGTCTACTCGGCG
>Ga0209010_1000341_pt1 | contig 15581 bp, 10 predicted proteins | sample BlaSpr_A8_OM1_O3_FD_187985 | JGI IMG/M metagenome (GOLD analysis project Ga0209010, IMG submission 187985) | Forest soil microbial communities from Thunder Bay, Ontario, Canada - Black Spruce, Ontario site 2_A8_OM1_O3 (SPAdes) (version 2) | ecosystem: Environmental > Terrestrial > Soil > Boreal... | reverse complement strand
AGCATGCTGACAACTATTGATTTCAAAGGCTGGGGTTCGCAGTGGAGTTAATCGTGCGCGCGGGAACAAAAGAATTATGAGATGAACAAATGTTTGAGTCTGGTGCATCTCACAAGCAGAATTGGACCCCAATCAAGCGGTTCGGATGAGTCCGCTTCATGGTTCCTCAGATTCCCAACACCTGACGTTAATCCGCCGGGCACCAAGTCGGTCTCCGGTCGTCTGACACGTATTGCGGCGGCACCGTGTTCCGCATTGAGGCTCAACTCCCGGGCCGGCAACTTGCCCAGGACGCCTCAGTTGCGGCTTCCCACAAGCCCGTTTCTGGCCAGTCAACGGACGTTGATGGTTCGCTGGCCACAAGCGCGTTTGCCGGTACTAACCCGACGGGCGAGCTGATAACTTCCGGATTGCCGGTCAACCGGTAGGAGACCACATCAAGAAGAATTATGCAGTCGCGCTCGTTTGGACGGCGCTGTAGGGTGCTCTCCCGGTTTGCCTTAGCGCAATCCCTCCACCAAATACAGTTGGCTTAGCCCGTTGAAGCAGGAATAGGCATAGTACTGGCCGTCGGGAGTGAACAGGGCATCGACCAAAAGAACTCCTGCAGGATCGGATGGCCCGATTTTCTTGAACAACTCCCGGCGGCCGCTGGCCAGATCCACGCGCATCACATCCACGGCGTAGCCAAAGAGCAACCCAACCAGAGCAACGCGTCCGTCAGGTGACACAGAAAAGATTGTCTCGCCGGAATGGATGCCGGGCACCGGGCGTGGCGGGCCCTGACCATCCACTGGATACAGCGCTACAGAATCTGAGAAGCCGAATACGAATTTGCCGTCCGGGGTGGGGACGAATCCGCTCACTCCCTCGGGAGAAATCGGACGCGCTGTGCCCGAATCAATGGCTTGCACGTAGATGCGCGATTTGTGGCCCGGCTCCGTGCCGGTAAACACAACGTTCTTGCCATCCGGAAGGAAGCGGGCGCGACCACGGTCGATCAAATCATGCGTGATCTGATTTGTCTCCCCGGTCCCAAGGGGAATCAGAAAAAGCTGGCGCGGAATGTGCAAGGTGAGAGATGACAGCACCAATTTCATGTCGGGCGAGAAATCGTAGCCAATGCCATCGCCTACCCGTACGGGCGCCGCCGCTCCATCGCTTGTGCGCACATAAACGTCGTAATCAGGCCCGCTACCGGCCCCCTCATCATTTAACAGCACTAGTCTGCTGTCGGGTGAAATCGACAAAACTTCACTCCAATTTTGAATGCTCACATCGTGGTCCTGATCCTGACCAGGCCCACGCGCGTAGGTGAGAACTTTAGTGCTGCCTTGCCCAAGAAGAACGCGACCATCACGGGCAACATCAAAGAGAGTTGGAGTACCCGGAATTCGGTCGACCACGCGGGTATGGCCCGAGAGATCGGCGGCCTGGAGCTGAAACTCGATCCCGACCACGGCACCGGTGAACCAGACTTCCTTGCCTGAGGGAGCCCAATTCATGCCTTCAATGGCCGACTGCCGTGGGGATAGAGTGCGCTTGCGACCAGAAGAGTCCACCATCGCCACATATCCCGCATCATCTCCGAGCGTGGGATGCTCGGCGAACGCTACACAGTCCCCCTTAGGCGAAACGCGCACGTTGCTTACATAGCCAGCGCTGGGCTCATACAGAGCGTGGCCGATGGGGTACTCGATGCGAAAGTGTCCATCCACGTAGCGGGCGACTGCGATCTGGTTGTCCGGCCCCCAGTCGGCATCCGCGACGTCGTTCATCATGGGACGCGGAGCGGCGCCGCCCAGCGGCGCTCGCGCCAGCACGCCAACTCGCGCAACACGAACAAGAGAGTGCCGCTGCTGGATTAGGAGCATCTCTCCGGTTGAAGAAATGGACTCGACATCCACATCTTTCAGCCCGAGGCTTACAGGGGCATGACTGTCGGGCGCCAGCGAGTAAAGCTCGGTCTTCGTTCCGACCCGCGCTGTGCCGTAGATGATAGTTCGCTGGTCGGGAGCAAAACGCGCAGAAGAGATGGACTCGCGAGCGAACGTGAGCTGACGGTAGGAGGGCGGCTCGGGAGCAGGTGCGTTCACGCGAACGATAAGCAACGCCACGGCCACAATAAGGACGGCGATAACTCCCAAGAGCGAAGGAACGAGCCAGGATTTTCGGGATGGGGGAGCAGCGATCGCGGGGGCGGGAATAGCCACAGCGCTGGCCACAGACGATGAAACTGAGGACAGAGCCTCCAACGCGAAGGCGACGTCGCGCGCAGACTGAAAGCGCGCAGCCGGATCTTTTTCAAGGCAATGGTGGACAATGCGCTCCAGCATGGGCGGCACGTCGCGGCCTGTGGTAGCCAAATCCGGAGGCTCTTCTTTCAGAATGGAGCTGATCGTGTCGGCCGTCGTGTCGCCACGAAAAGGGCGCCTGCCGCTGACCATTTCATAGAGCACTGCACCGAAGCTGAAGATGTCGGAGCGCGCGTCGATAGTGGCTCCGCGGCATTGCTCTGGAGACATGTAACCGAGCGTGCCCAGCAGAACACCGCGGCCGGTCACGGAATCGAGTGTCGCCTGCACGGACAGGCCGGGCGTGCCCGGTTCCGGCATCGTCAGCTTGGCCAGGCCGAAGTCGAGAATCTTCACATGGCCGTCGCGCGTGATGAAGATATTCTCCGGTTTGAGGTCGCGATGGAAAATACCGTGATCATGAGCGGCAGCAAGTCCGCGAGAGATCTGGAGCGCGTATTCGACTGCTTTGCGCATCGGCAGCGCGCCGCTATTCAGGCGCGCCCGCAAAGTTTCGCCGTCGAGCAGTTCGGAGACGATGTAGGGGGAATCGTCCTGGCGGCCAATGTCAAACACCGCGAGAATATTGGGATGATTGAGCGCGGCTGTAGCTCGCGCTTCCTGCTCGAAACGGCGTAGGCGCTCGGAATCGGGCGCAGAGCCCGAAGGCAGAACCTTAATCGCTACTTCGCGCCCCAAGCGCGGATCGCGCGCCCGGTAAACCTCGCCCATCCCGCCCGCCCCCAGTGCGGAAAGAATTTCGTAAGGGCCGAGTTTGGTACCCGAGGCCAGCGCCATAAATGTGTGCTTGTCATTATAGGGCGTTTCACTGATTCTGATGGGCCGTTGGCGGGTAGTCAGCAAAGCGGACAGTGAGCGGCTCGCTTAGCCCGACGGCTCTATTCCGACTCTGTCGTTGACGGCACCTTGAATGCGCTGTTTGCAATCGTTAGCAAAGCTTCCAACAATTGCCCGCGATTCAAACATAGAGTTATCTGCGGCCGGTCAATGGAAATTTTCCACCAGCAGGAGTTCAGCGGCTGACTGGTCATATTGTGAGTAAAGTAAGTAGCGCCCATCCGCAGAAACGCTGAGTCCGGCCGCGGGCGTGCGCGGCAAGCTGGCAAGTGTTTTGGATTCCCCGCCCGCGTGGCTGATGAAGCGGACGAGAGCGCCGTGTTGGTCGGGAGCGGGAGACAAGTAATACACTCCCGCCGCGGCTACGGAAAAAGCTTCCCAGTTTCGCGCCACGCCAAAGTCCTCAATATCGCGAACGAAGTCAGTTTCCTGGCCGCCTTCGACCGGCATCCTGCGAATCGTGCCGCCTGGTACGGTAAAGTACAACCACTTTCCGTCCGGGGATTCCTGAGCGAAGAGACCGCCGTTTCGCGTCACCTGCGTCGCCGGTCCGCCGGAGGCAGCAACCTTCCAAATGTTGCTCATCCCATCGCGCTCGGAGGCAAAGTACAACCAGCGTCCATCTCGCGACCACGCAGGTCTGGCGTCGCTGGTAGAACCAGCGGTCAAGGGCTGCGGGGTTCCGCCGGAAGCGGAGATGACGAAGACCTTTAACGCTGAATCGGCTGTGGGCCGGGCTTCGTAGGCGATCTTACCGCCGTCAGAAGACCATTGCGGGTCGCCAATCTCGGCCCAGTCCGGAGCAGTCGTAAGTTGCGCCGGGTTCCTTCCGTCCGCGGTCGAGACCCAGATTTCAAGCGGTCCCGTTCGATTGGAAATGAAAGCGATGTGCGAACCATCGGGAGAGTAAAACGCACTGTCATCCCGCCGGGAAGAGGCAATGAGGGCCTCAGGGGTTTCGTGAATCGCGCCCTTGAGTTGCAGCGCAACCCTATAAATATTGGTATCCCGGTGCAAGCGCGTGAACGCCATCCGGTTTCCCCGGCGCGCGATGGCAAGAAACCAGGGATTATCGCCGGCAAAGTCCACCCGCTGCGGTTCGCCGCCATCCACAGCCACGCGATACATGGCGGTATTTCCGCCGATGTTCGCATTCCCCGAGGTTCTAATAAACAGAATCTCTTTCCCGTCCGGTGTCCAGGCAGGGCTCACGATCCGCCAATCCGGTGGGGTCAGCAGCTTGGGTTCACTCTCGGGCTTATAATCGCTTGAAAGGGGGACGACATAAAGGCCCGGATGGTCGTAAATCAGCGCAACTTTACTCGAGTCAGGAGACAGGATGCCACCGGCGACCTCAAAGTTTCCCTGCAACGGGCCAATCACCAGTCTCTTGTCGCCTCCGTTCAACGGCGCCAAGTATAAGCTTCGCGGACTTCCTGCACAGTAAGACACCCATTGGCTGTCGGCGGACCAGGAAACATAGTGTGTATTCTGTTCCCGCGTAATCACTTTCTCCGGTCCGCCCAGCGCAGGTATTGCGAAAATTCCGGTCGTGCCAAGGCTCGCGGCGCCGATAGGGCTTCGGGGGAAGGCAATCCACCGCCCGTCAGGCGACCACTGTGGCATCCGTTCATCTTCGGGTGTGTTGGTCAGCCGGATTGGCTCCCCGGGTCCGACCAGCTTTACGTAAATGTCCGGAACTCCGCCTTCTGGTCCCCACGCAAACGCCACTTGGCTCCCATCGGGCGAGAACGAAGGATCGCGTTCATCTCCCGGATGCGCGGTAAGCGGAACAACTGTCACCTCTTTTGCAGGTTCAGGTGCTGTCCGGGTCGAGTGCCACCATGCCGCTCCGCCGGCCAGAATCACAAGCAGGGCAACGGTTGCAGCGACCTTTCCATAAGGAGGCTTGGAGAGCGGACTCGCGGGCGGGCTCGATGACACCGCCCTCGATGCCCCGGACGGATTCATCGAGAGCGAAGATCCTGATGCTGGCACCGATCCCTGCACGGCCTGAGAATCGGTTACTGGTACGGCCGCCACCGATCCTGCATCGGTCGACTCGCCCGGTCGCGTTTCCATTTCCCGCTTCAGCCGCTTTAAGTCGGTCCGCATGTCGGCGGCGTGCTGGTAGCGCAGATCGCGATCTTTTTCCAGCGCCTTATTGATGATCCGCTCCAGCTCCAACGGCACGTCCGGATTCAAGCGCACTGGCGGTAGCGGTGCGCGGCTCAGAATTGCTTCAAAGATGATTGCTGTGCTATCGCCACGGAAGGGCATTTGACCGGTTGCCATCTCATACAGAACTGCTCCCAGCGAGAACAGATCGGTGCGCGCATCCAGTTCTTTTGCTCGTGCCTGCTCAGGCGACATGTAGGCGATGGTGCCTAGCGTGGAACCGGGGCTGGTCAGGTGCCGATCATCCGTGGCCGTCATCGTGTTCGCCGACCCAACTCGGCTGGAAGAGCCGGCGCTGGGCGCGATCTTGGCCAACCCGAAATCCAGAACCTTAGCATGCCCGCGCTTGGTGACAAAAATATTTGCCGGCTTGATGTCGCGATGCACGATCCCTTGGGAGTGGGCTGCATCCAGGCCGTCGGCAATCTCCGTGGCCAGCGAGAGCAACGTCTCGGTATCTAACGGCTTTCCCGCAATCATATGCTTCAACGTCAGGCCATCCAGAAACTCCATTGCAATGAATGACTGCTCGCCATGTTTGCCGATTTCGTAAATGGTGCAAATGTTGGGGTGATTGAAAGCTGACGCAGCGCGCGCCTCGCGCCGAAAGCGTTCCAGCGCTTGCGGATCTTGTGACAGCTCATCAGGCAGGAACTTAAGGGCGACGAATCGACCCAGGTCTGTGTCCTCGGCCTTGTAGACCACGCCCATGCCTCCGCCGCCGAGTGTTTCCAGGATGCGATAATGCGAGATGGTCTGGCCTATCAATAGGAAACCCATGTCCCAAGGGTCGATTAATCTTACGGACGAGGCATTCGCCAGTCAACGACTGACGGCCCTCTCGCCAATCACCTCAAACCGAGGAATGCACGCTTCGCAAAACAAGGGCATCCAGGCAAACTCCCAGTTAGTCGGCCAACCGGAAGTAATCCAGGTCGTAACGTGCGGATAGGTAATGATAAGTCGGCTTGTCGGAAACGATCTCCCACTTGGCATCATTCTGGGCGGATTACGGGCTATACGGAAGATATTGCGGACCAGAAGTCGGCTTCGGGGACATCGCCTGCCGCGAAGCCCGTTTTCGGCTTGCTGACAACACATTCGAAGCCGTGCGATCCGGCACATAGGAGGAACAGCGGAATTCGGTCTTTCGCGTCAGGGATAGGCCGGGGGAGATCCCGCTAGTCAGCCGGCTTGATGCCAACAGCGACATAAAGATCGGCGCTTTTGTAGAGCACACCGTTCTTCATCACCAGCCGGCAGCGGCGAATGTCGCTGATGTGTTCGGCCGGATTTCCTTCTACGAGCACAAAGTCGGCTCGCTTTCCAGGGGCGATGGAGCCCAAGTCTTTTTCCTGCTTCAGAAGCCGGGCAGCATTAAAAGTTGCAATCTGCAATGCTTTGGCCGGCGGGATACCCGCTTCGACCTCCAGTTCCAATTCGCGGTGCAGCATGATTCCGGCTGTCGCGTCGGTGCCGGCGAGAATGGGAATGCCAGCGTCGTACATTCGCTTTGTCATGCGCAACATGGCCTGATAAGAGTCTTGGTAGAGTTGGTCGTTCTCCGCTGTCACGGGCAGACCTCCGGTGTACGCGCCTCGTTGAACCTGTGCGGGCAGCCGATTCAAAACGGGGGCGTAATCTGGAGAAACTCTTCCCGGACGCCCCCTGAACATTCCCTCAAAAGTAGCGAGGGTCACATCCACGGTGGTGTGATGCTCGAGGAGCAGGGCGATGAAATCATTGACCTCTTTCGCCTGCAAATCGAGCTTCGCGGCATTATCGCCCACAGCAGTGAAACGTTCTGGAGTCCGGGTATCCTTCACTTTCGCCGCCAGAAAGTTGAGAAAGATAAAGTTTATGTGTTGTATTTCGTCGGCGCCGTCTTCCACAAACTGGCTCGCGATCATGCCGTTTGGAATGTGCCCGCTCACGCGTAAGCCACGCGCGTGGGCAGTCTTCGCGATTCCGGGTACGAACTGAGGATTAAGTGAGCTGTAGAGCTTGATCTGGATGTAGCCCAGGTCGGCATAACGATTGACGGCAGCTTGGGCCTCCTCAGCGGTATCGGCGTACAGACCAGTTGGGGCTTGAAACGGGCCGTGCCCGTCAATGAACCCGGACTTCCAGACTCGAGGGCCGATTGCACTTCTGCTCTCCCACTGGTCTTGCAAATGCCGCAATTCGTCGATGTCATTTCCCATATCGCGAACAGTGGTTACGCCGCTGGCGATGTTCAAGATCCCATCCACGGCCTGGGCATGGACATGCATATCGAACAGGCCCGGCAGAAGCGTTTTGCCAGTTCCGTCGACGATCTCAGCATCTTTAGGAACGCTGACGGAAATAGAGGGACCGGCGGCCGTTATACGGTCGCTTTGAATGACAACCGTCTGGTCCTCCCGCATAGTGGCCTGCTCGGAATCAAACAGGCGCACATGCTCCACCGCAACCGGATGATCCGGATGCCGGGCTAATTCATGGCCCAGGCGAGCGTAGCGTTCGTCCAGTGATTTGCGATCGAGAGCATAGAGTTGGTCGTTGGTATTCTCCCAGCCTTCTCTGAGGATAGCGAACCACTTGCCCGGAACCCCGAACAAATGCCGGTCATCATCGAGCCACAAGGTTTGCGGCTCAAAAGAGAGTCCAGTGATCGCAAACTCGGTCACGTGCATTTTCTGCCCGTGGCTTTCGACGGTCACGTCCGTCATTCGTTCCAGCCTGGCCTCGCCCGCCGGGAATAGTTTCACGGGAGCGCCCTTAGCTTCTAAAAGGACATCTACCAGCAGAGCCGACTCGGCTTGCGGCCCATTGTTGCTAACGTAGAAGCCGGGCGCATGAGCCTGTCCGTTCTCGGAAGTACTCTTCCACTTGCCGATGCCGGCTTCAACGGCGAAGTGCTCGTCGACCGGAGCCTTCAAGTAGTCGTTGCCGATTATGTCCGTGTGCAGCGGCGATCCATTCGCGGCAACTATGTAGTGGGCCTCAACTTTGGGTCCGCGGCCTCGATCGTTGAACTCGAATGTGGAATCGATGTGGCCATCTGCACGGAAGATGTCAACCTCACTTCCTGCCGTCTTGCTGTTGCTCACGATCGTGTAACGAAGCGTTTGCAAGACGACGGCGTCGGAGGCCGACCACAGGGAGGCCGAAAAAAGGAAAACGGAAAGAGATGTGACACGGAGCATGGAACGAGATTATGCCATCGATTCGGGAGCGAATGCGAGGGTTGCTAAACTGGAGCTGTGGTTTGTTCTGGACCTTGGCAATAGAGTCTGGCCAACGGGCATGCGGAAGTTATCTGAAGGCGGATACTGGATCGATTCGGCGGTTTTCGGGCCGACGAGTCGTGAAGTTGTCCAGAAGTCGTCTTCGGGGAAGTTTGCTATTTCAGTCTGGAGCGTCCAGAAGGGGCCGAAAGATTGGGCACTACGGTTTGATGGAAAAGGTCCCGGTCTCTTCATTCACGAGTCAAGAAAGTTGCCCAAAGTCCTGTCGTAATCTGCCTCTGCAAGTGCCCGAATCTAGGAATCCGAAAAAGGCGCTAGCTTCTTGCCCAGATATTGGGGATTTTGGGCAGCTTAAGGCGACCGCCGAGACTGCTGCCGAATTGCCGAAGACAATTTGGACCACGGCCTTTCTTCAACGAGTCCAATAGTGCAATGAAACTGACGAGCAATTCCAAGGCAAGTTGGTGCTAGTTCGATGTCACCGGGAGTCTAGGACATGCCATGTGCGTTGGGGCGGGTAGGTCGGAAACCGACCCACTACCGTAAGAGGTTCTCACTTGCACTCCTTTGCACTCCTTGCCATTAAGCGCCTTGCTTAGCGCCCAAAAAGGCGTCGCGCATGCAGCGTTCCGACGCTAGAAAGACTTTAATGACTTCAAAGATGATCGCTGTCGCGTAGGTAACCGCGATCCAGACGCACACTTCTTCGATGGGCATGCCTGACCACGCGCCGATGAAAAGACCAATCATCTGGCGATCCTGGAAGTTCCACCAGTTATAAGGGACAGCCAAGGCTTCCCATAGTAGGCTGATGAGGAGCATAAAGATTAGCGTGAGGCTCAGGGCGCGCCAGTTGATGAGTCGTTTCGCGACGGGGAAAAAACTTATAGCGGGAGCAGAGCCCCGGAGACCAGAAAGGTGAAGTAGCCGGGGAAGCCTGCTTGGTTCTCAGGAAGGGCGAGATGCTTCTTATAAAACCAGGCAGCGCCAATCAGCACCACGGCTAGAATCAGCGAAGTGGGATGAAAGTGCAACAGCCGGAGGATCTTCCGGGCTTCGTCGGGGTAATCAGGCACTTTGTAAGCCGTCAGCCAAAACTCGCCGAGCCAAACGTACAAAAGAAGAACTGAGAGAAAGCCAGTCAGATAGAAGACGTATTCTTCGATGGGAACGGACTTGCCGAGGGCGGGAGCGTGAATGCCCAACGTCGCTCCACCGTTGGGATAATCGAAGAACCACTGCGCGAAAACGAAGTCGAGCAAGAAGCCCAGAGGGACGAGAATGGCGAGGGTCCTCCAGAAAGCGCGCCGTGGAATGTGCAACCCCTCGCTGGGCAGGAACCATCCTGCGATCAACGCGATGGGGAAAATGAGCAACAGAAGGCTAAAAGTGTAGCCATATGGTGTGGAGTTCTGATTGACTGGCGTCAGGGGGGAGGGGACGTGGACGGTGTGCAACGTGATGGCCGCGGGAAAAACAAGCATCGCCAGCATAGCAACGACGATTGCGGCGCAGGCAGCAGGGCTCGGGAGTCCGTGAGATCGGGGTCCGGGCATGGGCAGCCTCCGGTTCGACTTTGACCCGCTGAAACGGGATTCTAAAACGCCGAGAATTCTACACTTTTCGGAGGAGTGCCGAGATCTTCCCTTAGATTCCGGAGCCGCATCTCCAAGTCATTATCGGATCGAGAAGTCGGACTTGAGACAGCTTGATCGGGTGATTCCCACAGGACTTTGCGGTGACATCCGTCACAGACCCAGAGGTCGAGGTTCTCTTATTCTCGACACGTGATGTTGCTCAATTTTGCGTTTACGATCGGCGGGATGCTCCTTACGAGTGGAAGCGGCTTGCTATTCGCGAACCGATTACATGACCAAGGGTGGGCCGGCTGCCCTGATACCGACGCGACGATTCTGTCAGCGAGTGTTTGCACGCCTGACCACGACACGTGTCCCTACTTTGCTTGCGTGATTTACGTATATCTGGTCCGGAACGAGAACTACTCAGGTCTTTGCGTGGAGCCTTTTCTTAGACGGCGGGACGCCCTGCAATTCGTAGAGGAGTGCTACGCTAGGACTCCCACGACAAGATACCGCCCGGAATGCCCCCAAGAGTCCTGTCTCGTTATCGAATCCTAGGACAACCACTGGCGACGCTCGGGACGTACCCGAGTCGTGACGGTTCACTCAGGACTAGAAATTCTAGTGGCGTCTCTGGTATGCTATCTATAGTGTGGCTATTGATATGGCTGTAGACCTAAGAGTAGGCATTCTTCCACGCTGGGAGGATGAACGATGCTCTCCAGAAGTTGGGAATCCGAATTCGAGAATTGCGGACGCGGCGCGGGTGGTCCCAGGAAGCCTTTGCCGATGTCGCCGGAGTGCATCGTACCTACATGGGCCATCTCGAACGCGGCGAGAAGAATGTAAGTTTCCTGAGCATTGTGAGAGTCGCGAACGCTCTCGGCGTGACGCTTTCGGATCTTGTTGCCGGACCCAAAACGGGCGATACTGCGAGACTGAGTCGCAAAGCACCGGCTGTGTCCGCCGTCGCCAAGGGCCGTGCGCTAGAGGAAGTAGCGACCCTAGAACGCAGCGTCCGCACACTCAAGGGCCTGCTGGGCGAAGCCCCTCCGTTAAACCGTCGCGCTCGCAAGCCTCTTCCAAGAATCAAAGACTGAAAATCCCTGTAGCACACTTCATCAGCCAACGTGGTCCCAACCGATGGATCGTCTGTTAAAACCAAGATTCGTGGCTGGTAGCGCACCACGAAAAACGATGCTGCTGGACCTAAAGAACCTGAAGTGTTCCGCTTGCGATGCGATCTTCATTTATGCTCCCCTAGCCCCGCGCGGATCGGGGTTGCCGTTCTACTGTCCCCAGTGCAGAGCATCCGAAGTACGTGCGACCTGAGATCCCCCCTTACTCCGCCGGGAGGAAATCAATATAAAAGGGCTTGCGTTCAGATCCGATGACCATTGTCGACCATTCTTTTCACGCAAGTAGCAGCGATCAAAGGGCGCAATTGTGGCCGATTCGTGTCTTAGGATTCACAAATCTCGTCTCCGCGTCACGGGAGCGAAACACCAAACCAACAGCGTTTTCTGGATGTGACCACTGTCATAATACTTAGGCCGTGTCTTGTGGAAAAATCGGACATCACCGATTCGAAGGAGAGCGACGAATGTCATCCCGCTTGGTCCCTGTTGCTCAATACTTGCGAATGTCCACGGAGCACCAACAATATTCGTTAGCGTTTCAGTCCTCCACCATGAAGTCGTATGCGGAGAAAAATAACTTCACGATTATTCAGACCTACACCGATGCTGGAAAGAGTGGCTTGGTTCTCAAGCACCGAGATGGTCTCGCGCAACTCCTCCACGATGTGGTTGCTGGGGGGCAGCCCTATGAGGCCATCCTCGTTTACGACGTAAGTCGCTGGGGGAGATTTCAAGATGTTGATGAAGCGGCCTACTATGAATTTCTGTGCAAGAGGGAGGGAATTCCGGTCCATTACTGCGCGGAGACGTTCCCGAACGACGGCTCAATGCCGAGCACCATCATGAAATCTCTGAAGCGCGTAATGGCCGCGGAGTTCAGCCGAGAATTGTCGGAGAAGACCACGTCTGCAATGAGCCAGATGGTCCGGGACGGTCTGTGGCCGGGCGCTATGCCAGGATACGGTCTCCGAAGATTGTTGGCATCTAACGACAGGACGCCGAAGTGCCAGATGAAGTTTGGCGAAAGAAAGAACCTCAGAGCTGACCATACGCTCATCGTCCCAGGCCCTCCTGAGGAGGTTGCCACTGTGAAGGAAATGTTCCGTCTTTACACTCAGGAAAAGAAAAGTTTTCTCCATATCGCAGGGAGGTTGAATACTCTCGGCATTCCGCGAGTTTGTAACGAATCCAGCGGGCCTTGGACATATCAGGCTGTTAGACAGATCGTTCTCAATAGCAAGTACACAGGATCGCTAATCTGGGGGCGGTACACGCAAAAGTTGAGATCGCACTATAGGCCTGTACCCAGAGAGAACTGGATCGTCGTCTCAAACGCATTTACGCCGGTGGTAGACCGGGACACGTTTGAGGCTGCGCAATCAATTTGGTCACGCAAAACGTGTCGTCTTTCTAATGAACAATTCTTAGAGCGCCTCCGGTCCCTTTTGAAGAAGAAGGGAAGGCTCAACGCAAGAATAATCAATGAGTCATCATTGACCCCTTCCTGTTCCGCCTATGAAGGGAGATTCGGGAGTCTCCACAAAGTATACGAACTTGTCGGTTACAAACGTACCGATACGTTCATCCTCAGACAACTTACTCAAACCCACATGTTGCGTATGTACCGTTCGCTGTACCGTCGCCTTCGGCATTTATTTCCGGACCTCATGGCGACACATCAGAGTCCTCGTTCTCGCCCTAAGAAGCTACGTTTCTCAACTGGAGTGACCGTCGTCGTCGCAGTCTGTCCTGCGGAGAAAACTCTGACAGGGCATAGGCGTTGGCGATTTGAATCGAAATTCGCTGAAGAGAGTGGGCTTCCCACCTTGCTGTGCTTGTGCGATGGATCAAACGAGAAAATCGCCCGCTTCGTTTTAGTTCGAAATACTTCGCACATTCATAGCGTCGCAATGCTGAAGGAAGACGACGAGCGACTTAAGCGCGGAATTAGATTAAGAGACCTTCGCGATTTCCGTCGAGTGGCTCATCGAATGAGCAGGATGAGCTAAGTACAGATATTTTGTAACAAGCAGTTCCTTCCGACGTTCGAGCGAATAGCTGCTGCGTCACCGGGCTTTGAAACTGTTCTATGCGGCACAAGACCAGCGCGCAAATGGTCTCCTCGGAGATTGCTGAAACGCTTCGATCAAGTGGCGCACTTTGTTTCTCCGCTCGATTAGGGTAGCGACTAATTGCTCAAATGCATTCCTGTCGTCGCCATACCATTCAGCAGGAACGGCTTCGGCCGCCCGCCAAATCGCTCCCGCCGGCATCCGCTCAATTCTCGAAAGCCAGGGTTCAAATGAGTCCCATCCGGTGACCGTTCCGTAGACTTCTGTTCTCGCATAGACACCCTTCAGTGGATGATCGGGGAATGTCCACTCTCCGGCATTAAAGCAGTATCCATGGTCGATAAAGGATGCTGTGTACTTTCGCTGTCTTGCGTATCTCCAAAAAGCAGCTTGGCGTCCATCCACGTTGCCGGTCCACTTATCGAAGGCCAGGATTCCGGCGAAACTTGCGAGATTCGTCACGCGATCCAGCATCTCAACGGGCATGTAGTCGAAGACTTGCCCTTGGGTTGGATTGAGCACGTAACGCGAACCAAACTGGAGGCCGGGCTCGCACCGCACGACGCTCTGCGCAAGTTGGATGTGCATCTCCGGCGCGTTTTGGACGAGCCACTCGTTGACTTCCACGGGTTCTGTCGTGGGCACCGGCAATCCCACGATTTCGGCCAGTCGAGCAGCAAGCCGCTCATTTGCCAGCACCCGCAGATGCTGCGGATTATTGCGAAACTTTACGACGTAGTAGTGGCCGTCGGAACAAAGCATTAAATGCGCCTGCGCTCCTCCGCGCATTCTTCGGATATGCTGCACTGCGATTACGCTCAACCGAAACCTCGCGCCAAGAAACGTGTACGCTGCTCGATAGCGTCGGTTCAGTTGTATTTCTCTGGTGCGAGTAACCGTTCGCAGTGCCCGTGGGAGTCGGACCCCGACTGGGAAGGTTGGCCAGATCGATCACATCCTAACTTTCTCTTAAGTGGAAGTCTGTGTCAAAGGTCACATTTAGGCTGTGGAAAACACGATTGTGTGGATGAAGGCTCTTTTGAGAAGAGTTTAAACTTAAATGTGTGCCATTCCCAAAATGGGCATTTCTGATAAGAAAACTAGCCGACTACACGAAAGGCCGTATTCCACAGAATGAATTTGTAGATACTAATTGCGACAGAAGGAATGCCGTATGGACGAGTCGAGTAATGTGGAGTATTGCCTCCTGCGCTATGTACCGAACGTCACCTGTAAAGAGGGCGTTTCGATCGCTGCGATCTTTATCGATGTTAGTGACTTAGATAAGGAAGTGTGCGCGATAACCTTTGCGCCGTATTGGCAAGAGAGAGTCCGGCTTTTCGATCCAGACAGCGATTTTGAGATGATCGAGGCTACGCTGGCTGAGATTCAAGATAGGTTGCGGTCTCCGGCCTCCCGCTACATGCTTCGCCAAATGGAAGATTCGTTCTCCAACATCATTCGGATTTCTGACAGAAAAAAATGTCCGATCCCGGCCTTTTGCTCAGGCCCTCTTGGGGAAAACATCGACTGGGTCACTCCCGTTGCCCGTGTTGCGTAGCGTCGCCTACCAAGTGTAACCCTCTCCGTTGCGCTTCCCCACCTAAATGGTGTTAGCGGCACCTGCTTTTTGCACGTGCTATCGCGATCCTCGCGAAGTGGAGAAAACACCCGCAGACAACCTCCGCAACATCACGGATTCTCTTCATCACTCGATCACTCGCATTGCAAACGGGTGGTCAGGAAAACATGATGGCTATCGACTTGCTGTGAGACAGTACGTGGCGATCACGACAGTTCAGCGCACACCGTGTTACGAGGTCAAGATGGCGGATTCACAGGATCGCCTAATCGACCGGACCACTAAAAATACAGCTAAAACTACTAAAACTACCAAAACTCCCATTACTCCCATTACTCCGGTCGTACAGATCAGAATCTTTCTTTGCGATGTAGCAGTTCACGGATGTTGTCACTGTTCGGTTTTGGAAAAGTACAAGCGGGAATCGGGAATAAGCCTTCGATGGTCAGAGTGACTTCGTACAGGCCTGCACCCAGAAGTCAGGTAATCGCGGACGCGAAAAGCGGGCTGGCTGAGACCATTCGCCTCAGATCTCAGCCATCTGTGCACGGGGTAGGGATCATCTGTGCCGGGCAACGCATCCCGCTGGACGAGATGTGCAACTGGTTTGCGAGCTGTGAGCGGCGGGCGACGAGCATTGAGCAGGCG
>Ga0209010_1000334_pt1 | contig 15819 bp, 15 predicted proteins | sample BlaSpr_A8_OM1_O3_FD_187985 | JGI IMG/M metagenome (GOLD analysis project Ga0209010, IMG submission 187985) | Forest soil microbial communities from Thunder Bay, Ontario, Canada - Black Spruce, Ontario site 2_A8_OM1_O3 (SPAdes) (version 2) | ecosystem: Environmental > Terrestrial > Soil > Boreal... | reverse complement strand
TCGAGCCGATGATGAGCAGCGCATCGGCCCACTCGATGCCGGCGATGGTCGGGTTGAACAGGTAACTCGCCCTGCCCCATTTGGGATCGAGCGCCGAGCCATCCTGCCGGCAATCGAGATTGCTGACGCCAAGCCGCGTCATCAAATCCTTGAGTGCGAAAATTTCTTCGACCGCGGCAAGGTCGCCGACCAGCGCGCCCATGCGCTTGGGATTGCCGCGCGCGACTTTTGCGGCAATCGCCTTGAACGCCTCGGACCATGTCGCCGGACGCAGCTTGCCGTTCTCGCGCACATAGGGCTGATCGAGCCGTTGCGTGCGCAAGCCGTCGACCACGTGGCGGGTCTTGTCGGAAATCCACTCCTCGTTGATGTCCTCATTGGTGCGCGGCAAAATCCGCATCACCTCGCGGCCGCGGGTATCGACGCGGATGGCGCAGCCGAGCGCGTCCATGACGTCGATTGATTCCGTCTTGTTGAGCTCCCATGGCCGCGCCGCGAACGCATAAGGCTTCGAGGTCAGCGCGCCGACCGGACAGATATCGACCACATTCGCTTGCAGCTCCGACGTCATCGCCTGTTCGAGATAGGTGGTGATCTCCATGTCCTCGCCGCGGCCGATGGCGCCGAGCTCGGACACGCCCGCCACCTCGGTGGCAAAGCGCACACAGCGCGTGCACTGGATGCAGCGGTTCATCGAGGTCTTGACGAGCGCGCCGAGATATTTGTCCTCGACCGCGCGCTTGTTCTCATGGAAGCGGCTGGAATCGATGCCGTAGGCCATCGACTGATCCTGCAGATCGCATTCGCCGCCCTGGTCGCAGATCGGGCAGTCGAGCGGATGATTGATCAGCAGAAATTCCATGACGCCTTCGCGCGCCTTGCGCACCATCGGCGAGCGCGTGCTCAAAATTTTGGGCGAGCCGTCCTTGTTCGGCATCAAGTCCTTGACGCCCATCGCACAAGACGCCTGCGGCTTCGGGATGCCGACCACTTCGATCAGGCACATCCGGCAATTGCCGGCGATCGAAAGCCGCTCGTGGAAGCAGAAGCGCGGAATCTCGGCGCCCGCGGCCTCGCAGGCCTGGAGCAGCGTGTACTCCGGCGGGACGTCGATCTCTTTGCCGTCGACGATGAGCTTGGTCATGCCACCTGTCCGCTCGGCGCACATCGCGCCGTCTTCCACAATTGCGCAGCCGGCACGCTTTCCCAATCGAATGCATGGTCGGACGGACCATGCGCCGCGAGATATTCGATCCGCTCCTTCGCCTCGATCACCGTCGGCCGATGACCGGCGGGAATCCACCACATCACCGCGTGTGGCCCCTCGAGCTTGTCGAACCATTCCTGACGTCGGCCATAGAAACGCTTGTGCACGGTTTGCCACACGAAACGTTCCAGCGCTTCGACGCTCTCCCACACCGACAGATTGACGGCCATCTGCGGATCCTGGAATGGCCGAAAATTTGTCGCGTTGCCGCTGTCGTCCTTGAGGCGCCAGACAAAACCCTTGCTGCGCTCGGCCAACCCGTTGACCAGATCGAGATTGTTCATGAAGTCGGCCATGCGCGGATCGTCGGTCGGATAGCGCAGGCGTCCGATGTTGAGCTGTGCGAGATGTTGCGCTGCGCTCATAGTGTTCACTCCGCCGCGACCGTTAGCGGTTCGGGATGCGGGTTCGCCGTATATTCGTCAATCCGCCGCTCGATCTCCGGCCGGAAATGGCGCAACAGCCCCTGCACCGGCCAGGCCGCGCCGTCGCCGAAGGCGCAGATGGTGTGGCCTTCGATCTGGGTGGTGACCTCCATCAGCATGTCGATCTCGCGCTTTTGCGCGCGGCCTTCGGCCATGCGCTCGAGCACGCGCCACATCCAGCCCATGCCCTCGCGGCACGGCGTGCACTGGCCGCAGCTCTCGTGCTTGTAGAAATAGGAGATGCGCGCCATGGCTTTGACGATGTCGGCCGACTTGTCCATGACGATGACGGCCGCGGTGCCGAGCGCCGATTTCTTGTCGCGGCAGCCGTCAAAATCCATCAACAGCGTGTCGGCCTGATCGGGGCCGGCCGGCACCATCGGCATCGACGAGCCGCCGGGGATCACGGCGAGCAGATTGTTCCAGCCGCCGCGCACGCCGCCGGCGTGTGTCTCGATCAGTTCGCGCAGCGGAATACCCATGGCCTCTTCGACATTGCACGGCCGCTCGACATGGCCGGAAATGCAATAAAGCTTCGTGCCGGTGTTGTTCGCCCGGCCGATGCCGGCGAACCAGGCGGCGCCGCGGCGCATGATGTCGGGCACTTGTGCGATGGTCTCAACATTATTCACCGTGGTCGGGCAACCGTAGAGACCCATATTGGCGGGGAACGGCGGCTTGAGCCGCGGCTGGCCTTTCTTGCCTTCGAGGCTTTCGAGTAGCGCCGTCTCCTCGCCGCAGATGTAAGCGCCGGCGCCGTGATGCACGACAATGTCGAAGTCGAAACCGTGCAGATTGTTCTTGCCGATAAGCTTGGCGTCATAGGCCTGCTGCACCGCCGCTTCGAGCCGCTCGCGCTCGCGAATGAATTCGCCGCGCACATAGATGTAGCAATGGTGCACACCCATGCCGACGCCGGCGATCAAACAGCCCTCGATGAGGAGATGCGGATCGTTGCGCATCACCTCGCGGTCCTTGCAGGTGCCGGGCTCGGATTCGTCGGCGTTGATGACCAGATAGCTCGGCCGGTCGGTCTGTTTGGGCATGAACGACCATTTCAGCCCGGTCGGAAATCCGGCGCCGCCGCGGCCGCGCTGGCCCGATGCCTTCATCTCGTTGACGATTGTCTCGCGGCCTTTTTCCAAAATCGCCTTGGTGCCGTCCCAGGCGCCGCGCGCGCGCGCGCCGTCGAGGCCCCAGTCGCCCTGGCCGTAGAGATTTTTGAAAATGCGGTCCTTGTCGGCGAGCATTTATGTGCGCCTCGGATCGGTTGCATCGGCCATCGGCGGTTTCGGCGCCGGCGCTTCCTGCAGGTTCGCGGCCGCACCGGGCTTCTTTGCCTCGCTGTCTAGTAAAGCGCTGCCCTGTTGGCCCGATTTTCCATTCGTGCTGTAAAGCGAGGGATCGGTCAGCGTCGTCTGTCCGCCGATTGGCGCGGAGTTCAGTCGATCGACCTGCGGTCCGGGCTTCGGCGTCTTGCCGAGCGACAGATCGTTGAGAATGCGGCTAAACGTCTCCGGCGTGAGGTCCTCGTAGTAATCGTAATTGATCTGCACCATCGGCGCGTTGACGCAGGCACCGAGGCATTCGACTTCGGTCCAGGAGAACATTCCGTCGGCGCTGACGTGGTCCTGCTCGCCGATCACGCGACGACAGACTTTCTTCAGCTCTTCCGAGCCGCGCAGCATGCACGGTGTCGTGCCGCAAAGCTGCACGTTGAATTTGCCGACCGGCGACAGGTTGAACATGGTGTAGAAGGTCGCCACTTCGAGCACGCGAATTCTCGCCATGCCGAGCAGTTCCGCGGTCGCCTCGATCGCCTTCTGCGGCAGCCAGCCGCCGCACTGCTCCTGCGCCCGCCACAGGACCGGGATCACCGCCGATTGCTGGCGGCCTTCGGGATATTTGGCAATCGTCGCCTTGGCCCAGGCCAAATTCTCCGGCGTGAACGCAAAGCTCGGCGGCTGCTTTTCGGCGAGGCGGCGCACGCTCATCGGTCGACCTCGCCATAATTCCCTCCCCCTGAAAGGGGGAGGGTCAGGGAGGGGGTCGCGGGCCGGTAGCGAGAATAAGCAGTCGATCCGGCAGCTAGGCCGGCAACGCACTTTGTCTCGAATATTTGCGAATGCGTAGAGGCCGCGAACCCCCACCTATCCTCCGCCTTACAGGGGGAGGAAGAGCCCAGCCGCTCTCGCGCAGTAAAACTCACTCGCTGGCCTCCTCTAGATGAGTTTGTTCTTTTGAAAGCTGGCTGGCGGCTCGCAAGCTCAGCTTAGTGGCTGTGCGCTCGATCTCATCCCAAACGCCTTCGATGTTTTGCAGCACATCGTTGTTCCAGAAGCGGAGCACGGTTACTCCCTTGCCGCGCAACCATTGCGACCGACGTTCATCGTGAGCTTGACGCGAAAGCTCATTGTGCTGGCCGCCATCGACTTCGATTGCAAGCTTCAGCGGTGAACAATAAAAGTCGATAATGTATTTGCCGAGCGGATGCTGGCGACGAAAGCTCAGTCCCGCCATTTGACCCCGTTGCAGCAGATACCAGAGTTTCTTTTCCGCTTTCGTGGCGTCCCGACGCAAGCGGCGGGCGCGCGATGTCGCCTCCGGCGGCCGTGCGAACCGCGATGCCGCAGACCCCCACCTATCCTCCCCCTTGCAGGGGGAGGAAGAGCCCAGCCGATCGCGCGGAGAAGCGATCATCGGTCCACCTCGCCGAAAACAATGTCGATGCTACCCAGGATCGCCGAGATATCGGCGAGCATGTGACCGCGGCACAAAAAATCCATGGCCTGCAGGTGCGCAAAGCCCGGCGCGCGGATCTTGCATTTGTACGGCTTGTTGCTGCCGTCGGCGACCAGGTAGACGCCGAACTCGCCCTTGGGCGCCTCGACCGCGGCGTAGACTTCGCCGGCCGGCACCTTGAAGCCTTCGGTGTAGAGCTTGAAGTGATGGATCAAGCCTTCCATCGAGCGCTTCATCTCTTCGCGCCGCGGCGGCACGATCTTGTGATCGTCGACGGTGACGCGGCCCTGGCCGTCGGGCGCATTCAGCTTTTCGATGCACTGCTTCATGATGCGCACCGATTGGCGCATCTCTTCCATGCGGATGCAATAACGATCGTAATTGTCGCCGTTCCTGCCCACCGGAATGTCGAAATCCATCTCGGCGTAGCATTCGTAAGGCTGCGCCTTACGTAAGTCCCAGGCGGCGCCGGAGCCGCGCACCATGACGCCGGAAAAGCCGCGCGCCCAGGCGTCGTCGAGCTTCACCACGCCGATATCGACATTGCGCTGCTTGAAGATACGATTCTCCGTGAGCAATTCTTCCAGATCGTCACAGACTTTCAGGAACGGATCGCAAAAGCCCGAGATATCGTCGATCAGTTTCTGCGGGAGATCCTGGTGCACGCCGCCGACGCGGAAATAGGCGGCATGCATGCGCGAGCCCGAGGCGCGCTCATAGAACACCATGAGCTTTTCGCGCTCCTCGAAACCCCACAGCGGCGGCGTGAGCGCGCCGATATCCATCGCCTGCGTGGTGACATTGAGAAGATGCGACAACAGCCGGCCGATCTCGCAATAGAGCACGCGGATGATTTGGGCACGCCGCGGCACGGCAAGTTCGAGCAGCTTTTCCGCCGCCAGGCAGAACGCATGCTCCTGATTCATCGGCGCCACGTAGTCGAGCCGGTCGAAATACGGGATCGCCTGCAGATATGTTTTCTGCTCGATCAGCTTTTCGGTGCCGCGATGGAGCAAACCGATATGCGGATCGACGCGCTCGACAACTTCGCCGTCAAGCTCGAGCACTAAACGCAGCACGCCGTGGGCCGCGGGGTGCTGCGGCCCAAAGTTGATGGTGAAATTGCGTTGTGCCGGCGCCGCGTCGGCCATCATGCCACCTGAGCCAGTTTTGCCGCTTTCGCCGCGAGCCGTGAGTTGAACTTGTCCCACATCACCACAAAGCGGTCATGACGGCCTTCGCCGATCAGATCGATACCGTCGTGGGCTTTCACCTTGAAACTGACCCGCTGTCCGGTGATTTGCGCGCATTCGACGTCGACCGTCACCGTCATGCCAGGAAGCGTCGCGGCGAGGTGGCTGACATCGACATGGACACCGACGCTGCCCTCGCCCGGGTCGAGATGCGGCGCCAAAAGTTGCGTGCACACCCATTCCATCAGCACGATCATGTTGCCGGTGGCGAATACCTTTGGCATCGCCGCGATCTCCGGCGATTCCGGATAAGTGTAGGGCACCGTCTTGTTCTCCGGCACCTTGTAGCTGAAGCGGTGCGTCATGCCGGGCTCAAGCGTGGGCTTCATGACCCCTGCCCCTTCTTCGCCTTCTCGTCTCCGGGCAGCACGTAGTCGGTGCCTTCCCAGGGCGAGAGAAAATCGAACGTGCGGAATTCCTGATTGAGCCGCACCGGCTCGTAGACCACGCGCTTGAGCTCGTCGTCGTAACGCACCTCGACGAAGCCGGTGAGCGGAAAATCCTTGCGCAGCGGATAACCCTCGAAACCGTAGTCGGTGAGGATGCGCCGCATGTCCGGGTGGCCGGCGAACACGATGCCGTAGAGATCGTAGGTCTCGCGCTCGAACCAGTCGGCGCCGGCAAAGGCGTCGATGATCGACGGCACCGGCGTCGTCTCATCGGTCTCAGCCTTGACGCGGATGCGGGTATTCAGCTTCGGCGAGAGAAGATGATAGACCACGTCGAAGCGCCGCTCGCGGCTCGGCCAATCGACCGCGGTGATGTCGATCAAGTTCCAGAATTGGCAACGATTGTCGTCGCGCAAGAACTTCATCACCGCGACGATGTCGGATGCCTGCGCGGTCACGGTCAGTTCGCCAAACGCGACCGCGTAACCGGTCACCGACGCGGCAAGCGCCCCCGTAATGGTTTTGCCGAGCGTATCGAGCGTCTCGTCCATGTTCAGCGTTCGATCGTCGAAGTGCGGCGGATCTTCTTTTGCAACAGCAGCACGCCGTAGAGCAGCGCCTCTGCGGTCGGTGGACAGCCCGGCACATAGATGTCGACCGGCACGATGCGATCGCAGCCGCGCACCACCGAATAGGAATAATGGTAATAGCCGCCGCCATTGGCGCACGACCCCATGGAGATGACGTAGCGCGGCTCCGGCATCTGGTCGTAAACCTTGCGCAGCGCCGGCGCCATTTTGTTGGTCAATGTGCCGGCGACGATCATGACGTCGGACTGGCGCGGGGACGCCCGCGGCGCAAAGCCGAAGCGCTCGGCGTCGTAGCGCGGCATCGACATCTGCATCATCTCGACGGCGCAGCAGGCGAGCCCAAACGTCATCCACATCAGCGAGCCGGTGCGCGCCCAGGCGATCAGGTCGTCGGCCGCGGCGACCAGGAATCCCTTGTCGGCGAGCTCACTGTTGAGATCGGAGAAAAACGGATCGTCGGCGCCCACCGGCTTATTGGTGCGCGGGTCGATGAGACCTTGGCTTGGCTTGGCGATCGCGGGTTCGCTCAATCCCATTCGAGCGCTCCCTTCTTCCACTCATAGATAAAGCCGATGGTCAGCACCGCAAGGAACAGCATCATCGACCAGAAGCCGTACACGCCGAGTTGACCGAAGGCGGCGGCCCATGGGAACAGGAAGCTCACTTCGAGGTCGAAAATGATGAAAAGGATCGCGACCAGGTAGAAGCGGATGTCGAACTTCATCCGCGCGTCGTCAAAGGCGTTGAAGCCGCATTCGTAAGCCGAGAGCTTTTCCGGATCCGGCGCCTTGTAGGCGAGTGCAAAAGCAAAGCCCAACAGCGCAAGCCCGATCGCCAGCGCGACACCGATGAACACGACCAGCGGCAGATAGCCGAGCAGGAACTGACTCATCGTGGGGGTCATCGGCAGCCCTTTGATCGACCGGTTCGGACCTGGTTCCTTGACCAGGACTCTGTCTATTGCGGCGCCGTTCCGCGACCCACGAGACCGCGCTGATTTGCCCCAATTTTCAGCAGATTCGCGCTGGCATCGGAACTTGGCGACCCTTAGCGCAGTGCACAAAAAGGTGCAAGGCGGCCTGTGCGTTGAGGTGGCGCGTTGACGCCGCCGCCATGCGCGATACTACGATTAAGCGATACGACGATTACATGACTTTGGCCGGGAGATATCGATGATGCGTTCGATGGCGCGCGGGTTTGGCGGGTATAGGGCGCCTATGGCCCTCGCCGCCGCCGTCGCGATTGGCTCGCCGGCAGCGGCTGCGGCGGAAATCTTTCCCGATCATCCGATCAAGCTGATCGTGCCGTTCGGTCCCGGCGGGCCGCCGGACGTGGCGGCGCGCATTATTGGCGCGTATCTCTCGGACAATCTGGGCACGGTCGTGGTCGAGAACCACATCGGCGCCGGCGGCACCTTGGCGGCGCGAGCAGTGGCTGGCTCGCCGCCCGACGGCTATACGCTGTTGGCGGCGACCGCGGGCTCGCTCGCCATCAGCCCACAACTTTACAAGGACTCAGGCATCGACCCGGTCAAGGATTTTGCTGCCGTGGCGATGGTTTCCTCGGCACCGCTGGTGGTCGCCATCAATCCGTCGATCCCGGCACACAACGTCAAGGAGTTGGTCGCCTACGCCAAGGCCAATCCCGGCAAACTGAACTACGGCGCCGTGGTCGGCACGCCGCCGCATATGTGCGGCGAGATGTTCAAGCACATCACCGGCGTCAATATCGTCTTCGTGCCCTATAAGACCGCGTCCCAGGCCACCATCGACGTTTTGGCCGGGCAGATGAACATGACCTGCGAAGGCACCACCGCCATCGTGCCGCATATCAAGTCCGGCGAAGTGCGCGCGCTCGCCGTTACCAGCCCGACGCGGATTCCGGAAATCCCCGACGTGCCGACCATGGACGAACTCGGCTATCCCGGCATGCCACCGGATTCCTGGCAGGCCATCGTGGCGCCGGCCGGCACGCCGCCGAACATCGTCGCCAAGATCAACAAGGTCGTGAACGAGGGCTTGGCGACGCCGGAACTGCAAAACAAGCTCAAGCAGCTCGGCGGCGAGCCGCAGCCGAAATCGGTTGCCGATTTTGCCGCCTACATCGCCGATCAGTACAAGCGCTGGGGCGAGGTGATCCGCATCACCGGCGTGACGTTAAATTAGCCCCCTTTCGAGGAAACCAATGACCGTGCCGACCGCAGTGTCACGACGTGACGCCATTCTTATCGCGCTTGGCGGCATCGTTGCCGCGCCAACAGCGAGCCGCGCCGACGATTATCCGTCACGGCCGGTGAAGATCGTCGCGCCATTCGGCGCCGGCGGACCGACCGACGTGTATACGCGCTCAATCGCCAACGAATTGCAAAAATCGTTTCGTCAGACGTTCTTCATCGAGGACCATCCCGGCGCCGGCACCACGCTCGGCACCGACCTGGTCGCCCACGCCGCGCCCGACGGCTACACCTTGCTGATGGTTTCAGGGACGCAAACGGTCAACGAGACGCTGTACACACAAAAATCCTATCAGTTGATGCGCGACCTGACGCCGGTGGCGCCGCTGATGGATACCGACCTGGTGCTGGTGGTGCATCCCTCGGTTCCGGCGAAGACCCTGCAGGAGCTTTTGGCGCTGGCGCGCGCAAAACCGGGCACGCTCAATTACGGCTCCTCGGGGCCGGGGTCGAACTACCACATGGCGGCTGAGCTTTTGAAAAGCCTCACCGGCATCGACATCGTGCATGTGCCCTACAAAGGCTCGACCGGCATGCGCAGCGACATTTTGAGCGGACAGATCCAAATGCTGTTCGATTCCATCCCGACCATGGCGCCGACCGTGCAATCCGGCATGGTCCGCGCGCTTGCCACCAGCGGCAGGCTTCGTTCGCCGATCCTGCCCGACGTGCCGACCTTCACCGAAGCCGGCGTGCCCGGTTTTCAGGCCACGCTCTGGGTCGGCTTCATGGCGCCGAAAGCGACGCCGCAGCCGATTATCGATCAACTCTGCCGCACCATCACCGACATCCTCAAGCGCCCGGACATCAAGGACGCCTGGGAGAAACAGGGCGCCTCGCCCATGGTAATGACCCAGGCCGTGTTCACCGCCTTCATGGAGTCAGAAATCGCCAAATGGGCTAAGGTGATCCAAGCCAACCACATCGCTCTTATCAATTAGGTGCACAGCATGAACGAGATGACGAAACCCGCCGCGGCGATCAAAGGCGAGGACCATTGGACCACCAAGGACGGCGGCGCAAAGCTGTTTATGTTCGAGAAATGCGCCGGCGATCCGAAACAGACTGCGGGCACCATCCTGTTCGTGCACGGCTCGTCCATGGCGGCGCAGCCGACATTCGACCTGCAGGTGCCGGGCCGGCCGGATTCCTCGGTGATGGATTTCTTCGCGCGGCAGAATTTTGATTGCTGGTGCGTCGATATGGAGGGCTACGGCCGCTCCACCAAGGATCGCGACAACAATGCGCCGATCGCGCAAGGCGCCGACGATTGTTTTGCCGCCGCGGCCTATATCAACAAGCTGCGCGGCAAGCGCCCTCTCCTTGTCTATGGCATCTCGTCGGGCGCGCTGCGCGCCGCGCTGTTTGCCCAGCGCCATCCCGATCTGGTCGCACGACTGGCGCTCGACGCCATGGTGTGGACCGGCGAAGGCTCGCCGACATTAGCCGAGCGCAAGAAGAAGCTGCCGGAATTTTCGGCAAAGAACCGCCGGCCGATCGACAAGGCGTTCATTCATTCGATTTTCGACCGCGACCATCCCGGCACCGCCGAGGAAAAGGTCATCGACGCTTTCGCCGACGCCGTCACCGCGCTCGACGATTCGGTGCCGACCGGCACCTATGTCGACATGTGCTCGCGGCTGCCGGTGGTCGATCCGGAAAAGATCACGGTGCCGACGCTGATCATGCGCGGCCAATGGGACGGCATCGCCAGCTTCGAGGATTTGGTCGCGTTCTTCGCCAAGCTGCCGAACCCGGACAAGCATTTCGCCGTGATGCCCGGCATCTCGCATGCCAGCTTCCAGCAAAAGAATTACGCGCTGGTCTATCACATCCTGTGGAGCTTCTTCGCCCAGCCGGCGCCGATCTATCGGGGGTGAGATTTCGGTCGATCTGCGCTAAACTGCCGCCTCACAAGAGACTGAAACTCAAGGGAGGCGGACGTGGCATTGAAGCGACGCGAACTGCTGCAAGCCGGCGGAGCGATCCTTGGCGCAGCAATGTTGCCGGCGGCGGCGCGGGCGCAGGCCGGCGCGCCTTACGAATTCGTCGTCAAGGACATCGTCTATCATCGCGACGACAAACCGCGGCTGGCGCGGCTCTATCAGCCGGCGGGTTCCGGACCGTTCCCCGCGGTTCTGCAGGTCCATGGCGGCGCCTGGAACAACAAGGACCGCACCGACGGCCAGAACGTCGCGCTCGATCTGGCGGCTGCCGGCATCGTTGTGCTGGCGATCGATTTCCGCAACGCGCCTGAGGCGCCCTACCCGGCATCGCTGCAAGACATCAATTACGGCATCCGCTGGCTCAAAGCCCATGCCGGCGAGTTCGGCAGCAGCTCAGGCCAGGTCGGCGCCTACGGCACTTCAAGCGGCGGCCATCAAATCCTGCTGGCGGCGATCCGCCCGGACGATCCGCGCTATCGCGCGCTGCCGCTCACGGACGCGCCCGACATGGATGCAAAACTCGCCTTCGTGGTGTCAGGCTGGGGCGTGCTGTTCCCGCTCGAGCGCTACAAGCTCGCCAAGGCCAAGGGCGACGAGACGCTCGCCAAAGGCCACGACATCTTTTTCGGCAGCGAAGCGGCGCAAATCGAGGCGACGCCGGCTTTGATCATCGAGCGCGGCGAGAAGGTTTATCTGCCGCCCGCTCTGGTGTTCCAGGGTACGGCGGATCAATGGACGACGGTCGAGCTCGCCCAACGTTTCGCCACCGACTATCGCAACGCCGGCGGCACCATGGATCTCGCGCTCTACGAAGGCGCGCGCCACACCTTCGTCAACGAGCATCCGTTCGATCCAAATTCGGTGAAAGCGGTCGCAACCATGATCGCGTTTATCAAGAAATACGGCTCCGAGCAGCACGCGCAGCGCTGATCGCGCGCCGTCACCACGTGTAGCGCAGCGTCCCGGTGCCGGCGTAAGTCTGCGAGCCATTGGCGAATTCGCCGTCGAATTTGCCGAGCAGCGACAGGTGCGGATTGAGCTTGAGCTCGGCGCCGGCCGACGCCAGCGCCGAATTCGCCGGCAGCGGCGCGCCGTTGACCACAAAACTTGCGCCCGGCAGCGTCTGGAACACCGCCGTGAGCGCCGGATCGCTGACCCAGTCGTGGGCCCAGGCCAGACGGCCGCGCAAGATCAGCGGCAGGCCGTTGAGCGTGGTCAGGGCGTCGAAGCGCGCGCCCAATTCGCCGCGCGTATCGGTCGCGTTCATCGCCGCATAGGTCAGCCCAAAGCCGCCGGCGGTGAGATCGGTCTCGCTATAGGTCGGCGTGTGCACCGTCTGCGCCTGCAAGGCGGCGTAAGGCGCGACGCCGATTGCCGGCTGCACCGCATAGCGATAGCCGGCTTCGGCGCGGCCGCCAAAGCTCTGCGCGTTGAAGCTTGCGGTAAGCTGGTCGCCCAGCGCAGTGCGGTTCGTGGTCATCCAGTTGTTGGCCAGCGCCAGCGCGCCCGAGACATAGGCCGGTCCGAAATATTTGGTGCCATAGACGCCGGCCTGGAACGCATCGCTGCGGCCGGTGCCGAGCGCTTGCGCCAGACTCCAATTGGTGCCGCCGCCGGCGAGCGCAAAGCCGAGAATCGTGTCGGGCGCCGGGTGATAGTCCATACCGGCGGCGAAACCATAAGTGTTTGCCGTGAATGTGTTCGAGCCCACAGCCGGATCGCCGTTGGTCTTGTCGCTGCCGCCGTAAGCGGTGCCCCACGCGGTCCAGCGCTGATCCAAAGTCGCAGGCTTCGGCGGCGCCTTGAGAATAGCGTCGTAGGCGAGCGCGATGTCTGATGGAAAGTCCACTTCCTGCTCGGGCGCGAAGCCCAAGGCGCCGCCGCCGCCACCGCTGACGCCGTTGCGTCCGGCAACGAACGGATCGAGCATCAGGCTCAAGAACTGCGTCATCTGCTGGAAGGTGACGGCTTGGCCGTCGACGTTCGCCTCGCCGGAGAGCTGCGTCAGCGCATTCTGCAGATTGCCGCCGGTGAGGTTGAACACCGGAAAAAAACCAGCCGGCAGCGCGCCGCCCGAGTTGAAGAAATTGTTCAGCGCATTGGCGACGTTCTGCTGATTGATATTGAGGTTGCCGCCGAGGCCGAGATTGGCGTTCAGCGCGAGCAGCACGTCGGTCGGCGTGTAGGTCAACGTGCCGGTAAATCCCGGTGCGACGGTCAGGCTGTCGAATGTGGTGCCGCTAAGGCCGCCCGAGTGCAAAATCGTATAGGTCTGCTTCGTCACGCCCGGCTGCAACAGCGCTTGCACGCCGCCGGCCAATGACGCCGTCCCCGTAACCTTGGCCAAGGTCGACGTCGTGCCATTGAGCGTCACGACATAGAGCGCCCCCGATTGGAACGCGAGGTTGCCGGTGATCTTCATCGCGGTGCCCGGCGTGGTGCCGGGCTGCAGCGTGCCGCCTGAATTGACGTTGAGGTCCGCCAGCGTGCCGGTGCCGGCCAAGGTGCCGCCGATGACGTTCCAGGCATCGCTTTGCCCGAACACTTTTGAGACAGTCCAAAATCCGCTGACGACGTTGAAAACGCCAAAGCCTTCGTACTGCTTGGTCGGGCCGATGCTGTTGAGATCAAAACTGCCGTTGCCGGTGCCGCCGAGCTGGAACGTGTCGTTGCCGGTCGCGGTGACGAAGCCGTTGATCACGCTGGTCGGCGCGATGGTCAGCCGATAGCCGGTGCTGCAGCTGCAAAAATCGATGGCGACGCCGCCGGGCGTGGTGTTGCTGATGGTGCCGGCATTGAACAGCGAGCCGCCGTTTTGCATGAGGACAGCGTCAGCACCGAGGCCGCGGGTGGTGATCGAGCCGAAATTGCCGATGTGATTGGGACCGGCGCCAAAAAAGCCGCCGCCGGTCCAAATGCCGATGCCGTTCAAGCCGGCGGTGATGGTGCTGTTGTTGATGATGCGGTTCTGCGCCGCGCCGGCATCGATACCGACGCCGAGCATTCCCACGGTGATGCTGCCGTTGTTGGTGATTTGATTACGTGCTCCATCGGCCTGAATGCCTTCACCGCCCAAGCCGATTAGGATCGCGTTGTTATTGATGACCGTCGTGTGATCGTTGACGAAGATACCGACGCTCGGGCTCGCATTGGCCCGCCCCAGCGTGATCGTGCCGTTGTTGATGATGGTGGAATGCGAACCGAACGACTCGATGCCGGTGGTCGACATCCCGCCGGTGATCGCGCCGTTATTGGTCACGGTGTCGCCGCCGGTGCCGAACAGCTCGATGCCGGTCCCTCCGGCGGCGAGATTGATGGTTCCGCCGTTCCCGTTCGTGAACGTATTGGCATTGACGCCGAAAAAAGCGGTGCCGGCCAAGCCGACAGTGATGTCGCCGTTGTTGGTGATAGTGTTGTTGTTGCCGACATCGATCGCGGTGGCCGTCGCGCCCGCCAGGATCTCGTTGTTGTTGGTGATAGTGTTGCGGTTGCCGGCGAGGATACCGAAGATGCTTTGCGTCGTGATCGTGCCGTTGTTGGTGACGGTGTTGCGGTTGTTCAGCTCGATCGCGGCAACGCCGTTGTCGCGCACGATGGCATTGGGCCGCACCCGGACGTCGAGATTTTCGACGCCGGCGCCGGCGACAAAGCCGTCGTGATCGACGCCGGTGCAGATGACGGTCTGGCCGCTGGAGGCAGGATCGGGCTGACAATCGGCGCGCGCCGGCGTTGCCGGCAGGAAGGCGCCAATGCCCGCAACAACGCCGAACGTGCTTGCGGACCGCAGCAACGCCGACACGAACGTGTCTTTACGCCGAAGCGTCGACCGACGGGCCAACGGAGCCTCCCGGGCTCATCCTGTTACGCTGTACCGGCGTTACACCGCCGACACCGCTGTCATTGCCGGGAGAACCCCACAGCCCCACCGGAATGGATGTAAGGAATACCCTTACAATCAACCGGCGAACAACCGCTCACGCCGTCATATTCCACGGTAAGCGGCGTTCGATCGTGCTTTCTGGTCCGCTGTGGCGGCGAGGCAACATTTTTCGCAACCCGAGGAGGAATACACGCAGGCGGCACGCCACCGATGGCGCGCCGGCAGCTTCCCCGCGAGCGGCGAAGGGCAAATCGGTGCTACACTCAATACCCCTTCTGACGCCACTCCATCATCGAAAGGCCCCCTCATGGCGTTCTCCAGTTGGCGCGGTGTCGTCGGCATGATCAATCCGACCATGCGGCCCGGCGTGACCGAGGAAGTCTGCCGGCTGCTGCCCGAAGGCATTGGCCTCATTCCGCTGTTCCTCAACATCAAGCGCGGCACCGCGGACGAGTTTCACACCATGATGCCGCATTACGAAAAGCTGGTGGCGGTGCTGGCCGAGGAGAAGTGCGACCTCATCCATCCGCACGGCGCGCCGCCGTTCATGGTGCTCGGCCGCAAGGGCGAGGCCAAGATCGTCGCTGAGTGGGAGAAGAAATACAAAGTGCCGGTGATGAGCGTGGCGCAGAACCATGTGAATGCGCTCAACGCGCTCAAAGCCAAGAGCTTCGTCGGCGCGACTTATTTCCCGAAAAAGCTCAACGATATTTTCGCCAAATATTTTAGCGATGCAGGCTTTCAGGTGCGCGGCATGGAAGGCATCGACGTGCCGTTCGACCAGGTGCAGACGCTGTCCGGCGAGCAGGTCTACGCTCACATCAAGAAGAATTTTTTGAAGGCGAAGGGCGCCGACGCCATCTACATGCTCGGCTCCGGCTGGCGCACGCTCAACATCATCGACATGCTGGAGCAGGATCTGCAGGTGCCGGTGGTGCATCCGGTGCCGGCGCGGGTGTGGGAAATGCAGAAGCGCCTGCATGTGCGCCAGCCGGTGCGCGGCTACGGCCACCTGCTCGCGGCGTTTCCATGACTCTGTTCCCCGTCATCCTGAGGTGCGAGCGTAGCGAGCCTCGAAGGATGCACGGCCCGGG
>Ga0209010_1000326_pt1 | contig 16066 bp, 12 predicted proteins | sample BlaSpr_A8_OM1_O3_FD_187985 | JGI IMG/M metagenome (GOLD analysis project Ga0209010, IMG submission 187985) | Forest soil microbial communities from Thunder Bay, Ontario, Canada - Black Spruce, Ontario site 2_A8_OM1_O3 (SPAdes) (version 2) | ecosystem: Environmental > Terrestrial > Soil > Boreal... | reverse complement strand
CAGCGTGAAGGCCAGGCGGTTGCGGATTACGTCGTCCTGGCGAAGAATTCCGGCGATGGCCCAGCGCGATTTGCCATGCGGAATATCCACGAAAACTTTCTCCGGGCGATGACCGCGATAGGGACGGCTGATTTGGGAATCGAGCCAGCCGGCACCTGCGCCGATTGCAGCGATCACCAGAAGAGCCAGGAGGCCGAGCCGTCGCATCGCGGGTTATTCCTTCTCCGCCGCTGCGGGTCGCAGGCGGCCACGGCGACGTTCGAGGTACTCGCGCAGAAAGATGGCGGCAGCGACGTCGTCGAGCGACGACGCGTTTCGGTGCGCGGCCGATCCGGTTTCAGCCGTCATTTGCGCGGCCTCCCAACTGGTAAGTCTTTCGTCCACGAGATGCACTTCGATTTTTAGCTCCTTGCGCAGGCGCGCGGCAAAACGCGAAGCTTCCTGCGCCATTTCGCCCGCTTCGCCGGTGATGTGCAGCGGGTGGCCCACGAGGATACGCGCGACGCCCTGCTTTCTGCAAATATCGCGGAGGCGGCGGAGGTCTTCGCGGCGATTGGTACGCTTCATGACCGCGAGCGGCTGCGCCGTAAGCTGCAATTCGTCGGAGAGAGCCAGGCCGATTCGCTTGCGGCCGTAGTCAATCGCCAGAACGCGACAAGGCCTGGACTGCGGCGAGGCGGGGGAGCTATCGCGGACAATGGAACGCAGGCTGGCAGTCATATCCTTCCGCCTAGTATACGCGATGCCTAGCGCAGCATGCACACTTCGCAAGCGGCTGAAGCGCAAGGAAGTTGCGTTTTCCTCTGCTATGGCGTATCAGCTTGCGGATTGCGAAAATAACCGATTCGGCAAAGGTGAAACAAAAATGGGTGCAGCAACACGGGGACGGACATCTGCCTGTGGTGTATATGGGCAGCGGGCGCGTTGCCGATGATCGTTGTGTTGAAGGCGGCAGGCCGGAGCAAATAAGAGGCCGGAAGGTTATGGCTTGGGCTCGCGACCGCGGACGCCTTTTTCCCAGAGCGGCCAAAAGCCGGCTTCCTGCATTTCTTTGTCGAGCCCGGTATCGTGCAGAAGTTGCTCGATTTCGGCGCGGGACTGGCGCGGACCGATGCGCTGATCGGCGTCGGCCAGGGCGAATGCGGTGACCGCGGCGATTCCGGCGTGGCGCTTCAGCTCGGCGATCTCCACTTTGTCGAAAGTGTCTGAAGCCGCGTGATAGTTGAGCATGTAATTCGCAGGGTCCTGATTGGCGACGAGCGTGGGGACCCCTTCGAGCAGGAAATCGAAATTGTCGGTATCCATTCCTGCGTCCATGGTGAAATCTTTGACGCCGAGAGGGGTTATGGGCTCGAGCGCGGCGCGAACGGGGGCGAGGACATCTTTGCGTCCGCCCAGCGCATAGCCGCTAACTTTGCCGTTTCCTGAATCGTAGATGATGGCGGCGATCATGTTGTCGAGTTCGGCGCGGTGCGAGTGGGCGTAGGCGGCTGAGCCAAGCAGGCCTTGTTCTTCGCCGGTGAAAAGGATGAAGCGGATGGAGCGGCGCGGGATGACGCCGGAGGCATGAATTACACGGGCGGCGTCGATCACCATAGCCACATTGCACCCGTTATCGAGCGCTCCGGTGCCGAGGTCCCAGGAATCGAGGTGGCCACCGAGGACGACGAATTCATCCGGCTTTTCGCGGCCGAGAATTTCGGCGACGACGTTTTCAGAATCCACAGGACCGGCGAGGCGATTCGGCATTTCGAAATGCACGTGGACTTTTTGTCCGGCTGCCAGGAAACGCGCTATGCGTTCGGCGTCCTCGCGGGCCACGACAGCTTGCGGCAATTTTTCTACTTCGCCATTGACGGCCAGCGTGTGGCGATAGAGAAGCAAGTTGGGGCGTGAGGACATCCACAGAACGGCGGCGGCGCCGGCTTTCAGTGCGCGATCAAGGATGGCGGGACCGACGGTATATTCGTTCGAGAGATCGTCCCAGGTGACGAGGAAATTCGAATGAATGAGCACGATCGCGTCTTTCGCGGCCGCCCCGGCTTTCGCGAAGCCGGCATCGTCGCCCATGCCGGCGTCCACGACGTCGGCGGTGACGCCGCCTTCGGCAGTGGGGGGCGACCAGCCGATCGAAACCAGGCGAACCGGAAATGGCGCGGGGGACAGAATTTCAAGATGCGTGTGGCCTTCGGACCAGCTTATGGGAATGGTGAATTTTTCGGTATGCACGTCGTCAACACCGGCGTGACGAAAGGCTTGAACTCCCCAATCCGCGGCTCGGTCGGAGGAAGGCGTGCCGGTGACCCGGCCGCCGATCGTATCGCTCAGGTAGCGGAGATTTTCTTCGAGTGGAGAGGGACCGAGTGCGGACTGAATCATCGTGGGTGCGAGTTCGGCGCAGGATTTTTGCACCGAGCAGGCACCGGAACCTTGCGGCAGCTGCGCCGAGAGCGGTGCGGGCTTGACGGGAGGTATTTGAGCGGCCGTTGCAAACGACAAAACCAGCAGGCCAGGGACGAGTAACCAGAGTTTGAAAGTTCTGTGCAAGGCTTCCGCTCCCCACGAAGAATTTCCGGTACAGGCTTCCAGGACAGGAGTGTAACCCGAAAGCATTTTCCGTAAGCGAATTCGTGATGCCGGAGCGAATGGCGATGAGATGCGCGAGCGATTTTGGTTGTGAAGAAGTTGTGGATAACTCGTGCGCACGGAAGAATTTGCAAGGCCCGAGCAGTTTCTACCTACGATTGATGGACTGCGGAAGCGGTCGGATCGCACATCTTTCTCATTTTGAGGCACTTAAATAACTGGGTGTTTGGCAAAGAGCCTGCCACGGCCAAGTGCCGGGTTTGAAACTGACCGTCGCTTTCGCAATGGGGAAATGGGAGCCGCCGAACCTGATCGGCGCGGTTGAGTGTCTGTAAGTAGTTCGTGCAACAAGAGATGTAGACATACCGTAGGGCAACGCAACATTACAAATTGGCTCGTAAATTCTAACGCTTCGCCGCATGTAATCCTGGGCAAGCAGACGGAAGGCTCATATTGAAAAAAGTTCGCGTTTTTCCAAAACTCGTTCCGCGCGAGAATAAACGAGAAGCGAACCACCCCAACCTATTTCTGTTTTGCGAATCGTCGAGCGGAACGGCGCAGTTCCGCGCAACGGGCGGCGCAGACCTGGAGTGCACGGTCGAGCGAATCGCGGGACTGCTGGCGATGCAATGCCTGGTGCGCGGACAGAATCCAGGTGAATTTCAAGTGCTGGTGCCTGCGGAACAATCGCTGGTGGCGCGGCTCATATCGCGGACCGAAGAACTGCTGAAAGAGGGGCGCGCGATCGCTTGCCCCACCTCTTTGAGCGCGCGGCAGAGAGAAGTGCTGGATGCGGTGGTGGGCAACCGCGCGAACAAGGAAATCGCGTCGCGACTGAATATCACGGTGCGCACGGTGAAGTTTCATGTGTCTTCGCTGCTGAGCAAATTCGGAGTGGACACGCGCGCGGAACTAGCGCGCAGGGCTGCCGGGTTCATGCGGCCGACGCTGCTGGAAAACGAGGCGAGGGATCAGGCCCAATCCACCAAGGGAAACCGAGGTCTGGTTCCCGAGCAAGCGATGCAGAAAACGGCGCTGGCGATTGCGAATGGCTCGCGCAGCATGCGCTTCCCTGGCCGCATTCTTACCGCGTAAAAAAAGAACGCTAAGCTGGTAGTAATCAGGCGGGTTCCGCTGCTTAAGGTGTGCCTGGCGGATTGACTGAGAACGCCTTGTGCAATTGCTCTCGCCAATCGGGCAACTGAATTCCGAACACGCGATTTAACTTAGAATTCGAGAGAAGCGAATGGGCGGGACGGCGCGCGGGAGTGGGATATTCGGCTGTCGTGATGGGAATCACCCGGCGCGTTAGCAGTTCCTTTCCATTGGTCGCTGCCTGGAACCAAGTAGCCGAATTCGATGATTGCGCAGCTTCCTGCAGGATTGCCTGAGTAAATTCGTACCAACTTGTTTCCCCAGCGGCGGTCATGTGATAGGTGCCGCTCCGCTCTGACCACGCGGCTGTCCCATCCTTTCGATTGCAAATCTGCTCGAGAGCTTTGACGGTGGCGCGGGCGATTTCGCGGCTCCAGGTGGGAGCGCCGACCTGGTCGCGGACAATCCGAAGTTCTTCGCGTTGCGTTGCGAGGCGCAGAATCGTGAGCAGGAAGTTCTTGCCGCGCCTGGAATACACCCATTCGGTGCGAAAGATCAAGTGGTCCGCGCCCGAATCGCGGACGGCTTGCTCGCCTGCAAGCTTCGTCCTTCCGTAGGCACTGATGGGATTCGGCAAGTCATTCTCAGCGTACGGCGAATTCTTGGCGCCATCGAAGACATAGTCCGTCGAGTAGTGGACCAAGGCCGCGCCAATTTTCTTGGCTTCTTCGGCCATGACGGCGGGAGCTTCGGAATTGATGGCGCAGGCCAGAGCTTCATCCTTTTCCGCCTGGTCCACGGCAGTATAAGCTGCGGCGTTCACGATCAGATCCGGGTGAACATCCCGAATTAAATTGCGAATCTGGGCGGGACGCGAAAGATCGCACTGTTCGCGATCGGTGACGATGACCTCGCCCAGCCGAGGCAGCATCTGCTGAAGGTCGTCCCCCAGCAGGCCATTCTTACCTGTCAAAAGAATCTTCGGTTTCATTGTGGAGAATAGCGAGGAAGAAACTCGCGCGGAATATTGGCGAGGGTGGGATTTTTCGAGTCCTTATCGGAAACCAGCGGACGGGCGACGCCCCAAGCGATATCAATGTCAGGATCGTTCCAAAGGATGCCGTGCTCGTCACCGGGAGTATAGAAATCGCTGCACTTGTAAAGGAATTGAACGTTTTCGCTGAGCGCCAGGAAACCGTGCGCAAATCCCGCAGGGATGAAAATTTGATTATGTTCGTCCGCGGAAAGGCGGACGCTGCTCCATTTGCCAAAATAAGGCGAGCCCGAGCGAATGTCCACGGCCACGTCGAGCGCTTCGCCTTCGATGACGCGGCAAAGCTTGGCCTGCGCATGGTGGGTCTGATAGTGCAGCCCGCGCAGTGTGTGCTTTATGGAGCGAGAATGATTGTCCTGCACAAACACGTCGCGGATGCCCAGCTCGGCGAATTGGTCGCGATGGTAGGTCTCCATGAAAAAACCTCGGGCGTCGCTAAGAACCTTGGGGCGAAGTTCAAAGACGCCGGGGAGAGAAGTTTCGATTCGCTGCACTTGGTTTGAGCTCCTGCAAAAGTCGTGCTGCAGACTAACGCAGCACGCGGTTCGATCACTTTATCAGTATGCGTTCCAAGGCTCTAGCGGCCGAAAAACTCCCGAGAGTGCGCTAGCTCGTGGACTTTCGTCCAGACTCCGCAATCGCGTGGAGAGAAGAGTCGCGATTCTCGTAATATTTCTGGTAGTAGCTCAGGTAATCGCCGTCGCGGACCCCTGCCATCCATTTGGTATTGGCGCGATACCAGTCAATGGTCTGGCGCAAGCCATCTTCCAAAGAAATGGAGGGTTTCCAGCCCAGCTCTCGCTCGATCTTGTCGCACCGCAGGGCATAGCGGCGGTCGTGGCCGGGACGGTCTTTCACGTAGGAAAGCAGCGCTTCGGTTTTGCCGGTGGCCTTGAGTAGACGGCGTGCCAGGGTGAGGTTTTCCAGAACATCGAGGCCGCCAATGTTGTAAACCTCGCCGATCCGTCCGCGCTCGAGAACGGCGAGAATTCCGCGGCAATGATCCGTAACATGGAGCCAATCGCGCTCCTGCTTGCCGTCGCCGTAAATCGGTAGGGGCTTGCCGTCGAGCGCATTGGTAATCATGAGCGGCAGAAATTTTTCCGGAAATTGGAAAGGGCCATAGTTGTTGGAGGCGCGCGTGATGACGGCCGGGAAATCGAAAGTGCGAACGTAAGACCTGACGATCAGGTCGGAGCCAGCTTTCGAGGCGGAGTAGGGGCTGCTCGGCTGCAGCGGTGAGTTTTCGTCGGCAAATGCGCCGGGCATCATGTCGCCGTAAACTTCATCGGTAGAGACGTGTATGAATTTCTTAATATTGAGCTTGCGCGCGATCTGCAGAAGCACAAAGGTGCCGGTGACGTTCGTCTGAATCACGGGTGCTGGTTCGTAGATACTGCGGTCCACGTGAGATTCGGCGGCAAAGTGAACGACCGTCTGGCAGCCGTCCATGGCCGCTTCGACCGCGGCGGCATCGCAAATATCACCCTTGATGAATGTGTATTGGGGATTGCGGGCGACCGATTCCAGGTTCGCGAGGTTTCCGGCGTAGGTTAGCTTGTCATAGTTAACGACGGAATAGTCCTTGGACAGGCCCAGCACATGATTGATGAAATTCGAGCCGATGAAACCCGCACCGCCCGTGACAAAGGTCTTCATCGGGCCACTTCCTGGCGTCCGGCACCGGGTGCACGATTCGTTTTGTTCGCGCCAGTTTCAGCTACGAGCGAATTGGCGCGCAGCAAAGATTCGAACGTGCCGGCATCGGTCCACCATCCGTCCAGGACTTCATAGGTGAGCTTGCCTTCGTCAATGTAGAAGTTGTTCACGTCAGTGATTTCCAGCTCGCCGCGGCCGGAAGGCTTCAGGCGGCGAATTTTTTCGAAGACGCTTTTGTCATAGAGGTAGATGCCGATGACGGCGAAATTCGATTTGGGGGCTTTGGGTTTCTCCTCGATACCAATGACGTGCTTGCCCTGAATCTCTGCGACGCCGAAACGCTGGGCGTCGTCAACTTCCTTGAGAAGGATTTTCGCGCCGCCCTTCTGTGCCTTGAAATTTTCGACCGCGTGACGGACGTTGTTCTCGATGATGTTGTCGCCCAGAATCACGCAGATCGAATCATCGCCCGCAAAAAATTCCGCGAGACTCAGGGCTTCGGCAATTCCGCCTTCGCCTTCCTGGTAGGTGTAATTCAAGTGCTTCAGGCCGAAGTCACGACCGTTGCCGAGCAGGCGCAAGAAATCTCCGGCGTTCTTGCCGCCGGTGACCAGGAGGATTTCCTCGATCCCGGCATTCACGAGCGTCTGAATGGGGTAATAGACCATGGGCTTGTCATAGACCGGAAGAAGATGCTTGTTGGTTACGCGCGTCAACGGGTTCAAACGGCTGCCAGTTCCACCTGCGAGGACCACACCTTTCATCTTTCCCTCTATTTCCCCGGCCTCATCCAATTTCGTGTGCGTGCTGCCAGAGTGGCTCATTATTGCTGGGACGAAATGGAAAAACTATCCCAAAGTGTGCCCTCCTTGGGTCCGTTCCCTCCGGTGAAGCTTCATCCACGTCCTGTGAAGTATATCCCGGCCGAGGGTCGCGAAATGCCAGGTTAGAAGTGGCGGGCCGGGTCGAGATTTCGATCAGGCTTGCAGGAGGAAGCGGCGGTCGCTATTGATCCACAGGAAGCTGCCGACGGCGAGAAGGAGCGAGAGTCCCAGATAGAGCGAGGAAAACGAGCGACTGCTGGTCGAGACCAGAATCCATTCCAGGAGGACGGCTGGAATGAGGAATACGGAGGCGAGCCAAAGTGACTTCCCTGCCCGGGGCGGCGGGAGATTTCTTGCAGCCAGGCCCAGGATTGCGCCGGGGAGGCAAAAAACTAGAACGTAATAGATGTAGTTGTAACCTTCGAGTGAACCGGGTTGGATTCGACGCAGGAATTTCGCCAGGGCGGCTCCGGGACCGAGCCGGTAAATTAGAGTCTCCGGTTTGCCATCGATGAAGAGCGAGAGGTTCGAGCCGTCGTAGGTATAGAGGATGTCGCGGCTGCGGCCGGCTGTAAATATTCTTGGATAATACCAGGCCAAGATGGCGTGGTTTGCCGAAAGCGGATTGCGAAACCAGAAGACCAGATTGGAGCCTTCCTGGCGGAGAGTGAGATCAGAAAAGCCCGGAGGTTGCGAGATGGCAACGATCCGGGCGTCGCCTGCGTCGGTTTCCGCGGGCGTACAAAGAACTCGCACGGTGAATTGATTGGTCTTCTGCAGGTTGGCAATCAGGTCGGGCACAGCAACGCTGGTGGTGAGCCAGGAAGCGCCGTCCAAGGTGAGCAGGCCGGACTCTGAAGCGACGGGAGCGCGGGGAACCCAAGCCAGTTCGGATGAAATCTGCCTTTGATTGCGAAACGGCGGCCCCGCCGAGAAATCATAGTCCACCAGCAAACCAGGATTGGCGGTATCGACGGGTTGGCCGGCGAATAACTGCTGCACCACTTCCTTGCGCAGCGCGAGATCCCAAATTTGCACGGCATTGACCGTGCCCTTCCACGGAAATTTTCCCGAAGCGTCGTTGCCGACGACCAGCTGAGCATCCGCGCGCCAATTACTCAATCGCGAATTACGTTGCAGCAGAAAGGAAGCTGCGAACCACAGCGCGAAATAGATCAGCAGGATGACCAGGGCACGGCGCAGCGTTAGCAGGGATTCGAGCAGGATCTCGCAGCGCGAAAGTACGCGCAGCAGCAATGAGCCGAGAATTTCGTACGTAACACAACCGACGAGGGATCCCGATCCATTCGTAAAGACATCTTCCCAACCCGAATCGCGCTGAGGGATGTAGTACTGCAGAAGTTCGATGGTGTAGGAAAACAGCGCGCCGGCCAGCAAGGAGATCGCGAGCGTGAAGGCGAATGATTTTCCGCGCTCTCGAAGCTTCTCGGCAAGACCGAAGCCGAAGGGAACAAATAGCAAAACGTTCAAAAAGGCATCCAAAAAGGTCGCGGGTTTGAAGCTCCTTCCCAGAAAGAGGGGCGAACTGCCCGCAGGCGAAACTACATGGAAGTCAAAGCGAAAGGGATAGAGAGTGAGGAAGAGGATCCCGGCCGTCGCGAGAATCAGAATTCGGTTTGACCACTCACATCCGAACGATTTAGAAGACACGCCAACCTGTTGATTCTGCATCGCGCTCGTAGGCGGATTCCTCAAAAGGATGTTTTAAAGTCTAGCACACGGCGCATTTTCTCCCGTCCGTTCGCCCCTTCCGCGTTGGCCTCTTCGCCAACACTTTTTGCATGGCCAGCTGACCCGAAGCAAATCACCCACGTAAGTACATGCCAGCAAATGACTACGCACACCTGTACGGGTGTGGAGGTCAGGTACGCACTAGACCGAGTGGACAGGCGAAGGCCCTTGAACTAACTCGGTTCCTCTGACCAGTAGTTGCGGCTCTAGGTAGGTACCTACACTGACCGTGACATGAGAGCCCACAGCGAAGAGCAGCCACGCCGCAACCCAATTTCAATTTTGCAACACGGAGTCCCAGTGAAACGTTCATCCACGCCGATCATTCTGATAAGCACGCTAGCGATGATTCTGGCGATTGTGGGCCTCTCCAGTTGCGCCGGCTACACCAGCTCGGCGAAAACGACGCCTTCCAATCCGGGTGCGGGAATCCTTTCGCCCAGCGTGACGAGCCTGAGCTTCGGGAGCATCGCCGTTGGCAACACTGCGACACAAAGTTTGACGGTGACCAATACAGGTTTGGGAACGGTGACGATTTCCGGTGCGACCTTGACGGGCGCCGGTTTCACGGTGATCGGTGGAAATCCTTCCGGTACGATCGCAGTGGGGCAGAGCAGCACGATACAGATTCAGTTTGCTCCGACATCGGGGGGAGCGATAACCGGCAGCCTGGCGATCTCAAGTAATGCGTCTGATTCTCCGCTAGCGATTGCGATCACCGGAACAGGGACACAGACGGGTTTGACGATTGCTCCGTCCGCGCTGACGTTTGGAAACGTAGTGATGGGTCAAAACGGCACGCAGAGCGTGAAAGTTACGAACAGCGGAACTTCCGCTCTGACGATCAATCTGGCGACGGTCGCGGGAACTGGCTTCGGAATCAGTGGATTGTCCTTGCCAACAAATTTGAACGCCGGGCAGAGCCTTTCCTTCAACGCGCAATTTGCGCCGGCGGCGGCGGGTGCGGCGACGGGGAGCATCACCTTCACGGACAACGCGCCAGGCTCACCGCAGGTTTTAAGCATGGTGGGGACGGGCGTAGCGACCAATTCGACGCTGGTGGCGAATCCGGGCAGCGAGGCATTCGGGAATGTGGCCACGGGCAGCAACAGCCAAAAAACAATCACCTTAACAAACAATGGAAATGCCAGCGCGACGATTACGGCGGTAAGCGCGACCGGCGCAGGGTTCAGCGCGACGGGACTTGCGACTCCTTTGGTATTGGCAGTGAATCAGAGCACTACCTTTACAGCACAATTTGCGCCGACCACCGCGGGCGCAGCTGCGGGTAGCATCCTTATCACCAGCACCGCGAGCGATGCGACGGTGGCTATCGCCCTGAGCGGAACGGGCGTGCAGGGAAATCTGACGGCGAATCCAGCAAGCATCAATTTTGGCGGCCTGCTCGTGGGCGCCAGCGGATCGGTAAGCGTAACTCTGACGAACTCGGGCACGGCGAGCGTGGCAATTTCGTCGGGCAGCGCATCAGGGACGGGATTTAGCATGACCGGTCTGACTCCGTCGACGTTGAATGCGGGACAGAGCACTTCGTTTACGGCCAAGTTCTCGCCGACCACGGCGGGGAGCGCGTCGGGCAGCATTTCGATTGTCAGCAATGCGCCAGGTTCGCCACTTTCAATCGCTTTGTCCGGTTCGGGAACAGCCACGCAACCCCAACTTACGATCAATCCTGCGAGCGTTGCGTATGGCAACGTTTCCGTGGGCAGCAGCGGAACGCACACAGTGACGCTCACGAACGCCGGGACTGGAACGTTGACCGTGACCGGCGCGACAGCTTCGGGCACTGGATTCAGCACGAGCGGCGCCAGCATGCCAATGACGATCAACGCTGGAAGCAGCGCTTCGTTTTCCGCCATCTTTGCGCCGACTTCGGCGGGGGCAGCGACGGGCAGCATTTCAATCGTCAGCAATGCTCCTGGCTCACCGGCGTCTATCCTATTATCCGGAACGGGAACGCAGGGCCAAGTTGGCGCCAGCCCTTCGAGCGTGACCTTTGGATCGATAGCGGTTGGCAGCAACGGAACCCAGTCCATTACTTTGACGAACTCGGGAACGGCCAGCGTGACGATTTCCAGCGCCACGGTATCGGGCGCGGGTCTGAGCATCAGCGGATTGAGCACGCCGCTAACGTTGGGCGCGGGGCTGAGCACGACTTTCAGCGCCAAGTTCACGCCGGTGGCGGCCGGAAACGCGAACGGCAGCATTTCGATTGTCAGCAATGCACCGAGCTCTCCGACGACAATCAGCTTGAACGGGACCGGTACGCAGGCACAACTCGCGGCAACGCCGACCAGCGCAGCGTTCGGTAGCGTGGCGACCGGGACGAACACTTCGCAAACCATCACCCTGACGAACGGCGGCAGCGCGACGGTGACGATCTCTGCAGTCACGGTTACGGGCGCGGGCTTCAGCACCACGGGAATTACGACGCCACTAACGTTGGGCGCAGGGTTGAGCACAACGTTCAGCGCGAAGTTTGCACCGACAGCAGCCGGGAGCGCGAGCGGAAGCATTTCGATCGCGAGCAATGCGCCGAACTCACCGACGACGATCAGCTTGAACGGGACGGGCACGCAGGCACAACTCACGGCAACGCCGACCAGCGCGGCGTTCGGTAACGTGACGACGGGGACGAACAACTCCCAGACCGTCACGCTGAGGAACGGCGGCACCGCGACAGTGACGATTTCTTCAGTTACGGTTGCGGGGGCTGGCTTCAGTACCTCAGGGATCGCCGCACCGGTAACCATCGCGGCGGGCCAATCCACGACGTTCAACGCGGTCTTTGCGCCGAATGCGGCAGGAAGCGTCACTGGAACAATCTCGCTGGTGAGCAACGCACCGAATTCGCCTCTTACGCTTTCTCTGAGTGGAACGGGAGTCGCGACGACTCGCCTTCTGGGATTGAGCAGCTCGACATTGAACTTCGGAAGCGTGAACGTGGGAAGCACGGGATCGATGACCTCGACCGTGACGAATAACGGAAACTCGAACATAACGATTTCAGCCGTGAACGCGTCGGGAACAGGTTTCAGCGCCAGTGGTTTGACTGCCGGCGAGACTCTGACGCCGAATCAGTCCGTGACGGTGACGGCTCAGTTCGCGCCGGGAGCGGCGGGAGCAGTGAGCGGAAGCGTGAGCATCACGAGCAACGCGACGAACTCGCCGGCCGCAATTGCACTTTCCGGCACGGGAGTGTCGGTCACTCCGCGCTCGGTGGCCCTGTCCTGGACGGCAAGCTCGTCTCCGGTAAACGGCTACAACGTATATCGTGGAACGACGTCAAACGGCCCCTACCCGACGAAGCTGAATTCTTCGCTGGTGACGACGGTGGACTTTACGGATACGACGGTCACGGATGGAACGACCTACTACTATGTGGTCACGTCGGTAAATTCGAGCAACGTAGAGAGCGTGGATTCGAATCAGGCGACCGCCGTGATTCCCTAGAAGCAGCGTGACGGGCGAGGATTCCGAGCAAGCGGTAAGAGTCACGTTCTAAGACGGTTCGGAGCGAACGGTTGGCCAAATGGCCGGTCGCCCCGCGGCTACAAGTGAAGCCTGTCCTGCCGTACAGGGTAATGCCCCTGTCCCAAGTGTGTACCCCCGGCCAGTAGTTGCGGCAATCTGCCCCGATAGACAATGCGCGTAGTGATTACATGTGCCCACATCTTGGAGGGAGTTCGCGTGAGCGGCAGGTTTCGCTCACCGCGATTTGCTCTCGAATCCATCCTTCGCGGAATTTCCGCAGCCATAGCTCTGCTCGCGATCCTGGTTACGTCCGGTTGCGTCGGCGCCGCCGGTAAAAGTTCAAATGCCGCCGCCGCCACAGGTCCTTCGATTGAGATATCGTCTAGTACCGTGAGTTTTGGAGATTTGGCGGTGGGGCAGAGCGCGACGAAGACAGTGACGGTGACCAACGACGGAACTGGAGTGTTGACGGTTTCGGCGATTTCGGTAACAGGGACGGGGTTCAGTGCTTCCGGTCCGAAGCTGCCGATGTCGCTCAGCGCCGGCCAGAGCACTTCCATTTCTGCCGTCTTTAAGCCAACCGCCGGAAACGCGGAAACTGGAACGATCACGATCACCAGCAACGCCGAGGGTTCGCCCTCGCGGATTGCTCTTAGCGGAACGGGCACGACCACGAGCGCCACGGAGCTCACCGCGACTCCTACTTCGATCGCTTTCGGAAGTGTTGCAGTGGGCAGCGAGGCGACGCAGACGATTAAACTAGAAAACACCGGTAGCGGAGCGATTGCAATTTCGAAAGTCGCTTTTTCGGGAACAGGGATCAGCGTTTCGGGAGTGACGGCGCCGATGACCTTGGACGGCGGGAAATCGGCGAGTTTGACGGTTACCTACAAGCCCACATCTCCAACAACGTTGACCGGAAGTGTCACCGTCACCAGCAACGCGAGCGACTCCAGCATGGTGATCGGCATCAACGGGACGGCGACGTCTTCGACGCTGGCTGCCACGCCCTCGTCCTTCAGCTTCGGTAGCGTGGTGGTTGGCAGCGACACGACGCAGACGATTCGCTTGCAAAACATAGGCACTTCGGAAGTTAAGATTTCCAGCCTCACGCCATCCGTTGCGAACGTGACGATTTCAGGGATTACGCTTCCCGCCAATTTGGCGCCGGGCACGAGCGCGACTCTAACAGCAGCATACAAACCAACGGCAGCGGGTGGCGTCTCGGGCAAGATAACGGTAACGAGCACCGCCGTGGGTTCGCCGACGATCATTGATTTGAGCGGAACCGCCGCGGCCGCCTCGATTCAATTGACGCCGAGCGCGACGAGCTTGAGCTTTGGGGACGTGACTGTGGGATCGTCCGGGACGAACGAGGTCACGGTGAAGAGCACGGGAAACACCAACGCCAGCATCTCCAAGGTGGCAATCAGCGGGACGGGATTCGTGCTGGGAAGCTCGGTGGCGAGTGTGATCCTGGATCCATCGCAATCGGAAACTTACACGGTGCATTTCGATCCTACAGCGGCCGGCAGCGTGACCGGAACGCTGACAATCACCAGTAACGCGGCGAACTCGCAGATGAAGATATCTCTGTCCGGGTCTGGCGCTGTCGCTGCCACGAAGCACACAGTGGCGCTGGCTTGGGACCGTAGCAGCTCGACTGTGAACGGATATTATGTGTATCGCGGTACGAAACCCAGTGGGCCGTATACGCAGCTGAATTCCACGCCAGAGGCGAATCCGTCTTACTCTGACGGCTCGGTTTCCAACGGCCAAGTCTACTATTACTATGTGACGGCGGTGAACTCTGGCAACATCCAGAGCGCTGATTCGAACCAAGTCTCCGTAACGGTTCCCTCTAATTAAGCCTCGGAATTTGTCCCGCGGGGTCAGCCAAAGGTAATTGTTTTTGTCGTCCAGATAAATCTGCGCTAAAGCAATCCCAGATGGTCCGGATACTTGGCCTGTAACGAGCTCAGCAGGACTTCAAATTCGGGAAGATCGCGCAGATTCTGAAGCCAAGGGTCTCTCATAAAAAACGGCCAGCACGCGAATCCGGTACTGACGCTACGTTCAAGCCATTCAAATGCTTGGGTTGATCGCCCTAGTACAGCGAGAATGCAGGCAACTTGATAGTAGGTATGGTGGGCGTGCCCGAATGATTTTGGGTTAGCGCAGGCGCGCGTCAAACAATCGAGTGCGCGTCCGGACTTGCCGGTCAACGCGTAAAAAACGCCGAGCAAACTCACGGTGAGCGGTTCGTCGGGCAAAAGCTGCGCTGCTTCATCGAGCAACGCTTTCGCCGCGCTCCATTCCTGCGTCATCATCGCAAGCTGAGGCGCAAGATAGACGGGGTATTTGTTGCCGGGACTCTCCGCGCGCCAGGCCTGGATTTCCTCACGCGCCAGGTCGTACGCTCCGCTCCAGACATAAACCTGCACGATGCTGTGGCTCACCGCTTTCTGCGGATGGAACGGTCGGCAGCGCTCGTACATTTCACGCGCGTGCTCCAGCAGTCCCACATGAGCCAGGATGGTGCCCAGACGGTTGTACGCATGCGGCAGATTCTTCTGCAGCGCGAGCGCGCGCCGCAGTTCGGTGATCGCTTCCAAATGCTGAAAGTTTTTCGACGGCCCCCAGAGCAGAAAAGCGTTGGCCACGTGTCCTTCGGGCAAATCTGGATCGAGTTCCAGCGCGCGGCGGCAGTGAAACTCGGCCTTTTCCAGCCAGACGCTCGCGGGGTCGAGCTCGAAATGGCGCGAGGCACACACAAGGGAAAGCGTAGCGTGGGCCAGTGAAAATAACGGATCGCGCGTGACTGCGTTGCTGAGGCGCTGCGCCGCCTCGTCGAGCAGCGCGGGATCGCCGGAGGAACTGAGCCGGTAGCCGCGCATGAATTCGGCATATGCCAGCGGATCGCGGCTATGGCGTGGGCGACGCGGGCGCGGCACAGCTGACAATTTTCTGTTCAACGCCGCGGCGATTTGCTGCGCAGTCTCGTCTTCCAGATCGAAGAGGCGGTTCGCGTGGAGATCACACTTCCGCGCGAAGCAGGTGCGCTGAAGATGAGAGTCGAACATTTCCAGCGAGAGGCGCGGCTGGCCTTTGGATTCCTGAATCGCGCCGCGAACCACGAAGCGCACGCCAAGGCGGGCGGCGATATCGGAAGTCGCTACTTCGCTTGGCGCCCCCAACACTGCGGATGTCGGCAGGACGTCCACGCCCTGCAGATTTCCCAGGCGCGAAACCAGCGCGTCTGCGAATCCCAGACTCACGCCTTGCTCGTCGGATACATTTCCGAGCATCAGTAGCGGCAGCACGGCGAGTGAGGTGCGCTCTCCGCGCGCTACAGCGCTGTCCGCTGCGGCGCCGCTCGGCGAAGTTTTCTCAAGATCCGGCTGCGGGAAGCGGGCGTCAATCACGCGCACGGGGCCGATGAAGCGGTAGCCCTTGCCAATCACGGTTTCGAGGAAACGCGGCTCGGCGGGATTGTCGCCGAGAGCCGCACGAATTTTGCGTACGATGTTGTTGATGCTCGGCTCGGTGTCAATGAACAGGTTGGAGCGCCAAAGTTTGCTGACGATGTCTTTGCGGGAGACGA
>Ga0209010_1000325_pt1 | contig 16087 bp, 10 predicted proteins | sample BlaSpr_A8_OM1_O3_FD_187985 | JGI IMG/M metagenome (GOLD analysis project Ga0209010, IMG submission 187985) | Forest soil microbial communities from Thunder Bay, Ontario, Canada - Black Spruce, Ontario site 2_A8_OM1_O3 (SPAdes) (version 2) | ecosystem: Environmental > Terrestrial > Soil > Boreal... | reverse complement strand
TCTGCCGGGCGCGATCCTCGGGAGTGATAGGCATCGACGGGGCAAATTATAGCGACTTAAAGAACATTTTGCGGCATGCCCAAGGTCATGCTGGCATCCCGAGAATCCTGCAACCCGGTCGCTTTGGCGTTTCGGCGAGAATCGGACTTCTGAACGGCGGGCCTCCTGCCCGAAGAAACAAAAAACACCTGTTTTCGGACGACCAAACCCGCCGAATCGCGACCTAATAGATTCAGGGTCTTGCAAGAGGAAAATTTAAAGGGTTTTTGGGCAACGATGGTTCAGCAGATGAAGCCATACGAAGATTCAAGTTTTACGCCCTAACCGTCCAACGGGTGTTTCCAACGCAAGATGAGATCTCAAAGTTCTTGCCCGGTCACCGCAACGTCCAATCCAAGGCGTAAATCTCCGTTGAGTTGATCTGGCGAAGGAGGATAACAGAGTCATCGGGAGCGATGCAGAGCCCGTTGTCGAACTTGCCGGTTAATCTGCTGAAGGATTCCAGATCTACGATCCCTTCCGGATTTCCTCCCGCCACTGGAATGCGGAAAATCTCTGGCTTATTTCCGATCGGGCGATTCGAATAGAGGTATCGTGAGTCGTGCGACCAGCTCAAATCATCTCCCATAATCGAATCCGACAACTTCCTCCAACGCTGCTTCGCTACATCGAAGACGAGCAGTTGGTGTCGCTCCCCTTGAAGAGCGGCAATGTAGCGTCCATCGGGAGACCAGCGCGCCGTCCGCAGACCGCCGGAGCCCGGTACCGTGTCGGTTTTGCCACTCGCCAGTTCGATGCGATGGACAGCGCAGTCAGAACTGGCTTGGCAACCTACATTTCCGTAGGCTAACCATTTGCCATCCGCGGACCAGGTCGGAGCGCCCTGGTTCTCCTGGCCGGATGAAGCCTCTCGCGGCGTCCCTCCTTCGCGAGAGACCACATAGATACGCCACGGCCGGCCAGGGTTCTTAGCCGTAAAAGCGATCTTAGTTCCATCAGGCGACCATCTCGGCAATTCGATCTCCTCGAAAGACGAAACCAGTTGCCTCGTGTCTTTGCGGTTCGCGCTGCTAATCCAGAGAGGGCCGCCATCGATACCTATATAGGCTATCCACTTGCCGTCTCGCGATACGTCAGGGTAAAGGCCGGAAATACCGGGCAGAAAGGGACTGAAAGTCCGCGAGAGCGGCTCGAATCGGAAAAATTCCCCGCGGTTCGGTTCCCCGCCAATCGCAAATAGCCGGCCCGTGCGTGCATCGGACGCTATCGCTGATAGCGTGCCCAGGGGAGGCGGCAACTCCACACTGATCGCATGCGCTGGCCGCCACCAGTGATTTTGCTGGGGTAGCGCCCATAGATGGTTCTCATTCTTGCTGCCGCCGGTGACAAAGAATTCATGGTGGGAGCTTTCGACCCAGCCCACGCAACAGTTCTCCGGCGTAAGCGGAATGCGATAAACCGCGAGGAGATCAAAGTGGTCTCCGAGCTCAATTTCCCAATCCGTCATGTTCCTGGTCACGAAGTTCTGGAGGACAAAACGCACGCCCTTTGCGGATTTCGACCAACGGAGATTCAGCGGAGCAAAATCAAATTGGCGCAACTCCTGCGAAGTAGCTCCCTCATCGAGCGTAATGAAGATGCTATGTCTTCGCGCATATGCAATTGCCTTGCCATCGGGCGCAAGCGCGGCGGAATGGCACGCGACCTCTCCAACTCTACGGAGCGGCCGACCATCAGTGGGAACGATCCAAAGAGCGGCTTCTTCTTCTCGTCCATCGCGCCCCAGAACCAAGAGTTCTTTGGAATCCGCAGAAACATCCTGAAGCGAAGCTTGGGAAAACGGTGTGGCGATGTGGGAGATGGGACCGCCACCAACACTTATTCTGGAGAGCTGAATCTTGCCGTCCGAAAGCTCGGCGAAGTATAGGTTTCCTCCACCCGCCGCCAGTTGTCCTTGCTTGAACAGGGCATCGCCCGTAAGGCGAGTGACCTTCGTGATTTGGACGGAGATTCCCGGTTGGAGAAAGCGGACTAGGACGATCACGCCGACCAGAAGACTCAAGCCGATTGCCGCCAGTGTTGACCCCTTAGCGCCAGTCTTCTTGGCCGATTCTCCTTCAGGGATAGTGCCGCCAGTAGTTACGGGGATGAAGGCAGGGATCTTTTCATTTTTGGGTGCTAGCGGGAGGGCCGCAACGGCGCTTTTGCCGTGCATCCAGTCATCGATCTCAGCGCGATAGGCAAAGACGGCCTGGCGCTTTCCACCCGGTACCCGATATATCGGGAGACCTTTTTCCTCCCAACGGATGACGGTACGCACATCCCGGCCAAGATAGGCGGCGATGTCCTTCCACGAATTTAGACGACCATTGGCAGCCGCGCTTTGAGGCGTGTTGACCATAAGCGCAAAATTTCCGGGACCGAACAACTCTTAGGGGAAGATAAGACTACCCAACTACGGGGATATGTCAGCAAAAGTCACTTCCTGCCATCTCTCGCCGATTGATCAGTTTAGCGCTCCCGTGGTCTACTTCGCAACTGTGAGAAAGAGGCCGTCTGGAGGAGATACGAGTGACTAACTCCATCGCAATCACAAACAAGCTCGCCCTTGCCGTCGCAGTCACGAGCCTATTCTTGGCCTTTCTTGCGAGCCCCACAGCATACGCTCAGGTCCGGACAAGACCGAACCGCCCTACGGGAGTGCCAGACCGGTACGCAATTACTCCGTCTGGCTACTTCGATCCATCCTGTGTCCGACAGCTAGCGAAAGGAGAAACTCTGCGGGAAGACGGACATGTCATGCAACACGCGGACGGAACTCTGGAGAACATTCCGGCCTGCAATTATCCGCGTTACATGGCCAACGGAGAGATTGTAGTAGCAGGCTCAGCAACGGTAGAGCCACCGTCGATCAACCAGTGGGTTGAAGACGCATATACGACCACAACTACTTCGTACGCCTACGTTGCTGCAACTTGGACCGTACCGCCAGCGCCGACTTCCAACGATGGCCAGAGGGTGTATTTTTTCCCCGGCTTAGAGGACAACGAGGATGTAGTGAGCATTCTTCAGCCTGTGCTGGGTTGGAACATGGACTACTCGAATATTTCAACGTGGAGTATCGCCAGTTGGAATTGCTGCGCCAGCGGCAACATATGGTACAGCCCTTTTGTGGCTGTCAACCCGGGCGATACCATTCAAGGTTTTGTCGCATCAACCTGTAGCGTCGGAACGCTATCCTGTCCCACCTGGAACATTACAGCCTACGACGAGTCCTCGCGTACAAGCACAACGCTAGAGAATGCTCCAAATGACGGGCAGACGTTCAATTGGGGGTTCGCTGGAGTTTTAGAGGTCTATAACGTTTCCCAATGTAGCGATTACCCTCCGAACGGCCTACTCAGCTTCTCCAACGTGGCGCTTTATGACTATAACTTCAATCTCATCTCTACTCCGAATTGGTCATTCTATACCTATCCGGGCCTCACGCCACAGTGCAACTATGGTGGACAAGTAGCGCCGACGCAGGTGTCGGTCGACTACGGCACCATACCACCAACGGTAACAGGCTTTAACATTGCGCCGACGACTACTACGGTTGGGACGACGCTAAGTGCGACGGTAATAGGTGAAGCTGGGTCGAATCCTCTTTCTTCTGCCTCCCTTTTGCGCACCACCGATCTCTCCGGAGCCACCGGATGGACCACAGTCGCATCGGTCTCCGTTACCGGAAGCTCCGTCAACGTGACACTGTATGACACACCTCTCGTTGGGACCTATTTATATGGCGCTCATATCACCGACAATACCGGCCTGTTTGGTACCGAACCCTCAACGATTCAAGTCACCGTGAATCCGGTAATTCCTACTACCATCACGGCTTTCAGTGCCACGCCGCTGACGGTGAGCGGCGGAGGGACCGTTACTTATTCGGTGACGCTGAGCGGAGCGGCTCCGACCGGAGGAGCGCTGATCTCCTTCAACTCTTCTGCAACCACCGTGATTCCCTATACAACCGTCTCGATACCAGGGGGGGCGACCACCGGCCAGACGACCGTGGTCACGCAGAACCCAGCCTCGACATCGCAGGTCACGATCACGGCCAGTTACGGCAGCAGCTCAAAACAGCAAACGATCACGGTGAATCCCGTGGTTCAGACTATCACCGCTTTTAATGCGACACCGTCAACGGTGAACGGGGGAGCCACCGTTACTTACTCGGTGACGCTGAGCGGAGCGGCTCCGACCGGAGGAGCGTTGATCTCCCTCAACTCTTCTGCTACCAGCGTGATTCCCAACACAAGCGTCTCGCTGCTAGGGGGAACGACCAGCGGCCAGACAACCGTGGTCACGCAGAACCCAGGCTCGACAACGCAAGTCACGGTCACGGCCAGCTACGGCAGCAGCTCAAAACAGCAAACGATCACCGTGAATCCGGTAGCAGCCTATTCCATTGCTGGCTACGTGACCTTGAACGGCAGTGGCCTGGCGGGCGTAACGATGACGCTGTCCGGCGGTGCGCAAGGTTCGATTGGGACGAATTCATCGGGCTATTACAGCTTCAGTGGTTTGGTGGGAGGCGCGAACTATACGATTGTCCCCTCGCTTTCGGGATACACGTTCAGCCCGCCAAGTGAGGGATTTACCGGCCTCAACGCGAATCAGACCGCCAACTTCGTCGCTTCCGTAATTAACGGCACCTATGCCATCTCAGGGCAAGTGACGCTGAACGGCAGCGGCCTGGCGGGAGTTACCATGACATTGTCGGAAGGGCAGTCGAGTTCGACAACTACCAACTCATCCGGCAACTACAGCTTTGGTGGGTTGACAGGTGGGGTCAATTACCTCGTTGTGCCATCTCTGGCCGGCTACTCGTTTAGCCCCGGTGGTGCCGGTTTTGATCCCTTGAACTCCAATCAGACCGCCAATTTCGCCGCATCGTTAACGCCGCCCTCTGGCCCCGTGCTTGCTTTCACTCCCGGCATCATCTCTACAGCGGCGGGAAATGGAACGGCGGGTTATGCGGGGGATGGCGGTACGGCTGCGAGCGCCGAGTTGTACAGTCCTTCAGGGGCTGCGGTCGATGCCACCGGCAATGTATACATCGCCGATTTCTGGAACAACGTTGTTCGCAAGGTAAGCACAACAACGGGCACTATTTCTACGGTTGCAGGCAACGGCTATGGCGCCGGCCTAGGCTACGGAGGGTACAGCGGCGACGGTGGTTCCGCGACCAGCGCCGAACTCTACCACCCCAACGATGTAGCGGTGGACCTAGCGGGCAACCTCTACATCGCGGACTCACAAAATAGCCGCATACGAGTGGTGAACATGCAATCGAACGCGATCACTATCGTTGGCGTTACGATTCAGCCCGGATATATCGCCACTGTAGCGGGCAATGGCACACAAGGTTACTCAGGGAATAATGGTCCCGCCACCGCTGCAGAACTCTTCGAGCCTAACAGCGTAGCCGTGGACTATGCGGGCAACGTCTTCATCGCCGACACAGAGAACTCCGTTATCCGTATGGTCAGTGCTGGGCTACCAAGTCCTTTCGTGCCGTACACTCCCACGAACGGTTACATCTACACCGTTGCGGGGAATGGTACGCCGGGGAGTTCTGGAAACGGCGGGTTGGCCAACAGCGCTGAGTTGCGGGGGCCGAGTGGAGTATCGGTAGATACCATGGGGAATCTGTACATCGCCGACACGAGCAATAGCTCCGTCCGCGTTGTCAGCGCCCTTACAAACGCCAACCGAACGCAAGATTATATCTACAACGTGGCGGGTATCGGGTTTCCCGGCTATTCCGGCGACGGTGGTCCGGCCACCTCCGCCGAGCTAAACTGGCCCGAGGGTTTAGCAACGGATGGCGCCGGAAACGTGTACATTGCGGATTCAAATAATAATCGGATCCGGGAGGTGAATACAGCGACAGGCATTATTACGACGGTAGCGGGCGACGGGATTGAGGGTTATTCGGGAGATAACGGCTCAGCCAAGAGTGCGGAATTGAACGATCCCTATGGTGTCGCGGTGTCTCCTTCTACGGGAATCTATTATGTCGCAGACCCGGGGAATGAACGTTTACGGGAAGTGAATATTCAGCTGACGGCACTCGTGTTCCCTCAGACCAACGTTGGACAGGTCAGCACAGCCCAAGATGTGACGGTCTCCAATGTCGGCGCTCAATCGCTGAGCATCACTCAGATTTCTACAAGCGCGGGCTTTAACCTAAATGGCGCAGACACGACATGCTCCTCCGGCACAACTCTGGCTCCCGGCGCGAGTTGCATCCTGGGGATCGAATTTGCGCCACTCCAGTCCGGGCCGGCGACGGGTAGTGTGACACTCACGGACAACGCAGCGAACTCTCCGCAGACGGTTTCGCTCAGTGGGACTGGAGCGTTGGGCACACCGACCGTGAGTTGGAATCCATCCACTACGTCCATCGCCTACGGTACGGCGATCAGCGCGGGAGTGCTGGATGCGACCGCCACAATTTACGGCAATCCGGTTGCGGGAACGTTCGCTTATACCGACACGCCCAGTGGAGGGTCGTCACAGACGGTGTCGGTAGGAACTATTCTCCCAGTGGGGATATACACTCTCTCAGTGCTATTTACTCCAAACAATACTGCCGCTTATACTACTGCGACTGCGTCCATTTCTTTGACAGTAAACCAGGCCCCTCTGTCGCTCCAACTCAGCAGTTCCTCAACCAGCATCACCGTTGGACAAACCGTGACCTTCACCACCATTCTCTCCGGTGTTACCGGAGGGGCAGGCCCGACGGGTAGCGTGACATTCTACGACGGTTCAGCGGCGCTAGGGTCGGGCACGATCTCATTGGTATCGGGGCAGTATCAAGCCACATTCTCCACGAACTCGCTGGCCGTCGGAACGCATAACATTACGGCTCAATACCCGGGAGACACAAACTATAGCGGCGGGACCTCAAACGTTGTCACTGTCACCGTCAATTCAAACACCACCCCACTCACGGTCTCACCCACATCTTTGTCGTTTGGCAATCAGGGAATCGACAGCACAAGCGCCGCCAAGAACGTCACGGTAACGAACAACACCGGGGCCGTCGTCACAATATACTCCACGGTAATAAGCGGCCCGAACTCCGGCGATTTTTCCGAGTCGGCGACAACTTGCGGTTCGACGCTCGGTTTGAAGAAGTCTTGCACAATCAGCATTGCCTTTACTCCCGCAGCGTCGGGGGCGAGGTCGGCGACGCTCACTCTTACAGATAGCGCCGTAAACAGTCCCCAGACCGTCGCCCTGTCCGGCACGGGCGTTCTCCAGGTCACTCTGTCCGCGGCAACCTTTGCTTTCGGGAATCAGGCAGATGGCACGACCAGCGTAGCCAAGACCGTCACTCTCACGAACAACACGAGTTCGGCCTTGACCATATCGAGCGTGGCGCTCACCGGGACGAACGCGAGTGAGTTTACAGTTTCGTCCAATACATGCGGATCGAGCGTGGGCGGGCGTTCGTCTTGCAAAATCGGCGTCACTTTCGATCCGGTGACGGCCGGAGCGAAGACTGCCGCGCTGACAATCACCGACACCGCCAACAACAGCCCGCAATCTGTAAAATTGACGGGGACGGGAGTTGTACCTGTGGCAGTGACTCCATCGAGTCTGACCTTTGCCGCTCAGACGGTGGGTACAACAAGCGTCGCAAAGACGGTGACGATAAAGAACAATCTTCCGACGACTTTGACATTGTCGGGCGACACGTTTTCGGGGACAAACGCGGGGGATTATGCGCAATCTGCGACTACTTGCGGATCGATTTTGGCAGCGTCGACAAGCTGCACCGTCAGCATTGAGTTTAAGCCGACAGCAAAAGGGACGCGTTTAGCTACCATGGATATCGCAGACAGTGCGATTACCAGCCCCCAGACTGTCAGCCTCTCTGGCATGGGAAAGTGAATGTCTAACCGCGACTGGGGACGCCCGAAGCAATGTCCCTGCCCAATCATCGGTGCGAGAGGTGCGTACTGCTGTACCGTCAAAAGATCAAACTGACGCCGGACGCCACAAGAATCAGCGGGTTCATGCGTTAAGGCCGGGGGGTAAGTCAATTCAACGTAATATCGAGTGTCAACCGAATCTAATGTGTGGATCTTACGCCCACGGCAGATTCAACGCGTGTCAGTTCCTCGATCGGTCGGCCATAGAGCACTTTGACCTTCTCGGCAAAGTCGCCCCTATCCATCATTTGCTCGGAGAGGTTGAAGATATACCACTCGCATCCGAGGTTCGACAGCACGTCGTTGGCATTAGGAATTCGCATTTTGTACAAAACTGATTCGAGGCGTCGGCTGAGCCGCGCTTCGTCTTCTCCGCTGCGCCGCAAATTTGATGCGAATAATTCTTTAAGACGATCCTTGCTGTGATCAAGTTCTTTTTGAATTTCTTCCTCGAGTTGCTGCTGCGCGATCTTGAGGTTCTTCTGAAACCAGCGCAGAGCATTTTCCAGCCCAGCACAATCTCGCGTGAGAATCAGGTAACCAATTTCGCCCACTGCCTTGAGGCCGTACTTTCGCTTGATCTCGTCGAGATCGTCCTGGAAGGCTCTTGTGAAAGAATCTACTTCGCCCTCGAATAGCTTGAAACTGGCTCCTATTCGACGCCTCATTTCAACATCTTCGATGCCGAGTTCCTCAGCGCGTAAGGGCAGCCGGCGCTGGGAGAGTTTTGCACCATTGAGGGTTACTTTAACAACCTGAAACACACTGTTGATGATACGCATCTGCCGATCCAAGTCCGGCGAGACAGGCGGGTGCCGGACCAGAGTTTCGTGTATTTGTGCAAGATCGGATTCCTGAAGAAGTGCGTCTCCGATAATACTGATGCTCGGGGCGATGTTCTCGTGTTCGTTGTTCACGACTGCGAGATTTTCCGGTCGTTCCGTCGGGCCGTCAGCTCGACCATCTCCGGCGACAGCTCGGAGGAGCCGTACTGCTTCTTGCGCACCTAGACGCACGGCGTTCGGAATTCCGGCATTTGGAAACACATCGACATTTAGTGCAGGAGGAGCGAAAACAGCCGCGAAATCATCAGCAATAACAACTCCGATCCGTAAGCCCTTCTGAACACGAACTGGAATTTCATTGTCGTGTAAGCGGCGAAGTGCCTGTTCTGTCCCGTAGCCCACCTGCATGACAAAAGGATCGGGATCAATAACTACTGAGACGTTCTCCCGCGCAAGAGATTGCGAAACACCGATTAGTGCTTCCGCGACCCAGTCATATATGCCTGGGGCGGCATAGCATACCCGGCGTTCAGCCTTCCGGACAAGCTCGGTGATGACATCTTGGTTTAAGGTAATGAAAACTCGACTCGACATCGCGCCTCCGGACCAACCAATCCAATGGCAAGCTTTTCAGCTGAGCGCTTGGTTGTTCGTAGCCTCATGGTGTCCCCTCAGATGCCAGTTCCGCGAAAGAAGAGCCAGAATGAACAACCTTCTGCGTACCCGCGAATGTCGCCGAATAGCAGACTGGAAGTTTGGACTCGCCGCGCCTTCTTGAATATCCTCCAGAAGATTACCCACTATAGGTGGGTATCACAATTGTGGTCAAGAGACGACATTCTTTGTCGTGGCTCGAAAACTAACCCGCGGCAGACGGGACCTGAGGCCGAGCGCGGCGTTCGGTCTCGTTCTTCGGGCTCTTCGTCAGGAACGTGGATATTCGCAGGATTCACTTGCCCATCGAGCCGGCTATCATCGAAACTACATAGGCCAATTGGAGAGAGGCGAAAAAAGTCCATCGCTGAAAGCTTTGTTCGACTTCGCCAAGACCTTCGACATGCGGCCGTCAGAAGTCCTGGAATCTGTGGAAAGCCGTGTGTTCAGGGAGCGATAGTACTTTCCGAAATGGCGGGACTGACTGTCACTCGTTTACACCGATTCAGGACCGTGCGATTTCTTTTCGGCGTTCTGTTATAAGCGCTGCTCTCTGTCCCCAGTCTGAGGGTGCGAGGGAATTCGAATGCCTAAACCGATAGAAACCTGGGATGAGGATGATGTCTTAGCACTCCCGCGAGGCGAAGATGACACCTTTGAACGAAAAGGTTCAAGGCTTTTGGACTTCACGATCGCAGGGGTAAGCCAAGATGAGGTCTTAAATGAGTTGGGTAAGCAGCTCTCCGCGTTTGCGAATACCGGCGGAGGTCGTATTTTTTATGGCGTCGCCGACGACGGTACCGTTGATGGCGGAGGGGTTACGAGGCTAATTCGGGGCAGGCAAATTGGTAAGGACTGGCTGGAGACTGTCGCCCCAGGCATCGTTGAGTACGAGATAGTAGGCGTGAACGTATACGAGGTACTTCCCAAAGCTGTGGGCTCCGTGATCGCACGTGACAAAGCCCTTTACATTGTTGACATTCCGGACAGCGACCGTGCTCCTCACCAATCGAAACGGGACTCGAAATACTACGTGCGCGTAGGTGGCCGATCCCAACCGGCCTCGCACAAGTTGATCGAGGATATTCGCAACAGACGCAGGCATCCAGTTTTGGAATTGGCATCCGCTAGGTTGCAGGTTTTCAGTCTTCCAATTCGCGACCGGCTTGTCAACTTCGATCCTGTGCTCGAAATATCCGGGGAAGCAGGCGTGCGGATTCATCTGAAGGTAAAGAATGTGAGCTCAACAGTAATGGCAGTGCACTCGAGTCTGAGAATCGATACTTTTCCGGAATCTTCCTGGACAAACTATGACAATCTCACCGTGACTCGAAGGGGCGAACCTCCGCATTTCTGGGAATTCAGCGCTCCCGTCTATCCGGCGATGGAGATCGCGTTTTGGATTGATGCAAACGTTTCCTGCGCGTACGGAAATATCACGCCCGATGCTGTACGTGGTGGTCCCTGGAGCTTTCCGGGAAGAGCGGCGTCCGCAGTGGGACTGTCATGGATGATCTTTGCAGATAATTCCCCCGTGAGAACCGGAATCATTGGATTTGGAGACCTCCGATTCGAGCGGGCCGCGGCGAACTACCTTGCTGCACATCAAGATCGCAATCGCATCGACCTCACCTTCCCGGATATTCTCGCGCCTCTTCGGGCAGTCTAATCGAACGGGCGGCGGGATTCTGGGGTGCATATTCCATCCCGTCCTGTTCTCACCCGTCTCGCGTTTGATCCTTCTTTTCTCACGCCTGTATTAAATCGTCTTTGCGAGGGCTAGGGTCAAGGGCTTTGTAGAAACGGCAAACCGGTGGCGGCGGCCCGCAATATTCCTCTGGCAGCGGAACCCTGTGTCGCCGGCAATGGCAAACGACAGCGTGTATAGCTGATAGCGAGCCAACGACGTAGAGAGAGAGAGAGACGGAACGGCCCCGTCTTCCTAGGGGGGATCGCCTGCGCCTCCATCGGAGTGGAGCGGTAACCACAGGATCCAAATACTCCCGATGCCCGAAATCCATCGCTACTGTATTTTGGGCACGCCTACGAGTGCCCTCTGCGCCGTCCCCTTGCTGACCCCTATCTCATCCTTGATCTCAGCCCAGGAGCGTCCCTGTGCGCGAAGAGAGGCAATCTTAGAGGCGTCCCCGATTACCCGTGGTCTCCCAAGTCGCCTGCCTTTGGCGCGGGCATTCCGTAGTCCCGCGCGAACCCGTTCCTGAATCAACGCCCGCTCAAACTCCGCCATCGCACCAATGATCTGAAACATGAGCCTGCCGGATGGCGTGCTCAAGTCAATGTTGTCCCGCAGGCTAATGAAGGCCACTCCAAGCGCCGCGAGTTCCGCCAGGGCGTTAACCAGGTGCTTCAAAGACCGTCCGAAGCGGTCGATCTTCCAAACCAGTACCGCGTCAAATCGTCTTCGGCAAGCGTCTGACATCAGTCGATTGAGCGCCGGCCGCGATTCTTTGCAGCCCGACACGCCTTGGTCCGTAAATTCCTCGACGATCTGCCAGCCGCGGCGCCCTGCGTATTCCCGCAATTCGGAGAGTTGCATTTCTGGATCTTGATTGTTGAGCGTGCTGACTCTGGCGTAGAGTGCGACCCGAGCGATGAGGCGAGGTTCTTGAGTGAAAGCAGAATTGTTGCTACGTTTCTGGGTAGCCATTGTTGCCTCCTAATTAGGCGACGTGGTTAGCGCTCTCTCAGTGTTCAAGCACTGAGAGAGCGCGCTGGTGCATTTCTGTCCGATCCTGAATGCTAGAAGACTCTGTTCGAAGCTTGTTCGATCCTCCGTTGTCTGTCTCGATATTCTCGCATTTGGCGCTTCTTTGATTCGCGATATTCCTCTGTGCTGGTGTAATAGCTCTCACGGCACTCGGTTCCGCAAAATTTGTAGTTTTTATGTTTAGCAAAAATCCATTTCGCAGAACACCGCTCGCAGAGACGGACGCGATTCAGGAGCTTTCGCTCAGTAAGTCGCAGAGCAGCAAGTACTGCGTCACCTTCGTAAACCGTATACGAGGGAGCTTGAATAATGGTTTGGCCTGGTTGAGCTCGATATGAATAAAGCGTTTCCCATCCAAAGTCGTCCTTCTGCCGCGGGCAAAATATGTTGAGCAAACACCCGCCGTATAAAAAAATACTAAGGCGGATACTGAAGGTATAATGATCAAGCGCGCGCTGCAATTCTGCATCAAGGATGTCGGTTTCTCTCCAAAGCCTAGAGTGCTCTTTCGATCGTTTTGTTCGCCCCACATGAATATCCGCTTTCTTGGCGAGGATATTTCGAACACTCTCTTCGTTTTCGCGGATCAATTCGATGACGTGAACGACGCGCTTGTAAGACCTACTGCCCTTCGCTGCGTTAAGCCAACCCGGCAAAGTCAGCTCGTCGGGCTCTGCAGATAGCGCACCTCTGGTGGAATGAGACTCAGCCAGGGGCCTCAGCTGTTTCGTTGTTACCATGGTCGACGTTCCTTTACAACGGTAACCATATCACTGGAACCCATTGATGGCAACAGCTATGATTTACCGAGAATTGGTTTTGATTATTCCATTCAGGGGTTCATTTTGAGGCACCTTGCTCTCTCTTAAGGATGCTGCACAACAGTTGCATCTTCAGATCGCAACGTTGCGCGATTGGCGCCAAAAGCGGGCCCAAATCGAGTTCGTCAAGGTGGGGGGTAGAGTGTGCGTCACACAAGAAAGCATCGATGAATTCATTAAAGCGAATACTCTGACGCCACTACCGGCGGGAGCTAAACAGCCCAATCCACAGGCCGATGCAATGTTCGAGGACCCGCAGGCACTTCCAAGCCCCGCTTCACAGTCGAAAGGGCAAAGATCTTGAGCCGATACGAACGCTCAATTCTCGGTGCCATCCTCGTTAATGGCAAGCTCTATGAACAGGCTGCCGGACTCCGGCCAGACGAGTTTTCGCTGGACTTTCATCGCCAGGTCTTTCATCGCATCGGCGAACTAGCAGGCTCTGGGCGACCTATCGACACTTTGACGGTAATTGAAGAGCTCGAACGGTACGGAGAACTGCGAACGGCCGGCGACTCGGAATATGTCGCTCGGTTGATAGATGGTACTCCAGACCGGCCCTCAGTCCAGTACTACGTCAAGATGATGCGCGAGGCTACCGACCGACGGCGCGCGGCGAAGCTCGGAGAGAATTTGTTGAGGTTGGCGGAGGACCCCACCGCGCCCACCACCGCTTTGGCAGAAATCGGCCACGATTTAACCGGCCTCACCTCGACCGACGATTGGTTACTTCCCCCTCGATTTTCTGAGGAGGCCTTGGCACTGCGATTTTCGCGGCGTTACGCCGATGACCTTCGTTATGTCTCCCGGTGGGGGCATTGGATGCGATGGGATGGGATGCGATGGGTCGATGACGACACGCTGCACGTTTTCGATCTTTCCCGCGGCATTTGCCGCGCAGCCAGCGCCGAATGCGGCGAGAGTGAGAAAGCCGCAGCAATAAGACTAGCTTCAAAAGCTACCTCTGCTGCCGTTGAGCGTCTAGCAACCGCCGATCGCCGGCATGCCGCGACGGTCGTGCAGTGGGACACTGACCCTTGGCTGCTTAACACACCCGAGGGCACTGTGGATCTTCGAACTGGCGAGATGCACAAGCATCGTCGCGATGAATACATTACGAAGATTACTAATGCTGGTCCGGCGACTGCCCGTTATGGCTGCAGTTTCTGGATCGCATTACCGGTGGCAACTCAGAACTGCAATCATTCCTGCAGCGCATGATCGGTTACTCGTTGACAGGATCCACGCGCGAACACGCGCTTTTCTTTCTGTACGGTACTGGCGGCAATGGCAAGAGCGTATTCCTGACTACAGTCTCAAGTCTGCTGAGTGACTACGCCAAGACTGCACCGGCGTCATCGTTTGCCGCGAGCACGACTGAGCAACACCCCACAGACTTGGCCGGCTTGCGCGGAGCCCGATTTGTGACCGCGATCGAGACAGAAGACGGAACACGGTGGGCTGAATCAAAGATCAAATCTTTGACTGGCGGGGACAAGATTGCTGCGCGATTCATGCGTTGCGATTTCTTCAAGTTTATTCCGGAATTCAAGTTGGTCATCGCGGGGAATCATAAACCGGGCCTGCGTTCAGTTGACGAGGCCATGCGGCGAAGGCTTCATCTCGTTCCCTTTACGGTCACCATTCCTGATGGAGAGCGTGACCTACACCTCACGGAAAAACTAATAGCGGAGTTGCCCGGAATCCTCGCCTGGGCCATACGAGGTTGTCTGGATTGGCAGCAGCGCGGGCTGGACCCTCCGGCCATAGTGCGTGACGCGACGGCTGATTATCTCGCCGGCGAGGATGCCATCGGCCGCTGGGTCGAGGATGACTGCGTTCGCGACGAGGCTCTTTGGACGCCAGTAGCAGCATTGTTCCGTGACTATGGGTCGTGGTGTGAACGGATGACTGAAAGGCCAACATCCCCCAAAAGGCTTTCGCAAGCGCTTGAAGCCCGCGGTTTTGCTCAGAAGCGAAGTAGCTCAGCCAGAGGGTTTTCTGGCATCGGGTTTCGAGTCGGAATGACACATGTGACACATCCTCCGGTTATGCCCGTCACGAGCGCGCGCGGACGCCCTATATAGGTGGAAGTGTCACAAGTGTCACGGTCCAAAAAAGACAAATGATTTCAGCACAGGAAAAACCCGAATGGCTGGACTTGAGGGCACTTCAGAAATACGCTTGCGTGTCAGAGCGGACGCTCCGCGAGTGGATCCACCGGACCAACGATCCTCTGCCGGCCGTGCGAGTAGGATGCAAGATACTAGTTCGTCGGAGCGTGTTTGATCGCTGGCTGGAGGCTCACCAGGTGAAGCACATTGACGTAGGCTGTATTGTGGATGAATTGGTTGCCGGAGTCAGGGGGTTGGACTAATGGGCGTGAAGGTTCGCAAGAGAGGCACCAAGTGGTACGTCCTCGTGAGCTACCGCGGGCGTCGCAAAGCGAAGTGCGTAGGAAGCCGAGAAGCGGCGGAGCAAGTTCGCCGGCAGGTGGAAGCGAAGCTCGCGCTCGGGGACCTGAGCGTGCTCGATGCCCCAACTGATAAAAAGCCAACCTTTGGCGCGTATGCGGACGGCTGGCTGAAGGACTATGCGCGAATCGAATGCAAGACCTCAACCGCCAAGGGCTACGAAGGGGTGCTCGAACAGTATTTGCGCCCGCGATTTGGAACGAAGATCCTGGACGAAATCAGAAGAGATGACATCAAGGCATTGATCAATGACCTAATTAGCAAGGACCTCTCGCGCAACACCATCCGCAACGCGATGTGCGTGATCCGCAGCTTGTTCAACTACGCCATCGAGGAAGGGCTGGTCGAGTCCAACCCAGCGGCCCGTCTGGGTCGCTTCACGCGCTCGGCAAAGACTCCGGAGACCAAGGGCGTCGCACTTACCACCTTCGAGATTCAGCGCCTCCTCATGGCTGCTCAGGAAATTTGCCCCGAATACCACCCTGTGCTGCTTATGGCAGTGCGGGCGGGCTTGCGCCGGGGTGAACTGGTGGCGGTGCGGTGGGGCGATATCCAGTTCGGTGGGGATGAGACCGATTCCGAACGTTTTATCTTAGTGCAGCACAACTATGTGCGGCGCGAGCATACGACA
>Ga0209010_1000321_pt1 | contig 16131 bp, 15 predicted proteins | sample BlaSpr_A8_OM1_O3_FD_187985 | JGI IMG/M metagenome (GOLD analysis project Ga0209010, IMG submission 187985) | Forest soil microbial communities from Thunder Bay, Ontario, Canada - Black Spruce, Ontario site 2_A8_OM1_O3 (SPAdes) (version 2) | ecosystem: Environmental > Terrestrial > Soil > Boreal... | reverse complement strand
CGGCTCTCATAGATCGCATCGTAGGTGCCGAAGTTATGTCCCATTTCCAAATCGTTGACGACACTCAGGTCGGGCTCGCCGGTCGCTCCGGGAAAGTTGTAATGCCGCCGCGAATACTGTCCGAGAACCGTGTTGACCAAATTCGGCCTAAGCACGGAATTCAGCGTACCCACCACCGACTGATCACGAATGAAGAGATTGCGCGCGCCGCTCGGAGAACCAATTCCACCGCCATCTTCGGTGTTGCCGATCAATTCTCCATTGTCCCGCGCATCTTCCACCACGTAGCGCAGCGCCAGGCGATTGTTGGCATTGATCTGATGGTCGAGGCGGGCAAAACCATAATCATTGTTGACCGTCTTGAGCACAGACTTGAGATAGGAAAAAGGCGAGCCCATGCATTGCGCCGGCGGCAAGTTGCAGCCTTCCGGAGAAAGTCCAAGATAACCCTTGGCCTGATCGATATCTGCAATATTGTTGTAGAGGTCCGGAGCGTAAGTGGGCGACTCCCCACGGCGAGTACCTTCGTAGTTCAAAAAGAAAAACGTTCTGTCCTTGCGGATGGGGCCGCCGAGAGCGCCGCCGTATTGGTTTTGCCGCAGATTATGGGGCAGCGGCGCGGGTTGCAAAAGCGAGCGCGCGTCGGTCGCGCTGTTCTGTAGGAAGTCGTAAATCGATCCGTGAAGATCGTTTCCGCCTGACTTCGTAACAATGTTGACGATGCCGCCGAGTGCCCGGCCATACTCGGCGCCAAAACTATTGTTGACCACGCGAAATTCCTGCACCGAATCCTGTGGCGGAGTTGCCCTCTGCACACCGCTCACCGTGTTCACAAAATCGGCGCCGTCCACCGTAACTTCATTGCTGAACGAACGCATCCCCCCGAAAGAGATTTGCGTGACTTCGAACTCGGTGAATGTGCTTCCCAACGCGGTCCGGCTTTTGGCGACGCTCGGTGTGAGTAGCGCAAAATCGGTAAACAGGCGCCCACTGATGGGTAGGTCTTCAATCTGCTGGCTTTCGATGACCTGGCTGATCTCCGTCTTGGTCGGCTCAATAACCGGCGCTTCTCCCGTTACCACCACGGTTTCTCCCGCGCCGGCCACCTTCAACGTCAGATTGACGGTTGCCGTCTGGCCTACGGTGATTACGACACCGGTCTCCGTAGTCTTGGCGAATCCGGTATAGGACGCCGACACATCGTACGTCCCTGGCGGTATATTCGGCACAACGTAAAAACCTTCGCCTGTAGTGGTTGCCGTGAAGGAAATATTCGTACTTGCATTCCGGATGGTGACGGCGGCCTTGGCAATAGTGCGACCGCTGGAATCGAGCACCGTGCCACTCAGTTGTGCGTAGCCTACTGTGGCCTGGGGAAATGCACGTGGAACCAGAAAAATGATGGCCAGCAATAAAGCTCTGGCAGCCCAGTCCCAGCGCTCTCTCATCATGGAGAAGCCCTTTCCAGAACAAGACTTCTGTTCCGATGACTGTTCCAAAAACCGCTTCAAGAATCCGACAACGAGTGAGTTAGTGCTTACCTCGGCTGCCGCATGCAAAAGCCACTCGACACCGACGTTGCTTATCGAACGTCCGTTCACTGCCAGTCGCAATATTTCTCACGGCCATAGTCAGCTGTCAAGAAAAATCGATTTGCGCATCGCGGCGAATACTCTTCAGGCACTTAGCCGGTCGGTGACTTCCGACTTACCCCAAATCTCAGCCGCGGTCTCCGCGACTAATCGCAGCTTCGCTTCCTGGTCGGCTACAGTTAGTAAGTTGCCTTCCAGAGTGGAAGCAAACCCGCACTGCGGGCTGAGCGCCAACCGCTCCAACGGAATGAAAGCCGAAGCCTGCTCGATCCGGTGCTTCAATTCGTCCTTGGCTTCGAGCGCCGCTTTCTTGGAGCTAACCAATCCCAGAACCACCGTGCGATCCTCCGGCACCTGTCGCAGAGGCTCGAATCCCCCGGACCTTTCGTCGTCATACTCCAAAAGGAATCGCTGAAAGCGAGTCTGGCGAAATACCCGCGTGATCGGACCATAGTCGCCGGAAGCATAAAATTTGCTCTGATTGTTGCCCCGGCAAAGATGGAGGCCAAAGGTAATGCCCGGATGATCCCCAATCACCGCGTTGTCCATCTCTGTCGAGAGATCGAGCAGCCGGTCGGGATCGTTTCCGCGCTGCCGATAGCCTTCGCGCAATTGGGGGTCGAGCAGCGCGGCATATTGAGGCGAATCGATTTGAATGTAAGTGCAGCCAAGGCGAATCAACTCCTGCACTTCGTCGCGAAGTATGTCGACCATGTCCGCCAGATAGGCGTCGATCTTAGGATAAGCTCCGGAAGATTTCTTGCTGTCGTAATAGGCCGCCGCCTGCTGCGCGCTGATCATCGTGGTCTTTGCGGGATGATGGGTGCGCGCCCGCACATATGTAAATTCTTCCGCGCACAACGGACGCTTGCGCCGCAACTTCGAAACCACCACCGGCCTCGGCAACACCAGTTCCTCGCCTTTCTCATTGCGGAACGGAATCGCCCACCCGCCGTATTTGTCGAAGCCCTCAACCGCGTCGATCAAGTGACCAAAAAACGCGTAGCGCCGCATCTCGCCGTCGGTGATCACGCCGATGTGGGTTCGTTCCTGCAACGCAATTGCTTCGTCCACAGCCCGGTCTTCGATCCGCTTGAATTCAGTTTCGCTGAGCTGACCCGCTTCATGACGTTCACGAGCTTCCTTCAAATATGCGGGCCGCAACAGACTTCCCACTACATCGCTTCGATACACTTGAGCCTCCCACTACGCGATCTGAAACGGAATATCAATGCGCGTCTCGCGTGACACGTTACCGCCGCCTGACCTGAACGCGCATCAGATTACCGCCCGGAAATAGGCCTCACAACCGAATTTTACGCTCGAAATTCGAACAGCAGACCGCGAAACCAGCGCATTGACATTTGCCATCAGCCAGTTACGGACTCCAATTTCAATCGGGAAAGCAGCCTCGAGATATTTTTTGAACGCTGCGTGACCGCGGACTTGCACCGGGGATTATTATCATTATTATTATTTTTAAGCAGCATTGACGCTAGCGGCATTGATGCGCACAGGACTACTAATCGCAATGCGTGCGCCGCATCAACTGTTTTTGAGCTTTTCGATCTCCTCGCTCGCGATGTGAAAACCGGTGTTCGCCGCCGGAACACCCGCATAGATCGCAGTCTGCAACAACGCTTCCTTCAGGTCGCAGGGTTCCAGTTCGTGGATCAAGCCGGCACGCACATGCAGTCGGAATTCTTCCCATCGCCCCATCGAAGCCATCGTGGCCAGCACCAGCAAACGCCGCGTCCGGCGATCCAGACCGGGCCGTGTCCAAATCGTTCCCCACGCGTATCGAGTAATCAATTCTTGAAACTCGCGATTGAAGTCGTTGGTCGTGGCGATGGAACGATCAACGTGACCTTCGCCCAACACGCCTCGTCGCACCGCAAACCCCGCGTCCAGCGGATCAGTGGAACTTTCGGACTTAGGTTGCAAAAAATCCAACAGCGAAGCCGTGAACGAACGTGAGCGCTCAAGGTTCGAAAGGTGTGCAGCCGGTAAGCGAACCACGCGCGCGCCCGATATCTCGTGCGCGAGGATTTCTCCATGACCTTCCCATGGCGTCGACACATCACGATCGCCAGCAATCACCAGCGTGGGCACACGAATTTGCCGCAACGATTCGCGATTGTCCACATCGCGCAGCGCCGCACAACAACCCACATAGCCCGTCGCGTCGGTCGCCAGCAAAACATCTCTCACAGCCGATGCAAAAACGTCGTCACGAGCCAGCGTATCCGGCGAGAAGAAACGATTCATCGCCATATCGACAATGGCTCGCATCCCTCCCTCGCGAACCATCTTGATACGCGATTCCCAATTGCTCGACGGCCCAAACTGCGGAGAAGTGTTGGCCAGTATCAGGTGCGTCAAACGCTCGGCTCCGTGAATGCCCAGCCACTGCCCGATGGCGCCACCCAGCGAGAGTCCGCAGAAAGCAAATTGTTTGATCCCCAGCGCGTCAGCCAAGCCCAAAACATCGCGGCCCAGCATCTCTATCGAATACTCGCCCGCAGGCGCGTCGGAGGCGCCATGGCCGCGCGTGTCGTATCGCAAAATCTGGAAATGCGGCAGCAGATCCGCGGCTTGCGGAGCCCACATGCCGTTGTCGGTGCCGATTGAATGGGAAAGGATCAGGAGGGGACGTCCGATCCGGCCTTCGAGGCGATAAAACAAACGCGTGCCGTTGACGTTCGCAAAAGGCAAGATTTATTTCTCCTGTTTCGGATTCCCTCGCGCCGACGACACCAAAGCCTTGCGGAAGATCTCCGCCGAGCCCAGATATTGCTCCGGCACTTCCAGTTGGCGTAGCGCGGAAAGCTCGATGTGCGCGGTAACCTGGGGCATTTCCGCCAGCACATCAGAAAGATTTTTTTCTTGAGCAGCGCTCTTGCGCGTAGCCTCTTCGATTAGTTTATGCGCGGTGTCGCGGCCCATCTTCGGCGCCAGTAGCATCATCGCGCGCTCGGCGAAAATGGCCCCATGAGTGACGACGATGTTCGTCCGCATGCGGGCCGCATCCACCAAAAGCCCCTCCACAACCTCCGCCATCGAAGCCACGGCCAAACCGGTAGATTGAATCACCGACGCGACGATCGCCCACTCCGCCTGCCAGCCGCCCACTCCACGCTCATGTTCCTGCACCATCGCAGAAAGAAACGCTGCAACTTCGCCGGGCACTCGTTGAGCCGCAGCCAGAGTAAGCGCGCAACCAATCGGATTCCGCTTATGTGGCATGGTGGAAGAGCCACCACGCCCCTGCCCGCCCGGTTCGGAAACTTCCGCGATCTCGTTTTGCATCAGCAAACTGATATCGCGCGCGATTTTGCCCAGCGACCCACCCAGCACCGCGCAAGCACAAAGCAAATGCGCCAGGCGGTCGCGGTGCGCGTGCCACGGCGCTTCCGAGCAAGCTAATCCCAGTTCCTTCGCCAACTCCGCGGCAACAGCGCTTCCCTGCTCCCCGAGCGATGCCAGAGTTCCCGACGCGCCGCCAAATTGCAGGATCAACGCTTCCGCGAAAGAAGAATCAAGCCTTCTCTTGCAGCGATACACCGCGCCCAGCCACCCCGCCGCTTTCAGTCCGAACGTAATTGGCGGCGCACCTTGCATCAAGGTTCGGCCAAGCATCACCGTGTTTTTGTGATCGTCAGAAAGTTTCGCAAGAGCTAACTCCAGCCGCGAAATATCTTCGGCAAGAATCGGCTGCGCGTGCTTGAGCAAGAGAACCAGAGCGGTGTCCGCGACATCCTGACTGGTCGCTCCCCAATGAACGTAGCGTGCAGCTTCCGCATCTTTCTCTCGTACGCGTCCCGTGAGCGCCTTCGCTAGCGGCACTCCAACCGTGCCCGCGCGCAACATGTCGTGCGAAAGCGAGGCAATGTCAAAAGCCTCTACCTTGGCAACCGCCGCGATACTTTCTGCCGCCGCGTGTGGCACAGTTCCAAGACGCGCCTCAGCCCGGGCAAGCGCCACTTCAAAATCCAGCAACGCTTGAAGCACCGATTCGTCTGAGAACAATTCCGCGAGTGCGGTTGTGGTCGCCAGGCTTTCGATCAGACGCGCCATGAACGCTGGTTCCTCAGCCGGGAATTATAGACGCTGAGGCTGTCCTGCCGTTCTCGCATTGTTCAGCGGATGGAGTTAAACGTCGAAAAATACTGTTTCCATTTCGCCTTGCAGGTGAATATCGAAACGCCAGCGGCTGGGTTGCGCGGGATCGGGTTGCGCAAGCAGTGTCTCGCGCCGCTCCGGAGTCACCAACTTCATCACCGCGTCTTCAGCGTTCGAAGGGTCACCAGCAAAATAAATTCTTGTATAAAGCTGCTTCAGCAATCCTCGTGCAAATATTGCGATATTCAAATGCGGCGCCTGCGGCTCATTCCCTAGGCCCAGCACACGGCCCGGTCGAATAGTTTCGAACTCGCAGCAGCCATCCAGCGCTGTTGGCATTCGCCCAAAGCCCAGCCATGATGGATCTCGGCTCTGTATCCTATTCCTGACATTGTCCGGATGGTTGTATTTCCCTTCCGCATCTGCCTGCCATATCTCGATCACAGCATCGCAAACCGGTGCATCGTCGCCGTCGACAAGCCGGCAAGTCAACCAGACGCGTTCGCCTTTCGTCTGCGGCCCCGCAATCTGCGGGACTGACCGCGTATCGGTCATGCCCAGATGAAAATAAGGGCCGGCGGTTTGAGAAGGAGTTGGTACTAAGTCCATAGCGTCTCGAAATCAAGTTTCAAACGGCGTGGCATCTCGCCCGCGCAAAACGATATCGAAGCGGAAACCCAGCGCCCACTGCGGTTGCGTGGTTTCCGGATCGAATTTGGAAATTAAACGCTGCCGCGCCTTCTCGTCGGGAATCGATTGAAACACCGGATCGTGCGCGAACAGCGGGTCGCCGGGAAAATACATCTGCGTCACCAGCCGCGTGAGGAATGCTCTTCCAAAAATTGAGAAATGAATGTGCGCCGGCCGCCACGCATTGTAATGATTGAACCACGGATATGCGCCCGGTTTGATTGTGACAAATCGATACGAGCCATTTTCATCGGTGAGCACGCGGCCTGCGCCGGTAAAATTGGGGTCGAGCGGCGCCGGATGCTGGTCACCCTTGTGGTGGTAACGCCCGCTGGCATTGGCCTGCCAGACCTCGATCAGAGCGTTTGGCACCGGGCGTCCATTGTCGTCCAATACCCGGCCCGTCACAATAATTCGCTCACCGAGCGGTTCGCCCGCATGCTGGCGAGTTAAATCGTTGTCGGTCTCGCCGATCCCCTCTTGCCCATAGACCGGCCCAGTAATCTCGGACAAAGTGTGAGGCAGCACAATCAAAGGCTTCATGGGTGCACGGCGAATCGTCGATCGATACGGCTCGTAGAGCGAAGGAGGCTGAGTTCCCGCCGGCATGCGGTGATATTGCGCAATCGAACGCTCTTTGGTCACATCAGCCATTGCCGATTGCCCGACCGGTTCTCCGCCAAAATCTCGTCGGACCGTCGCATCATAACGCAGCCTCGCCTTATTTGTCACCGCTCTCCGGCCCATTTCACAACCGTGGCTCGGGTGATAGGCTGTTAGAGTTTTTGGCAGAACTGGCTCTCCGGGGGCTGCGCACATGAACCAATTCGCAAAGCTGAATCAACAATACATCGGCGGTGTCTGGCGTGAGGGCTCGAGCACCAAAACGCTCGCCGACAAAAATCCGTACAACGGAAAGACGATCGCGGATTTCAAACTGGCCAGCCTCTCCGATCTTGATGAGGCCTATCGCTCCGCCGCAGCCGCGCAGAAGATCTGGGCCGAAGTAAATCCCTTTGAGAAACGAACAATCCTCGAAAAAGCGATTACCTGGATCGAACAAAATGAAGCCGACATTACCGAAATCATCATCGACGAATTAGGCGGCACACATCTGAAGGCCTTCATCGAGATCATGCTGGTGAAAAGCTTTATCAAAGAGGCCTCAACTTATCCCCTGCGCATGACGGGCGAAATTCTTCCATCCACGATCGATGGCAAAGAAAACCGCCTCTATCGAATTCCGGCCGGAGTCGTGGGCGTCATTAGCCCCTTCAATTTTCCCTTTAATCTAAGCATGCGCTCAGTCGCTCCGGCGCTGGCCTGCGGCAATGGCGTAGTGCTCAAGCCGCATGACGACACTCCCATCATGGGCGGTACCCTGATCGCAAAGATTTTTGAAGAAGCGGGAATCCCAAAAGGGTTGCTGAACGTGATCGTCGCCGATATCGCGGAAATCGGGGACGCGTTCATCGAGCATCCCATCCCGCGCATCATCTCCTTCACCGGTTCGGAAAGTGTGGGCCGCCACATCGGCGGAGTAGCCGGGATATCACTGAAGAAAGCGATCCTGGAACTGGGAGGAAACAGCGCGCTGATCGTGCTGGAAGACGCCGATCTTCAACTCGCCGTCAACGCCGCGGTCTTCAGCCGCTTCGCTCATCAAGGCCAGGTCTGCATGTGCAGCAATCGCATTCTGGTGCAGCGCAGTATTTACGCCAAGTTCCTTGACAAGTTCGTGTATCAGGTTTCCCAACTGAAGGCCGGCGATCCCCACGACCCGCAAACCGATCTCGGCCCGCTCATCAACCACCGCCAGGCAGAGACGTTCGCCAAGCAAGTGCAAAAAGGAATCGACGAAGGCGCGCGCGCCGTTCTGCACGGAAAGGTCGAAGGCAACATGGCCTTGCCCACGGTGTTTGCCGACGTGAAACCCAGCATGTGGATCGCGCAAAACGAGATGTTTGGCCCGGCGGTCAGCGTCATACCTTTCGATACGCCGCAGGAGGCGATCCGCATCGCAAACGACAGCCCCTACGGCCTGAGCGGCGCGATCCACACGCAAAACGTGGAATACGGCGCGGAACTGGCCAAGCAGATCGAATCCGGCATGGTCCACGTCAACGACGGAACCATCAACGATGATCCGCACATTGCATTCGGAGGAGAAAAAGCTTCTGGAGTCGGCCGCCTCAACGGAAAATGGGCGATGGAAGAATTCACCACATTGAAGTGGATTTCCGTACAGCACAAGGCAAGGCACTATCCCTTTGAAATCGCGGCGCCGCAGGCAAAAGCGTCTTAGAGATATACAGATCTCTTCCGGAGAACCTTGCTGCTCGCTAATGCACCGCCCGGTCGGCGTGCGCCCAGTAAGGAACGCGCAGGGATTTCCTGTCGGTTTTTCCCGCTGGAGTTTTCGGAATGTCCGCCCTGAACGCGATGGATTTGGGTGACTTCATGCCGCCAAGCTTCGTCTTGCAGTGCGCGAGCACCTCAGCCTCGGTCAGCGATTCACCATCTTTGACCACGACAAAAGCCTTCACCGCTTCGCCCCATTTGTCGTCCGGCACTCCAATCACGGCACACTCGCGCACTTGCGGCAGCGCCATGATTCCCGCCTCCACTTCCGCGCAATAAACGTTGAATCCGCCGGTCACGATCATGTCTTTCTTGCGATCGACAATATACACATATCCATCTTCGTCGATATACCCCACGTCGCCGGTATGGTGCCAGCCATACGCTCGAATCTCCGCAGTCGCCTCGGGCATGTTGAAGTAGCCGTCGCAAACCAATGAGCCGCGCGCGACAATTTCGCCGCGTTCATTGGCCGGCAGAATCCGCCCCTGATCATCCATGATCGCCAGACGAACCGCAGATGTAGGCTTGCCGCAGCTTCGCAGCCGCTCCGGATGGTCTCCAGCAGCGGCCGCGGCCAGCGTCTTGGCATCCAGAAACGTCAGCAGCATCGGCGCCTCCGTCTGCCCATACGACTGGCACACGCATGGTCCAAACAACTCAATCCCCTGCTTGAGTTTGTCCGGCGACACCGGCGACCCGGCAAGTAAAAATACGCGCAGGCTCGAATAATCAAACTTCCCGACATCCGGATGCGCAAGCAATGCGTAGAACGCAGTCGGCGGCAGAAACAAATGCGTACATCGATAGCGCTCAATACTTCGTAACACTTCCATCGCTTCGAATTTTGGTAGGACAACATTGGTCGCGCCCAACGCACACATCGTGAAGGCCACCACGCCCGCCGCATGCGAGAGTGGTGCAACGTTGAGACAAACGGGCTCAACGCAATCTTCGACCCGCCAATAGTGAGTGGCCATCGCGGTCATGGTTCCCCACGCAAGGCTAGTCACTCTCACCCCCTTCGCCGGCCCAGTCGTTCCGCCGGTGGGGACCAAACCGACCAGACGATCCCGGTTGCCATAAGCATCGGCCCAATCCATTTCGTCCGCGCAGGTTCCGCGCTGCATGAACATCTCCAAGGAGAGGTTGTCTCCATCCGCACAGTCAATGCAGATCGAATGGCGCAACGACGGCACACGTGCGCGAATCTGTTCGGCGTTATCGCGAAAATTGCTGTGATAAAAAAGCCACGCCATCCTGGCGTAGTTCATGTACTCGACGTTGGCGTCGATGGCGTTGCGATAATTGATGGGCACCCACACCGCACCCGCGCGCATGATGCCAAGCATGCAAAACAGAACCCGCGCATCGTTATGCGAATAAATCCCCGCGCATTCTTCGCCCTGCAAACCGGCCGCCCACATGGCGCGCGCAACGCGCTGTGTGATTGTCCGCATCTCGCAGTACGTGTGGCGGCTCGCGCCATCCACAATCGCGGTGCGATTCGGATGAGCCTCAGCGCCCTTGTCGAAATAATCAATCGCCCGCATATCGAAAATGTTTTTCGGAACGTTACGTGTAGATCTTGGCCTTGGCTAATCCATGGCTCTCAACCACCTTTAGCAATTCGCGATGTCCAAATGCTTCCGCGGCCGAGGCGAAGCCCACCTTTCGCGGCGGAGTGTGCACCATGTTGTGAGCCGCGAACGCCTGAATGAGTCCGGTTTGCCGATAGCAGCAGGTGCCAAAGATAACGCACTGCACATAATCCGTCGTGCCGCGTCCTACTACAACGTCTATGGTTCGCTGTTCGCGCACGTTCTCGCGTGGCGGCGTGCTGCCCTGCACCGCACTCGCCATCTCCGCCAGCTTGCGCTCCTGTTCCTCTTTGGGCAACGGACGAATCTGCTCCTCGAACATTTTTTCCGTTGCCGCCACGCCTTCCATGATTTGTCGATCAAGCAATCCGCCGATCGATTTCACGTTCGCCACCTGCGGATGATCTTTAAACCACACGGGCTGCGGAAATCCTCCCCAGGAAAGCGCAAGCTGGGTTTGAATGTATCCGGGAACGGCTGCGTCATAGCGCGTGGCGCGCGGCCACAACTTGAACTGATTTTGTTCCAGATAGTAGCCATCGGTTTGAATCACCGCGAAAATCGTCTGCGTCGAACCGAACGTAGGAATGCCTTTGAACATGGTCAGCGTCTCGATGGTGTCGATCGCTCCCGACTCCAGACACAGCCGCGCCGCCGCATCGCTCATCGCCGACATGAAGGCCGTTCCCGGTGCCACAAGCAATCCCTTGGCGGCAAACTTCGCACCCCATTTCTCCGCAACCTCCCGTATCCATGCCTGCTCGCCCCCGATGTCCACGTAGTGGCATCCCGCTTTCAAGCTCGCTTCGACCACGCGCGGACCGTTGTAAATAAACGGTCCCACCGTGTTGCAAACAACCTTGGCCCCGCTGAAAAGCTCAGTCAGTTCGTCCACTGAGCCGCCAGTTTCGACAACTTCGTAGTTCGCAGTCTCAATGCCGGGAACGCGATTCATCACATCCTGGATTCTGGTGCGGCTTCTCCCTGCGGCGATGAATGGAACGTTATATTCGCGCAGAAACTCGGCAATCAATCGTCCCGAAAATCCGTTGGCCCCGTACAAAACCACCGGCCTCTTGCTGTCCATTCGATCCCTCGTATGCGAACACTACCAGCACGCAATTTTAGGCGAAAGTATTTTTTTTGCCAGTAGGCACCTTCCTGTAACCTTGTATCGACGGTAACGTCAGAACAAATTCTGCTAATGATCCCTAACCGACCGCGGTGGGAATTCAAATAAGTTTCTCCGCCATATTGAATCGCCGCAAACTTTTCAAATCCAGTATTGTTTCAGCATGCGCGAAATCCGCCGCAGTGAACTGGCGCTGCTCTGGCTCCTCACCCTCATCGTTTTCGTGGCAGTCATCGTTCAATTCGAGAACTATGCCTCCAAGGTTGACAATTTCGGAGACAACGGCGCTTACATGGCCGCAGCTTCGGGCATCCGCAAAGCGGACTTTCGCGACATCCGGGTCAAGCAGTTCTGGGGCATTTCTTACGTGATGGCCCCGGTATCTTTTCTCTGTGGAGGTTCGGTGCGCGCCTCACTGCTGCTAGTCTCCGGAGTCTCTTCCCTAATCGCAGTCCTATTGGCACAGCAGCTTTGGGGTGGATGGATCGCCGCCTTCTTCGCCATCCTGAATTTCGACTGGCTGCAACGCTCGTACTTAGGCGGAGCCGAGCCGTTATTCATGGCACTCCTCTTCGCATCTTTCCTGGCAGCCCGCCGCGGCCGCTGGATGTTGGCTTCGGCCCTCGCCGCGGGGGCAACAATCACCCGTCCGGTTGGCGTGTTTGCGCTGATCGCGCTGGGACTGGCGTTACTGGCAAGGAAGGAATACAGGAAACTCGCGTTCAGCGCTGGAGTCGCACTACTAATCGGCGCGCTTTATGCTCTGCCTTTCTGGATTTATTTCGGCGACCCGCTCTATCAGGTTCACAGCTACAAAACAAACGACTGGCACTCCGGCCCTCCCATCGCGCTGCCTTTTTACGCCATCGGCGGAAGCTTCCTTCACAATCAGCAGCCGTTGACCAATGTGCTCCTCACCTTGGGATGGGTGTTGTTAGTCCTAATTGGTGGCTTATTTATGGCGCGCAAAAGCTATTGTCAATATGTTCGCGATCACCCGTCGGAAGCCTGGTTCGCGTTCCTCTACATCGCCTTCATCTTCACGTACAATTCTTCCGCCTGGGCGCGTGCCGATATCGTTCGCTTTGCGATTCCGGCTCTACCATTTGTGTTGCTCGCGTTGAGCGACTGGATCCCAAGATCACGCGTGCTTCTGTTCAGCTTGGCTGCATTATCCGCTGCACTGGCCGCTAGCTCTGCCATCGGCATAAAAAACGTGTTTCACGCCTTTCATTAGAAGATGCCGGGCTAATCGCACCTTGAAACCTTGAAACTCTGGAACCTTGCCTCTTCGCCCTTTGTGAAGTACCGCCTTGTCCATTTAGAATGAATCCTGAAACAACCATCGAACCTGCACTAATTTCGAAAAATCACCTCAGGAGAACGCCCATGTCCGCACCCAGCCGCCGGCCTGAAATTCGCCGCCGCCGCACTCGAAAAGAAAAGATTGTCCAACTGCGCAAACGGCTCGCAGCCGCCAAGACCGACGCCGACCGAACCCACGTCACCGCCAAGCTTCACAAACTCGCCGTCGGTTCGCCGGGCCAGCCTCTGCTGAAGTAGCAGAGGACGTAACGGCAGAGCCGACGCGCACCGCGAACTTTTCGCCGGAAATTAAGTCACGCCGGTAGTCTCCCTCTTTCCCTCAGTCGCGCCATGATCGCCGTCTCCCGCGGAATCGCCGATCTCCCGGTACACATCCATCATTCGCCGCACTGATTTTTCCCAGGAAAATCTGGCGGCCTGCTGATAGCTGCGCACCTTCATCCGGTCGCGCAGGCCCCGGTCGAGCAGTACTCGGTGCAACGCCCGCATAATCTCAAACACATTCTCCGGATTCACCAGCACCGCCGCGTTCCCCACCACCTCGGGCAGCGAGGACACGTTGGAAGCTACGACCGGCGTGCCATGCGCCATCGCCTCCAGCGGCGGCAGCCCGAATCCCTCATACAATGAGGGGAAAACAAATATCTTCGCCATATCGTAAAAAATCCGCAGCACTTCGATGGGCACAAAGCCCAGAAAACGCACATCGTTGTGAACACCGCTGCGCACCACAGTCCGCCGCAGGTCCGGATTCCCCGAAAGATCGTCTCCAATAATAATGAGCTTGAGATCGGGCAGTTCTCCATCCTTTTCCAGCCGCGTCTTCAGCGCCGAAAAAGCCTCGATCATGCGCACCACATTTTTGTGCGGACTGATTTTCCCCGCATAAAGCAGGAACGGATACGTGACCTGGTAGCGCTGCACAATCAGTTCCCGGTCGGTCGCGCTGGCGTGCCCATGCAGGAAGCGGTCGTCGATGGCGTTATAAACGACCTCGATCCGCTCGCCAGGAATCCCAAACAACTTCTCCATCTCGCTTTTGGTGAAATTTGAAACGGCAAAAACACGTGTCGCGGCCCTGAGCACGCGTTTGGTCAACTGAAAATGTACCGACCGCCAAAACCCGTTCTGTTCGCGTGCCCGCGACATGTGCTCCAGCATGTCGTGCACCGTCATCACATAAGGACAAGGCATATCCCTGGGCACTGAAAATAAATTGGGAATGTGAACCAGGTCGCAACGCAGACGTTCCAGCACGGCACGAAATTCCAGGTAGCCCTTGATCGTGCGTTCCGGTATCGGAAGTTCTATCGAATGAAAGTTTTCCGGCAACAGTCCAAATTCCCGAACTTTCGCCGCCGGCCCAATCAGGAAATATTCCGTCTCGCAGTCCAGCCGCCCCAGCGTCCGCACCACATTGCGAATGTACGTCCCGACGCCAAAGTCGGTCATCCTCCGGATGTCGATGGCAATCTTCACCGAAGGCATTTAACCACAGGATGGAGGTCAGAAGAATATCCGAATGGAATCAGCGGCGGCCAAAGAATTTACGAAGTCTTGTCGACGTAAACAATATTGGCCCGTTGGCGTGAAGTTCGCTATGCTTGGTAGCTGGCCAGTAGGGCCAGAGTCTCCGATTGTCCGTCGACAGCAACTACTGGCATCCAGTAGTATAGGGACTGGAACTTGAATGGCACACCGCCACGGCAAGAGCCAACCTCCGCATACATGGCGTGAGCTTCGATCTGGCGAAGACCGTGTTTAACGACCCGTTTGGCGTCGAACGCGTCGATGATCGTGAGGACTATGGCGAAAAGCGTTTGTCCTGATCGGCATGGCCGTGGGAAACATTCTGCTGTTTGTAGCCTATGCCGAACGCGGGAACGCATTCGGATTATTTCGGCGCGAAGAGCAGCGCAATATGAGCAAGACGACTACTTCCGGCAAAACGCATAGGGCTATGCCTATGACGCCCGCAGCCGCCGAGGCCGCCGCTCGTGCGGACCGCGACGCGCAACCGCTGACCCTCGGCGATCTTAAACGGATGAAGCGGACACCGCAGGCGAAAATTATTCGCCGCACTTTAGCGTGACGCAGGAGGAATTCGCGGTCCGCTACCATATCCCGCTCGGCACTCTCCGCGACTGGGAGCAGGGCCGCGCAGAACCAGACCGGCCAGCCCGAGCCTATTTAAAGATCATCGCTCGCGATCCAGAGCACGTCGAGCGACTCTTGAATCCAGGCCCGCACTAAAGTAGCGGAAGGGCGGGAGACTACTCCCTGCCCCTGAGTATCGCGGCCATCACGCGTGGGCTGCGCCGTCCATGCATTACCGCAAGAACCCAAATCGGTTTTTCGTCCGGCGCATATGCAACGAGGTATTCGCGCACCAGAATGAAGCGCAGGGGTCGTGAGGTAAGATCTGGGCGCTTGCGGCCTTGATTGGGAAAAGGCGCAAGGGCGTCAATCGCCGCCAAAATTTCCGCAATCACCCTGTCGGCGGCGGCAAGATTATCCACACGAATGAATTCCCAAATCTCGTCCAGGTCGAAGCGGGCTTCGGGGTGGAAGTCGTATCCGCTCACGATTCCGGCTGCGAACGCCGTGCGGCGGTACTCTTTTCCCGGAAGTGGGCGGCGACTTCGTCTCCGGGAATGGCTTTCACCTTGCCGCTTTTTAGGTCGTCATAGCGGCTGTCAAGTATTTCGCGCGCCTGCGCAAGCTCCTCGAAGTAGCCCTCCACGACTTGCTGCACAAGCTCATCCGCAGTACTGCGTCCGCTTTGAGCGGCGAGGTCTTTGAGCTTCTTTTCCGTCTCCGGGGCAAAGTGTACTTCCATAGGCTCCAAGTTACGCAAAAACGGGAGGTCAGGCAATGGCAAAACTAACGCAAGGCGAAGCAAAACGGCTCCAGACCGGACGTTTCCAGGATGACACAGGCCCTGCCCTGAACCGGAACCGCAACTCCATCGCTTTCTAAAACTTCGAAAGACTGCACCTCGGTAGGGCAATCGAAATCGCCGTCAAGTCTACTTTCGTGTGCCCACCTTATCCACGAAAGTGGCTATCCCAAGTTCCCCGCAACCACTCAGCCCTCAATCACTTGCCATTTTGGGACGCCACAAACCGCCCGATTTTGGCGTCCACGTTTACAAAACGTTCTACGTAGAACACTTTGTAAAGTTAGGCACGAAGTAAAGTTACGCCCGAACCTCTGCCTGCGCTCTGGCGCGCCTCTCGGCATATAGCGGAAACGCCTCGCACAGTCCCAGCACCTGTTTGCGAATCTCGGCCAGCACGACCGCGTC
>Ga0209010_1000318_pt1 | contig 16271 bp, 21 predicted proteins | sample BlaSpr_A8_OM1_O3_FD_187985 | JGI IMG/M metagenome (GOLD analysis project Ga0209010, IMG submission 187985) | Forest soil microbial communities from Thunder Bay, Ontario, Canada - Black Spruce, Ontario site 2_A8_OM1_O3 (SPAdes) (version 2) | ecosystem: Environmental > Terrestrial > Soil > Boreal... | reverse complement strand
ACTCGCGTTTGGAACATATTGCGCATCCTGCCACGGTTCTGAAGGCGGAGGAACGCAGAAGGGAAGCGCGATCACGAATGATTCATTCCTGGCGCTGGTCAGCGATCAAGGACTGCGCACCATCGTGATCACCGGCCGGCCGGAATTAGGTGCGCCCGACTGGCGCGCGAATGTCCCCGGACATCCCATGACCGATCAGGAAATCACAGATGTAGTTGCCTGGTTGGCTTCGCGGCGTACGCAGAATCCGGGGCAGCCTTATAACGCTTTAAACGGCGCGCAGCACCCGGAGAAAGAATTGGAGAAATAAGATGTCAACAAACACGGTGAGGGCCGCGCCCTCTGAAGCCAGCCTTTCGCGGCGCGGGTTCTTTATGAAGCTGGGAATCCTGTTCAACGGAGTCGCTGCGATCATATTGGCTCTGCCGGTTGCGCGTTTTCTTTTTTCCTCCATCATTCGTAGTCGCGGGAATGGCTATCTTTCATGGGTGCGCCTGGGAGACGTCAACAACTTTCCTGAGGGAGAGACGCGGATGGCGACTTTCCGCAATCCCCTGGTCATGCCAACCGATGGAAAGACCGTAGACACAGCGTGCTGGGTGCGCCGCATCGCAGGCGATCAATTTCAGGTGTTTGCCATTAACTGTGCCCATCTTGGCTGCCCCGTCCGCTGGTTCCCGCAATCGGGTCTCTTTATGTGCCCGTGTCACGGCGGAGCATATTACCGGGATGGCTCACGTGCGTCCGGGCCCCCAGAGCGCGGGCTTTTCGAATATCCCTACAAAATCGAAAACGGAACGCTCACGATTGACGCGGGACAGCTGCCAACCCCGGGCGACCCAGTGGCAAGTCTGACTTCGGAGAAACCATTATGCGCCTGATTAAGAAGATCGGCGAATGGTTCGATCATCGTCTGCAACTCGCCGCGCCGATTCGCGAAGCAGCAGGCCATCCCGTTCCACGCAACACAGCCAGCTGGTTCTACGTCTTTGGCAGCGCCGCTCTTACCATATTCCTTCTGCAACTGGTCACCGGAATCCTATTGGCGCTTATTTATGTGCCCTCGGCCGGCGAAGCATGGAGTAGCCTTCAGGCGCTTAATCATCAGATTGAGCTTGGCTGGTTCATCCGCGCCATGCACGGATGGGGCTCCAACTTCATGGTCGCCATCGTCCTGATTCACATGGTGCAGGTGTTTCTCTTTGGCGCGCACAAATTTCCCCGCGAGCTGACTTGGGTTATCGGTGTATTTCTTCTGCTGATGACTCTTGGCATGGCATTTACCGGTCAAGTCTTGCGCTTCGATCAGGACGCCTACTGGGGGCTGGGAATCGGAGCGTCGATTGCCAGCCGCGTTCCCATCCTCGGTCCTTTTGTCGTGAAGCTCATGCTGGGTGGCCCGATCATCGCGGGCGCAACTCTCTCCCGATTTTTTGCCTTGCACGTCTTCGTGATTCCCGGACTGCTGATCGCGTTTGTCAGCCTCCATGTCTTGATGGTGTTGAGGCTAGGCATCAACGAATGGCCGATGCCGGGACGCATCGTAAAGCGGGCGACTTATGAGGACGAGTATCACGCTTTGACGAAGAACGACGGCGCGCCGTTCGTTCCGTATGCGATATGGAAAGACATGTTCTTCGCGGCATTTATCATTCTTGCCGTCGCCGCGTGTGCTAGCTACTTTGGTCCGTTTGGACCCACAGGGCAGCCCGACCCCACAATCATCCAAACTGCGCCCAAGCCCGATTACTTTTTCCTGTGGCTCTATGCGCTACTTTCACTTCTTCCTCCATCACTGGAGACGCCGTTCCTTCTCATCTGCCCGCCTTTGGTAATTCTTGGCTTGATTCTTCTGCCGTTTCTTTCGGGAGAAGGAGAAAAAAGCTGGAAGCGCCGCCCCATTGCGGTTATTACCGTGCTGATGACCGCGATTACGCTCGGCACATTTACTCGCATGGCCCAGTTCACACCCTGGAGTCCGCACATGAACGCTTGGAGCGGCGATCCCGTACCCGACCGCTACATTCATGGCACGACCGCACTCGAGCGTCAGGGTGCGCTTGTATTTCAGGTCAAGCAATGCCGCAACTGCCACTCTCTTGGCAACACAGGTGGACAAAGGGGACCAGCTCTGGATAGTGTTGCGGTCCGCCTCACGCAGGACCAACTCATCCGTCAGGTCATTCAAGGAGGCGGCAACATGCCTGCTTATGGGAACAATTTGAGTCCGGCAGAGACGACGGCGCTGGTAGCTTTCCTTGAGACCTTGCACCCCGCAACGCAGAGACCTGCAAGAGATGCCGCGCGGGAGCTGGTACTTAGCAACGGCGGAGTGAAAACGTCCTGGACTCAACCATAGGCCGCCGATGATCTCACACGTTCATCACAGCGCGCCCGAGTCATTCTGGGTCTCCAGTGCCTTGATTTTCGCTTTACTCCTGTATGTGCGTGGATGGCTGCGGCTTCGCGGGCTTGACCATGGCAACGCTCGGGGCTGGCGCGCCGGCAGTTTTGTATTAGGTCTTTTGTTCACCTGGATTGCAATGGCTTCACCTCTAGCTGCACTCGATCATGAGGTGCTGACTGTACACATGGTTCAACATCTTCTTCTCATGACGTTTGCGCCTCCGTTGATCTTGCTTGGCATGCCTCGAAAGCTGCTGGCACATGGCTTGCCGCAGCGATTCTTACAAATGATTGGTCGCCCATTGCGATCGGAACCCATGCAGCAATTTGCAAGCGTGGTAACGCACCCGGCACTATGCTGGTTTGCAGCGGCGGTCACGTTAGTTGTGTGGCATATTCCTTCTGTGTTCATGCTCGGCATGAGGTCGCAAATGTGGCACTCGATCGAGCAACTCTGCTTTCTTACCTCTGGACTGCTGTTCTGGTCGCCGGTTATCCGGCCCTCAGCGAGCACTTCAAAATGGCCAGAATTGTCCATACTTCTGTATCTGTTTCTGGCTATCTTGCCGTGCGATATTCTCTCGGGATTTCTGGTGTTCTGCGATCGTGTGGTTTACCCGGTGTTCTTGTCTGCCCCCCGCTCCATTGGCCTCTCTGCTCTAGAAGACCAGCAATGCGCGGGTGCTTTGATGTGGACTTGCGTCACTGTCGTCTACTTAATCGCTGGGGCGCTCATCACCGCGCGCTTGCTCTCGCCCCATCGATCGGAAGAACTCGCGGTCCTGCAATTCGACTCGCCACCCGTGGCGGTACGGCACACGGATCCGCACAGGATGGAGGTGGTCTAAAATGTTATTCCGGCCCGCACTTACCGAGCGTTCTTCTGCTGTGGAGCAAGAGCGCCATTTTCGGGGATCCGCGCGCCTATTAGACTACTGGGCACTCACGAAGCCAGAAGTCAATTTCCTGATCTTGATTACAGCCTGTGTGGGGTTTTATCTGGCCTCTGCGCGTAATGGGCGGCCGTTTTCATTCACAGGGCTATTCAACACTTTGCTTGGAACCTTGCTGGTAGCAAGTGGGACCGGGACCCTAAACCAATACCTCGAACGAAAGCACGACGCAGAAATGCGTCGTACCGCTCGGCGCCCCGCCGCGGCCGGGCGTCTTAGGCCTTTTGCAGTCCTCGTCTTCGGAGTCGTCTTGGCGGTGGCTGGCTGCATCTATCTCGCCGCGGCCGTTAACTTGCTTGCGAGCCTGCTAGCGGTTCTCACGTTGCTCACTTATCTGTTCGTGTACACACCGCTGAAACGACAAACACCGTTGTGCGTTCTCGTCGGAGCCTTTCCCGGTGCCATGCCGCCGCTCATTGGTTGGGCCGCAGCATCCGGCCGATTGAATATTGAGGCGGGGATCCTGTACGCCATCCTCTTTCTGTGGCAGTTTCCACATTTCATGGCAATCGCATGGATGTACCGCGAAGACTACGACCGCGCAGGCTATTCGGTTCTGCCCAAGGGGGATCTGAGAATCCCTTTCGTAATGCTCCAAACACTATTTCCGCTCGTTGGTCTAGTTGCTGCCAGTTTGATGCAGTCTCCGACACGCCACGCGGCGACTTTTCACTGTGCTGTAGCTCTCCTGGGGGCGGGATTTACATATGTCGGGTGGGAATTCGTATTCGAGCGTTCAAGAGTTGCTGCACGTCGGCTGCTGATGGCCTCGATTGTCTATCTTCCACTGTTGTTCGGACTAAGCGCGACGTTATGCAATCAGGCCAAATGATCCAATGCCCCGACCTTTCCGGCCCCGTAGGCGGTAACGACCACGGGGCAGTATCTCGGTGGTCGCGGCAGATCACCGTGAAGGCATTTTAGTCTCGCTCGCGCAGAATTATTCAAAACTGAGCAACAACGGTGCTTTCGCCGTTGAGCGCCGATCCAACCGCCACCGCCGAAAACGATTCATCTTGCATCTCGTCAATCTCACGAATTGCTGTCGAGCAATAGGCGGAAAGCGCTACTAAAGCCATCGACATCCCCAGACAAATGAACATCAATCCTATGCCGCGCCCGGGACCGGCCCCGATAATCGCGCCAACAGAATGTGCGAGCAGGCCGCCCGTGGTCATCAATGGTTCGAAAACGCGATCCGACAGCGGTCCTGCCAAGGCGAAGCCCATGGCCATGGCAATATTAAGAAGAAATTGCTGAATGGCAAAACAGCGACCCTGCAAGTGGCTGGGAACCTTCTTTTGCCAGATGGATGTGTGCGAAGCATCGACCACCGGTAGAGTCATGAATAAGAGAAAACCAAAAGTCGCTATCAAAGTAAATGAAGGTTTCAGTCCATGCGCCGCCAGACACAGGCCGCCTAATAAGGTATAGACCAAAACCGCCCTGACTTGTTTCTTTGGGCCACCTGTAGAGGCGATCGCCAAGCCGCCCACTAAAAGCCCGCATCCGCTGATCGCGTACTGCAAGCCAAGCATTGCTGCCGTGGAGAACGAGAGCAACAATGGCGCGATCAAAACGCTGGCCATAGCGAATACGAAGTGAACGTAGCCGTACACGCCGAGCAGGCCGAATAATCCAGTTCGTTGCCGAACATATTGAAAGCCGGTCCCTGCTTCACGCCAAAGGCTGACGCGAGCCTTCACTGCAACAGCTTGATGGGGAATCTTTACCAGAGCCAGCGTGACCATTCCGGCCACGAATGTCAGCGCATCAATCAGAACTACTCCCTGAAATCGAATAAGGCTCACAACTGTGCCGGCAAGCAGCGGGCCGCCGATGGCGGCCGCAGCTTCACCAGTTTGCATCAGCGCGTTGGCTCGGGGAAGTTGTTCGGTGGGCGTAACAAGGGGGATGCTCGAAGTGAGCGCGGGAGAGCGAAACGTATCAAATAATGAAGTGAAGGACGATGCAAGATAAACGTGGAAAACGGAGAGATGGCCGCTGGCCAGCAGTCCGGCGAGGCCAACCATCAGGATAGCCGAAAGGCCGTCGCAGACGATCATGATGCGCCGACGGTCCCAGCGGTCCACCAGCGCGCCGGCAAAAGGGGAGATGCAGATGGCTGGAATTGCCGTGGCAATGAAAGTAAGCGCGAATTTCGTGGTTGAGCCGGTGGTGCGAAGCACCCAGATACCGAGCGCAAACCTGGACAAACGCGAACCCACGACCGATATCAACTGGCCGCTCCAGAGCAGGAGGAATGCTCGCAATCCGGACCAACGGCTCAGGGAAATACCTCGGCATCAACTGGTGCAGTTAGCATTCTGTTATCCGCTGGGCGACGGTTTGCCTCGTCCTGAGTCAGCAGAAACTCTTCCAACATGTCGCGCATTTCTTCCTTACTCATGTTTCACATCACGAGCGCGGCGGTAAAAAATCATCCTGAGATAGCCCAACAGAAATAGAAATTCGTCTTTAGTGTGCAGATCGACGCACCGGCCCTTCCCGGCGCGATGTTGATCAATCTCGGTTCGCAACTCATTCATGCGTTCGGGTGTCATTATGAATTAATACGGCGTAGTCGGCTCGTCGTCCTGTGTCCGACGGTGTGCCCGGAAATGGACACTAAAAATACGGAGGAACGGCCTCAAACAGCTATTCAGAAAATCGTTATGGCAAAAATATATATTTATGATTCTAAACGACTTAAGCGTGATCCAATTACCTGTGATGTCAAATTCAAAACTAGTGAGGAGGAGTGGAATGTCAGAGTTTGTGGAAACGCAGAAGTGTACATAATGCAAAGAACCGCTAGGCGAGTGGGTTATTAGTGATGAACCCGCAGACCCGGCGAAACCCAAAGCAACCCGTCCGGTTTTGCTTCAGCAAAGCAAAGCGGGAAAGAAAGTGAAGTCTAATTTTCTCGTCCATCTGAAGTGCTTTGAAGCCTATGCCGAGGCCCAACTGGGTTAACTCACGGCGATTTAACCGGGACGCAGAGGGGCCGCGCCTTCACCTCCCCCGTGGCACGGGCGCGGCTCCGAAATTCCACGATGCGGTAACCAACAAAAGATGTGAAGTCAAATTCAGAACAGGGAAGGAAAACAAAAACGCCAAGTGCAGAAGTCGTAGAGCTGGTTGATACCCAGAAGGCAGAGAAAGACGCATTGCTTTTAAAACTCAGAAACAAATTGAAGGCTACGCTTGCAGCCGGTGAAGCGTTCAGTTTCCTCGATGTAGAAAAATTTTTAAACCAGTATGTCTCTAGCGAAGCAGAGGCAGGTGAACGACGGGAAGCGAACGCACTGGCGGTCATTTACTACGTGAAGGGAGCACTTTTCTTGAACTTGGAAAGTTTCTAGAAACCCCAGTATTGAGAAGTTGCAAGGGTGAGTAATCCGATTTTTTAGATGTTGTTGCAGTAACAGGCCCGCGTCCCCACCTCACTCACCCTGAAGAAGACGCGGGCCTGAAATTTCGTTTCGAGGAGAGGAATAACAATGAGGACAGTACACGCGGTTATTGCTACAGAAGTGAGCGCGAAGGCAGAGCCCAACAAAATCAACCTGTTTTCCCTGACTCTAACTTTTCGCTGCCCGAACTGCGCCGGTCAACATGAGCAGAAGGAAACGTTCGTATCCACGCCTCTTCTAGGCTCCGTTACCTATGGACTGGAGTGTGGTTCTGTGACGGTGCTCTTGCCTTGGTGCTCTCAGCTTACCACTCAAGGTTTGCCGGAGACTCTTGTTGACGGGCGCAGTGGAGAGCCGGTGCTGGTTGCGAAATGAAGAATTGTAACGAGGATCACCCAAGATATTGGACACCAGAGCAGCGACGTGTCGGACTGCGTAACTTTGTCTCAACACAAAGGAGATTAACTATGCCAGAAACCTTTGAACGTATTGTGGCTGCCCTAGAAAGAATTGCCGATGCTCTGGAGGCTCCAATTAAAGAAGCAGAGCGTGCCCGCGAACAACAGTGGACAGACGCGAACGAGCTACTTGAGGTTGAGGATAGCGGAAATTGACTGAACGTGACCAACTAATCTTTCGTCTTGTAGACCCGCAAAATATATTGCTGTCCGACGTCCACGATGCTGTCGTTCGCCACAGAACCCGGTTGGAATGGGTTTCTCGCGTAAGTGACGCCCTCCAATATCCTCACGCCGTCACTCTGCAAACGATTCTGATGTTCGACGCCAAGCTTGGGAAATGCCCGGATAGTCTAGATGTTGTCAGGGAATTCTTGGAAGCCTCTGACGAGCAGTGGGCAGCACAGAACGTCGAGTCACTGAGGGAGGAAATTAAGGAACTCAGCGCGGCGAAACAAGAGGACCCGACGATCAAGGATCTGGATGTCCTCATAGATTCTGTGGTGCGTGAAACCCGGAAAGAATACCACCAAACATTGCCCGTAGGTATTTCAATATTTGCAAAGGCGAAGCGGTAGCAAACAAGCAAAGATGCTCTTGGGAAGCCTTTAGAAACCGGGCCGGACGCAGCGATGGCTTGGGTGCGGAGCCGGTGGGCTTTGGATTTAACCGAAGAGGAGCCACAATTAGGTGGACTGCTCCACGAAAATACCGAAGTCTTGAAACAGCAGCTTGCCGACTACCTGACCACGAGCCAGTCCGAGCGCGTCAAAACACATTATCCCCAAATTGACAATAAATGGGTCGTCCGTCGCGGGAAGACCATGTTCATTTTGGGTTCCTCCGGTGACGGCAAATCTACCTTCCTCAATTCGTTGATCTACCGCATGGCCAAGGGCGGCGAAAACATTCTGTACGTCTCGCTAGAGTTCTCGCCCAAGGAAATTTGGGAATTCCTGGCCTTCGTCCATTGCTTCCATTATCGAAAAGAATTCTATCTTCCATCGCTGGGTGTATGGCAGCGCGGCGAAGCCAAGCAAGACGATAAGGTCAACATGGAGAAAGTGATTGACGATATTAAGAATCGGACTCACGTGAAAGGCGTCATTGATGTGCAACGATTCTGGTCCTTAGAAGAGATTCAGCAACACTACGAAGCCCACAAAGAGAGTCTGCGTTACAGCGTCGTGGTGGTGGATTATTTGGGGAAGCTGAACGTTCCTCCCGGCAGGCCAGCGGATGAAATTAATGCCCGCAACAGCAATGTGAGCAAGGCGGTGAAGTGGACCCAAAAGGAGGGAAAGTTCGTGCTGATTAGCCCCTCGCAGGTGAACCGCGAGGCCCACAAAGAGGCGCGCAAATCCAAAGAAAAAGAAAAGGGTGCCTACGATCTTGACGCGATGTACTACGGCAGCGCAGCACAACAGGATACGGATTGGCGATGTCTCTGTATAGCGACGATGACATGAAGATTCAGGGCATGGTGCAAGTGAAGTGCCTAAAGTTTCGCGGGACCGAACCATTCATGCCGCACATGCTGAAAGTGAACCCGCGTTCAAAATTTGTCTATGACCTGCAAGACGATAAATTCCATGATGATGGCCTTGAATTCATACCGGCAGAGATTGATGAGGTAGTAGTCGCGCACCCGCCCGCCACCGTGGAAGAGCTACAAATTTCGGACGAGGAAGTGCTATGAGAAAAGTGAATCAGGTTGTCGAAGGAGACTTCAAGTATTTGCGAATTCGGAACTGGAAGGAGTTTCAAAGAGACCATAAGGGCAAACTGCGTGACGGGGTGCCTTCCCCTTGGATAAAAGATTATACCGACAAATATTCGGACGATGAGCACTCCAGAATGTCCCCGACCGAACGCTACACACTTGACGAATGTCGCCGCCAGCGGGGGCGGTTCGGTAAGAATATTCCTAACGACATCCAGTGGTTGTTGCAAGCCGGTCACGTACCTGGTCGCCACCGTGGTTCCGTTGCGGTCGCATTGCGAGCTCTTTACGGTCGAGGCTTTTTAATTCCCTGCAATGAACAAGTTAGCTTACTAGAGGTAGAGAGTATAGAAGTAAGAGATAAGAATAAAGAGGTAGAGTACGAGTCTCCCGTTCGGCCTAATAATCGAAACCCAAAAGCAACACCAAACGCTGGAGCCTCTGGCTCCCGTGAAACCCCTCGCAAGCTGGGCTTTGATCCGTATGCTTTAGAGCCGTTCGACGGGTGGACTTCTGAGCAAATCAATTTAGTTTCCGCCTACCATTGGGAACACAGTGATGATTCCTTTTGGCGTGACACGTGCCGCTCTGAGGAATTTTTCAAACGCAACTTTGCCAAGATGGCGCAAGCGCTGCCTCCCGGCTGGGAGATTCCCGTTAAGAAGCGCATTGTTTGGTACGAGAGTCCAAACGCAAATTCCGATGAACTGCCACTGCCGTCTTTGCAATGGCTACGGTGCCGATCCCAAGTCCAAATGGATGGACCCGGCCCGCGCTTTTTGCTCTTGCGTAAAGTTCTACGAGCATCCGACGGAGCGGAACGTTCACGATGGCACGGAGCAACAGATTACCAAAGAGGATTACTACAGCGTGGAGCCGCTGGCGGTATGAGAGCGGCCATTGTCCGTAGCAGTATCACTCGATGATCCTTTTAGCTTTCCCTTTTGGCACGGTTGTGAGTCTGGTGAAAGTCCAGGCAACAACCGTGGCCCAACTTTTTGGTAGGAAATTGCGTTGCAAACTTACCGACTGGTGTTATATGGTTCCGGCTGTTGCTTGGGGAGGAACTGATGAAGCACCCTGCTGCTTTTCCGGTATTTGCCCTCATGCTCGCCGTAGGTTTTCTCTCCAGCTGCTCTCGTACTCCACCTCCAACAATCAATGTCACACCTCAGAACGGTGGAACATCGTTCTTAATTACTGGCAGTGGGTTCACCGTCAACGCCCAAGGAGCCTACTCCGTACCGTGCGCTCAACTGAGCTTTACGCCCGAGCCAGCCGGGAGCGGGACGCCCGTGAGCATAGGACAGGTGTATTGCAACGGCCTGGGGGTCCTGGTCGGGTTCGAATATGGAAATCCGGGTTACACTTGGACGCCCAACCTACCCTTGCCGCAGTGCAACCGCGACACTCCACTGAATACTGTCGTCAACGTGGTGGCGTCTGACATAATCACCTCTCAAGGGGCGGAGCAAAGCACCTCGGTCTTGTGTACCTTGCCAGCGGCATGCATAGACCCGCTGACTGTGGAGACGTCGTCAGAGGTAAACGCGACCATTTTGTTGAATCAACCGCCTCTGCCCTGGAACAGCAACGTATTGATCTTCGGTTCGGCTACGCAGGATACCACGACGGGGTTATGGGTGCCGGCTTCCAATGCGACGTACGCAACCATTTCGAACTACTTCGCCGGGGCAAGCCAGAACATCACCCCTTCCACCGCTGGCCCTTGGCCGGCAGTGCAGGGGATACAGGGTCTGAATCACGATCCTTCGGCCATCCTATTTACTACTGAAAATTTGGGCACCGTTTACGCTCCGGTCTCCTATACGCCCCCGACCTTTACGAGTTGCACGCCGGGCTCTGCGGGTTGTCAAACAACAGCCTATATTTGCGGGGTTGCCCAGCCCACGGGCTCGTTCATTCAGTGTGTCTACAAGCCCCAGCAGGTGCCAAAAATCAGCTGTCCTGACGCGAAGAGCCCTTTTTGCAATGAATCTATCACCTTTACGTGCCCCAACTTCGTCAACGGTGTCGGGGGATGCTCGGGTTCTGCGGTTAACCTCTGTTTGCAGTGAATGGATGGCACACCGTCTGAAGTCATGCAGTTGAAAGAAAAGAACAAGTGGGCATGATGCGTGTCACCAGATTGCAACCACTAGATCGACCACCATCCACACCAGTAAACCACTAGATATAGCGCCATCCACCCCATCCAATTCAACCAAATTTCTCCCGGTTATCTGGAGGCCGCAGAGCACCCACATTTCGAAAAATTTGAGTTTTGCCCTAGTAAAGCCAATTTTCCCGCCTATCGCGTCCTCAAATAGAGCCATTTCATGGCTCTCGCAGTATTTGAGAGACATCGTGAAAGTCCTTCTTGCAGTCATCAGTTGCGAAAAATTCAAAGACCGCGCCGACGCGTGTCGGCAAACTTGGGTCCCTCAAGTCGGTGACCGCGCCGACGTGAAGTTCTGCCTTGCGAAGCAAGACCGCTACCCCCTAGCCGATGAATGGTTCTTGGACTGCGACGACAGCTATCAAGCTCTTCCTGCGAAAGTTCACGCAATGGTCGCCCGCGCTCTCGCCAACCGATACGACTATGTCTGCAAGCTCGATGACGATTGCCTAGTCCGACCCGACAACCTGCTCGCCGAACTTCCTTCCGCCGATTTCGTTGGTCACGTGAATGCCCCCGATGAGGCTTCGCCGTGCGGGTGGGTATCCGGACCCGGCTATTGGCTGAGTGAGAAAAGCATGTATCACATTTTGCTCGCCGAACCCGACTGCTCCACCGGCGAGGACCGCTGGGTCTCCGCCGTCCTGAATCGCCAGGGCATTTATCCCGTGGACGATAAAAACATCTACCCGGCTGCTGTCAGTCCCCGGATCAATGCTGTTCATCCGCACACGAAAATTTGCTCCGAGTTTTCCCCTGTCGAACTGCTTGCCGCACACAAAGGCCCAAGTGGTTGGCAGCAGCGTGCCGCGATGCGGCGGGAGTGGGAGACCCGCAAACGGATGCAGGCAGCTTCGCCGATCCGGCGCGGAGATGGGAGTCTCTTTTTCTAATGACGACTCTCTTTGCTCGCTTCATTAACGGACACATGTAGGCTAGCCCGGTCCCCAAGTTTGGATTCCGCAAGTACATCGTGATTGAAGAGGACGGCAAGCTCCAGCCCGCCAGCGGGCGATGGGCCTCCAGCGTGAAGAAGCAACTCAAGGAGATGGCAAGTGCCAAAGCAGAAAACCTTTAAGCAGAAAACCATTTCCTTGTTGGAGAAGGCCGAGGCAATCAAAAAGCGCGGCCCGCGCCGAGTGCGGTTCTTCTCCGGCAAAGGCAAAGACTCGCTTGCTAGCGGAGCGGCATCCTCCGCGACCTACAGCGGCTACGACATAGACCAACAAGCGTGGGACGCGATCTGGGATACCGACAAAGATTTCCGAGCGAAGTATCACACGACGAAAGCAGAATTTCATGCCGGTGCCTAAGCGCACACCCGAAAAGATCGCTGCGATGCAACAAGAGATGCGCGATCGGCAAGCTGCCATGCCTCCCGAAATGGTGGAGTGGAAGGTGCCGAAGGGAGTCTATCTGCGCGGCAATCTCGCCAAGAAAAAGAAGGACGATGGAGTCCTCATGAGCGACTGCGCGAAATCATCCTCAACGAATGCCCCGACGAACTGCTTATCGGCCCGCTAGCCGGGTTGCGCGGCAAGAAGCTGGTCATCGTAGACGCCATTGCCTACCGCATGATCTTTGACACCCTGACCAGCGCCGTGCCGAAGTTTGGCATCGAGGTTCTCAACAGGGTTGGCGGTCGCGTCCCCTATGTTCACGACCAAGACAAGGACCGCGACAGTGGTCTCGCTGGCCTCACGCCAACTCAGATTCGCAATGAGTCTCTGAAGATGCTGAAGACTCTCAAGGATTTGGTTGCGGCAGAAAAGAAAGCAAAGAAGCGAGAAGTGGTTTCCGAACCTGAGACTCCCCTAGAGCCTGAAGTTCCTCAACCAGCGACTATCGTTTCGGAGCCGGAGAGCGAATAACTTGCCCTCCCTTCCCTCCCATTAAACAGCTTCGTGCCCAGGTGATAGCCGAAGAGAGAGAAGCCTTCACCAACGATTTTGGAGCCTTCTTTCGGGCCGCGTGGAAGGAGTCCATAGAGCCACGCGTTCCGCTGGACGATAGTCCACACTACTCCCTGCTCTACGAGTACGGCCAACTCCTCGGCTCTGGCCTCTTCAAACAAAGATTTCCGGAAAAAGATGGTGTCATCATCAACATTCCTCCGAGGTCTTTGAAAACTTCCATCTTCACCATCGGTCTGCCTGTGTGGGTTCGGACTCACTCGCCTCACAAAAGATTTCTATGCGTCAGCTATGGAACCGACCTTGCCACAGCGTTCAGCATTAAGCGCCGTGACGTCATCAAGAGCAAGTGGTTTCAGCAGCGCTGGCCCGAACTTCAGATCAAACCAGATTCGGACACGGAGGGAAAATTCGACAACGATCAAACGGGTTACATGATTTGCGGCTCGCCCGGTGCTATGAGTACCGGCTATGGCGGCAACCTGATAGTGGTTGATGATCTTCTGAAGGCTGCTGAGGCGTGGAGCAAGACCAGTCGTGAGTCTGCCAACAGATTCTTTGATAGCTCCCTTACGTCCCGAAGAAACAATCCCTCACAGGATGCTTTCCTCATCGTCCAGCAACGTCTCCATGAAGATGACCTCGTTGGCCATCTCGTCAAACAAAATCCGGAACGCTGGCTGGTCGTAGAGATTCCGCTTGAAGCCGAAGAGACCACCACGTACATCATGCCGATCTCGGGCAGGAAGTGGATTCGAAAAAAAGGGCCTGTTCTCCTACCCAAGCGTTTCACGAAAGCATTTCGCGATGGTCAGAAGAAGCTGCCCCGAGTTTGGTCCGGTCAATACCAGCAGCACCCCTCCCCTCCCGGTGGTGTAATTTTCAATCCCGACAGATGGGGAGCGAGTGGTGGAGAAGCTTGCTTCTGGGACCCAACCGGCCCGCTGCCCGACCCGGAATTTCAGATTATCTCCGTCGATTGCGCTTGGAAGAGTGGGGGCGAGAACGATCTCACCGCCATCATGGCTCTAGGTATCGCAGGCAATCGGCGTTGGATACTCGATTTCCAGATCGAGCGAATGAATTACAACCAGCAGATTGAGAACATCCGCAAGATGCGGGCGAGATTTCCGAAGGCGAGCTACACCTTGGTAGAAGAAACAGCCAATGGCTACGCAGTGATTAAGCAATTGGCGAAGAGATGACCGGCATCGTCGCCATCAAGCCCGAAGGTGGTAAAGAGTCCCGCGCTGTGGCTGCTTCCGCCGATATGGAAAATACCTTTTGGCCGGACCCGGCGAAAGACCCACGCGTGCAGCCGATCCTAGATAACTTTGCGAACTTCGCGGGAGAAGGTTCGGTTGCACACGATGACGATATCGACGCCTACAGTCAGGCTGTTAACTGGTTACGGCAGCGATATTGGTCTAGCGACCATCTGGACAAAGCCTACGAAGAGATCACCAAGGGCAAGGACACCAATCCCGTGGCCACCGGCTCCCCGTGTCCCTGCTGCGGACAGCCGGTAGAGATTACACCGAACGGGTGGACTTGCTCCCACTGTACGAGTTTTGTGAACGGCTCAAAACGACGGATGGTGAAGGCTGGATTTTAGGCTTTAGGATGATGTTGGATTAGAAAAGGTCCAATAGACTGGGGTCACGCGGGGGCTTTCGCTTTTCCGGATGTTTTAGGCTGTGACAAGGCCAACTGCAAAGCAGTTCCAAATTGTCAAGCGCATGATTTCCACCCTTCCCTCTGTGAATTTTGTGATGAGTGACCCAATCGTCAGTTGACATTGCCCTCGGTCGCGATGGTAAACGTAGAACTCTCTCCACGCCCAATCTCGGGGCAGCCCCGAAGCCCCCAATGTAGTCCAAGTGCGTCGGACCCACTAGAGTCGTTGGGCTCACGCAAACGCCATGAACGTTTCGTCCACGACTTTCCGAGTCTCTACGCTCCGCACGTCCGCAGCTTCCAGATACGCCAATGTAGTCTCCAGCGACGAGTGACCCAGCCGCTTCTGAATCGTCCGTGCAGACACACCGTTCTCGTGCTGGAGGGTTGCGTAACTTTTTCGGAATTTGTGAAGCCCGCATTCATCCGGGTCCACCCCGGCCCGTATCGCGATGTCCTTCAGCATCCGCAGAAAGTGCCGCTCCGGCCCGCCTTTGGCGGCAGGGAAGATTAGCTTGCTGGTCTGACTACGTTTCTTCAATGCTTCCAGCAAGTGAGTGGGCAGCGGAATTTCTCTTTCCTCGTGGTCCTTGGTTGTGAAGCCCCACTCCGGATGGTCACGGATCGTGAAAATGCCGTCGCGGAAATTGATGTCGTCCCAACAGGCGTGCATGACTTCCTGTTCCCGCGCACCCGTTCCCAAAAAGAACTGAAACACGATCCACTCTTCCGGCATCGCAGCGCAAAAAAGTAGCTTGAGATCATCCGGGTCGTAAGCCTTCACAATCTTCTCTGTAAATTTGTGCCGGATGGTCACGTCCTTGATGCCATTGGCGCGCAGAAACGTGACGACTTCCCCAACCCGGTTACTGATTGTCCTGTCGGAAAGGCCCTGCTTCTTCGTGTAGACCACGAAGTCCATGAGGTCTTGCTTGCAGATATCCTTGAGAAGGATCGCGCTGCCGCAGGAGGCCTTGAATTGGTTCAGCGTGTAGGCGTAGCCATCGGAGGTCTTTTGAGATTTGAGCGCAGCGATGTTGGCCAGATATTTCTCGATGGCTGTCTCTAGCGTTAGGGCTGCCTCAGAGGGAGCCGCAGGTTCCGGGGGTGTAGCGCACCACAGAGGATTTCTGCCTCCCTCTTCTGCCGGAGAAACGTCGCGAGCTTGTAGTCTCCCGATAGTCTCTCCCAAATAGTCTTTTTTCCCAGCGTGTAGCGTAGGTGGTAGACGCCGTCAGGGACGTGGACGGGCTGGCCTTGGACCAGTGCATAGCCGTTCTTGGTGTGAGTTTTTAGGTAGCGGCGGAGGCCGCTGGATTCGCGTATGTAAAGCCCGACTCGATTCCTCAAATTCGTCTCCTTCACAGAAGACCAATACTGAGGACTCAGAAAAATCAGTAATCTCGCGTAGCCGGTCGCGTAGCCCGACTGCTAAACCTGTGTAAATAAAGTAATGGCGGAGAGAGTGGGATTCGAACCCACGTTACCCTTTCGAGTAAACACGCTTTCCAAGCGTGCGCCTTCAGCCACTCGGCCATCTCTCCGG
>Ga0209010_1000317_pt1 | contig 16301 bp, 12 predicted proteins | sample BlaSpr_A8_OM1_O3_FD_187985 | JGI IMG/M metagenome (GOLD analysis project Ga0209010, IMG submission 187985) | Forest soil microbial communities from Thunder Bay, Ontario, Canada - Black Spruce, Ontario site 2_A8_OM1_O3 (SPAdes) (version 2) | ecosystem: Environmental > Terrestrial > Soil > Boreal... | reverse complement strand
AATGCTTCCACCTGTCCGACGAACATACCCATCCCTGTACACTTGCGCCACGTTCGCTCGACACTGCGCCCAATTCTCTCCGTCATTTAGCAGGCTTTGCACGTTGTAGTAGACCCCTACTCCGTCATAGAACCATGAATCGTACGTCGTCGAGGCGCCCACGGGCGTCAACTTGGTCGGGTCGTTTGGCCTGATCGTGCGAGTCGTGTTTGTATCTTGAGCGCAATTAGAAATTCCGTAGGTGGAAGCCGAAGACTTATACGTCGAAAGGTTCGGAATTGCTGGATATGAGGTTGGCGTACCAAAGGGAAAAACAACTCCACTAAAAGGGGCTGAAGCCGGATCTACTATGAGTGCCCAGGTTGCACTATGGGTTGGCTGGCCGCTCCCGCTCATCGTCATTGTAATTGTGTAGTTACCGGGAGGGGTAGGGCCGCCAACATTCGTCAGAATGTAGGGTTCCTTTACTCCAATAAAAGGGCCCGGACCAAGGTCGTACATCAAAACCGTATCGTTAGGAACGGTAGTAGTCGAAAGTACGTCAGCACTATCGCCCCCAGTCACCTGTGCATCGGTCCACCTAACCGTGGTAAACGGGGGAAGCCCAGTCAATAGAAGCGTCATCTTGCCCGGGTAGGTTCCCATTAGGGTCGCGAGTTGAATCGCGTAGTACACCCCGTAGCCTTGGGTCACGTGGTGGCCCCCAACAGCAAGAATCATGTAATCGAATGGCCCTGTTGGCGGTGCGGCAGTCGTAAAATTGGTTCCCCCTGCACCGTTATAAAACGTATAGTAGCTTTCACTGCACACCCTCCCCCCATCGATTGCACGAGAACGGATCGCCCAGTTATACACCCCCGTAGGTATCAATCCCGTGATCGTCACCGAATGACTCGTCACACCAGTCGAATCGGTGACTGCGGTCAACGTTCCCGCGTTTGGCCGTCCGTATCCAACGAGCGAGTCTGCCGCCACGTTGGTGGTCCAGGTGATCGTTTCCTGCTGCCCGGTGGAATCTGGTGTGGCTATTGGATCCGTTATGGTAGGTTTCTTGCAGGTCGCGCTCGCAGTCGTTGCTGCGATGAGAACAAGCATCGATAGCAGTAAAGATCGAAATGTCATAGTTTACCGTTGGGCGCACCACTCCGGTGCGCGATTCAAACGCGAGCGCGGTCCCAGGGTTAAATTCGCCGCCAAGGGAGCGAGTTTGCTTCCATCCTCAAGCACATCAAGCCAGAACCGCCTGGCTCCGCCACCCCGGCAACTCTCCCTCGATCGCAAGATTCGTCGACCGGGCCTACCCGGGGTGCTCGTCAACCAAGTATATGACTTCTAGGTTAAGGCTTTTCACGGCAAATAAACACTGGTCGGGAGGCCAGCAAACGACCTGTACTTCTTCCCTGTAAGGCTGGGAACCTCAGTTGCGCAATGTCAAAGGCAGCTGAACTAGGCGACAACATGGCAGGAACCTGCGTGCGGATCGGTCGCTCGAAAAGAACTGTGGTGACCCGCTGGATTAAGTTTGCGATCTCATCCCACCATGCAATGGCGTCAGTACCGATAAAGGTTGTGGGAAGGAAGAAGACACCCTGAACTCCGTGAGATCGCAGAATGGGAAACGCCAGATCGTAATTATCCCGATAGCCGTCATCGAAAGTGAGCAGCACCCGGGTGTCGCGCAATCGTGTTCTCTTTTCGGCAATGTCTAGAGCTTCCGAGCTTCCTCGAGGCCGATGATTTCCAGATGCAGTTTTAAAAAACGGACCTGTTCTTCGAGCGATTCGGCTGTAGCTGAAAATACCCCTGCATCGCAGAGTGTCTCTTCTGGGTTACCGATCCGATGATAATTGAGCACCGGTAGCTGCGGCTTCGTTGGCACAAGATCCAGAACGCGTAGGAAGCCAGTGTCTGACGCCAGTCTCGATAGCAGGTCTCATTTAACGAGTTTTCATGGTGTGGTTTGATAAACCCACACTTGTTTCTTCCCGACTGCAAAATAGAAGAAGGCGACGATCGCCGCGGTATTTAGAAGAAGAAATGCTAACGCGAGATCAGTCAGCCGCGATGTGACACCCCTGGGCCCGCGGGCTAATGCCAAGGCTCCCAACGTGCCTGTGCAAATCGCCGCCACAAGCGGAAGCCGATAGATCAAACCCGATAGAAAGACGGAAGTCGCGATCATTCCGATGATAGCGAACGGGACAGCCAAGCGGCATAGCTTATGGCTCACAAATTCAAATCGCAGCGGGTTCGCGGCGGTGAGTAACCATGGAGCCACACGGAGAAGTTGGTAGTTTCCAAACAGTGTCCGCACCTTGCGGCGAAATTCTTGCCTTGGGTTAGCAGGCAGTTTATCCCACGCTAGAGCTCGCGGCTCGAAAATGACTCGAGCACCTGCTCGAGCTACTTCCATGGGTATGAAAACATCGTCCAATATAATGCCACTCGGAAGACGCGGGACTAACGTCCTCCGGACCGCATACAACGCGCCCGTTGCACCCACGGCCGAGCCACCCATGCTTTCCCAATATCGAATTGCCTTCTCCATTTTCCAATACGATCCCACTCCACGTGGAGAGGTTTCTTCCCCGTCCCCCAGCATCAATGCTCCACTCACGCACCCCACACTCGGATCCGCAAAACCTTCAAGCAGTGCTTGGAGGGAATCGGTAGCTACGCGCTGCCGAGCATCCATAAATACAACGATGTCTCCGCTAGCAGCCTCGAGAGCGCGATTGAGCGCCTCAGCCTTTCCAGCATGCGCTGCCAGAAAAATGGAGCGCACTCGGGAATCTGAAAGGTTGCTTAGAATATGGTTGGTTTGGTCAGTCGAGCCGTCGGAAACAACGAGCGTTTCTAGCAACTCTGCGGGATAATCTAACTGCTGCAGATTACGTAATTTTTCTTCGAGATACTTCCCTTCGTTTCGCACAGCAATGACGATCGATATTTTAGGGAAAATTGGCCTGGAACGTACGGGCCGCGGGTACAGTCGAGCCCGCAAAAACAGCCAGCCCGGATAAAGAAAATAAGCGTACGAAATGAGAACGATCGAGAGCCAAAAGAGTAGCTTCACCGCGCTCCTCGTCCCAGCAAAATGATTTTTACGGTTTGAAAGAAGATCAGCACATCCAGACCCGGCGACAAGTGCTTGATATAAAAGAGATCATAGCGAAGCTTTTCCTTGGCATCTTCGACGGAGCTTCCATATTTGTATCGGATCTGCGCCCAGCCCGTGATTCCAGGCCGGACAGTGTGCCTAAGATGAAAGTGAGGGATCTCCTTCTTGAGCCATTCTACAAATTCTGGACGCTCGGGGCGTGGACCGACAAGACTCATCTCGCCTCTAAGCACGTTCCATAGTTGAGGAATTTCGTCGAGCCGGGTCGTCCGCAGAAAATGTCCCACCGAAGTAATTCGGGGATCCTCATCGCCGGCCCAAGTCGGGCCTGTGTCGGCCTCTGCGTCGGCGCGCATGGTTCGAAACTTGTGGCAATAAAAAACGGCGCCGTTTCTTCCCACACGCTTTTGGTGATAGAGAAGACGTCCAGGCGATGTCAGTTTGATGGCGAGGGCTACAAGCGGAAGGAACGGCAGACAAAGGACCAAACCAATGATCGAGACCACGATGGAGGAGGCGCGTTTGTAGATCACAAGAAAGCGAGAGACACGAAAACCAGAAGAAAAAAGAAGCGTTCCCAAGCGCAGCGACTCTATCGGAAGTTTCCCGGTGATCTGTTCGTAGAACTCAAATCCATCCTGAACATGCACACCCCGACTTTTCATCGAGAGCAACACTTCCACCGGAAGTCTTCCGCGACGCTCATCCAGAGAAACAATGATGCGATTCACTCGCTGCAGCCCAATGGCCGTTGGAAGCTCCTCGCGGGTAATCGCGCCATCGGATGTGCCGGTACGGCTGCGACGTTCGCAATTCATTTCGTAGGTCCCATTGCCGTCGACCAAAACACGCCCAACGACGCTCAGACCCAGCTCTGGGCGGGATTCCAGCTCCCGTAAAAGTCTTGATGCCGAGGGTTCGTCGCCGAAAATCATAGTGCGCTCAGCGAATCGAGGCCGGCGATTGAGCGCGGAAAACAAGCCTCGCCACAGCACCAGTGTGATCGCAACCATAGTTAAACCGATCAGGATGATGCCGCGGCCCAATTCCAAGGGCGGGTAGAAATAGTAGATAACGGCTACAAGAATACACATGCTGCCCAGCGCCTGGACCAGACGTGTGAATACTTCGCGTTGATTGCTTAGAATAGAAGAATCGTAAAGATCGAAATAATACATACAAATGAGGAAGGCACCGGAGAGGATGAGAATTTTCAAGAATCCCTGCTCGTATTGGAGCATGAGGGTGGCATCATTGGTCCCTAAACGGACCGTGGTAGCCACCACGAAAGAGAGCGCGATCAGGCACCCTTCCGAGATTCCCAAGAACAGGACGCGCCTTGGAAAATAGGCATTGAGGAGACGGATCATGGAGCAGCCTTGGTTCTCTTCTGTTTTTCCCGTCGGCTTTCTTTCTTCTTAACGCCGTAATATTGATCTGCGTAATTCACGCGATCGAATTCGGAAGCCTCGTTCAGTACGATTCCAAGCCACTTGGGATTGTCCAAACCCTTTACGCCTATCTTCAGGGCTTTGATCGGTGCAACGCCTTCGCGGACTACCAGCAGTGTGCCGTCTACTACTCTTGACCACAGGTTGGCGTCGACGGTTGGCGACATGGGGGTCGAATCGACTACGACCCACTCAAAGTCGCCGACTAGTCGCACAAACGATTCGGCAAATCGGGCTGATTGCAGAATTTGCGATGGCTGATCGCACGGGGAGCCTGCGCCCAAAAACCACAATGCTGGTATATCATCCAATTTGTAAATGCAGTGTGACATCTCCGTGTTTTCTTCTTGCCCACACCACCACTGGTTGATCCCTTCCAGGCCACTCAATCCAAGCAAGGGCGTCAGGGTTGGCCTGTGCAGGTCTCCTTCGACCAGCAGCACTTTGTAGCCGAAGTGCTTCGCCAGAGTGATCGCGAGATTTGCTGCGACTACGCTCTTGCCTTCGTTGATCACAGCGCTGGTAATCTGTAACGTTTTCAGCTCACGCTTCTCGCGTAGACTTTCCAGTCGGGCCACTAAGGCACGAAATTTCTCGGCACCTAAACTCTGGGGGTCAGTAAGGGTCACCAAACGCGACGCCTTGCCAACATTGATTCTTGCGCTCGGACCGTTTGGCGCCTTGGCGGGCGTCCCCAGGATATTATTTAGCAGTTCGACAGGTTCGTCTGGCTCAGACGCATCGGTCCCTGGCCGCCGTTTCTCCCTTTCTATTCTTCGCAACGTGTCGTAGAGACGGCTCACGCAGATTTCACTCCCGCCTGAATTTTATGTCATCGGATGATCCGAACGATGGCTCGGTAGAGTCATCCGAAGGAAGCTCGGTAACGCTGCTCAAAGGAAGCTTGGTGGAGTTGTCCAAAGGAAGACGGCTAGCGCCACCCACATGACTGTCAGCAGAGCGATCGATATGAAGGTCGCGGGCGACCTCTTGGACAATTGCTGAGGTTATCTGACGCTGACCGTGCCCGAATCCCAGGAGCAACGAGTTTTCGCAAAGTGTGTTGACTAAGCGTGGTATGCCTCGTGATAAATGGTAAATTAAAGTGATCGTTTCCTGTGGGAAAATAGTGGCTGCGTGGGAATTGGCTCCCGCGAGCTCGAGTCTTCGATGAATGTAGCCCTTTACTTCACCGGGTCCGAGCGGCTTGAGGCTACAACGCAAAGCGATCCTCTGCTTCAACTGCCGAAGTTGTTGTGAATCGAGCTTGTGTTCAAACTCCGGCTGGCCCACCAGCACAATTTGGAGAAGTTTGTGCTTGGTAGTCTCTAGATTGGTCAGGAGCCGGATCTCTTCCAGTAGCTCCCAGCTAAGCAATTGAGCCTCGTCGACTACCAGTGCGGTGGTCAAATCCTGACGCGAACGCTCCATCAAATAGTTGTTAAGGCGCGAAAGAGCGTCAGTTTTCGTGCGCGTTTGGGAAGGAAGTAGGCCAAATTCGTTAATTAGATGGGCGAGAAATTCCGCCACGGAAATCATCGGATTATACATATACGCAAATGCGACTTTATTCCTACTCAATGCCTGGAGAAGACATCGTACGAGCAAGGTCTTGCCCGTACCCACTTCGCCGGTGACCACCACAAACCCTTTTCGGCGAAACACGCCATAAGCCAAACTGGCAAGTGCCTCTGTGTGTCGTGGCGTCTGGAAAAAGAAATAAGGATCCGGGCTGACCTCGAACGGATTGCGCGTCAATCCATAAAATTTTTTGTACATGGTTAATAACTCTTGAAAAAGGCGTATACGTTGCCAGCGAGCATCAAAATTACCATTACGATCGCTACGCAAAATTCTGTTCGCCGTAACAGGACGCGAGAACGGTTCTCCCCAGGGGTGTCTAAATGAGGAATCCCGACAAGCACCTTGATTGGAATTAGACCTTCCAGATCTTTTTCCTGGCGAACCCGAACATTCGTCACTTCCAGAAAAACCGCTAAACCGGCTCCCAGCGCAAAGCCCGCCATCAAGCCTGCCATACTAATGAACAAATGATTGGGAGTTGATGGTTTAGACGGCAAGCTCGGCGGATCCAAGATGCGAAATTGCTCACCCTGCTGACGCTGTTCCAAACTTGTAGCGAGCTGCGACTGGTTTTGCTTCTGGAGGAGCGAATCGTAATTGGCCTTCGACTCTTCATACCCTCGGGAGATGTCCGCGAGCTCCTGTTCGGTTTCTGGCGTCAAATTCAGGCGGGCCTGATAAGCGGCGATATCCGCCTGAATTTTCTTCTCCTGCTGCTGATAATTTTCAATCTCCACGCGATTGGCCTTGACCTGGCTTTGAATCTGCATCATGGGGAGAGTTGACGCGTGCGGCGCCTGTACCGCAGAGCCAGCGTTAACATCATTCGTCGTCTTCGCGGGCTTCTGGTTGGCCGCGATTTCCGAGTCCATGTCTTGTTTCAGTTTCTCCATCCTGGAGATTTTGTCCTTCAACTGAACGACATCGGGATAGTCCTCGGTATATCGCGACCGAGCTTCCTGAAGCTGGTGACGTAGAGTTGAGAGATCCTCATTCAACGTGTCCGGAGTCGTCACCGCGGAGTTTCCGCTGCCGAATCGTGCCTGGATCGCTTGATATTCCTGCTGCATGGACTCCAGATAAATTTTCTGCTGCTTCGCTCCATCGATAGCCCGCTGGACATTTTGCAATTGCGCTTGCAAGCCCGACAGGATTTGAACGTTCGTTTCCACCTGGCTGGGCAAATTGCCGAAATGGGCCGACTTGAATGCTCGAACCTTAGCCTCCTGCTCTTCAAGCTTTGTTTGCGCCGTCGCTAACTGGCTTTCGAGAAAAGCTGTCGTGCTCTCGGAAAGCTGCTGTTGGGACTTAAGATTCTCGTCTATGAATAGAGAAGTAAGCTCGCTGTTTACCTGCTGTGCCAGCTGCGGTGAGCCCGCCGAATATCGAATCTTGAAAGCCGTAAGTTGCCCTGGCCGGCCCGGTGCCTCCACCAGATCAATCTTGATGTCCGTTCGCATTTCTTCTACCGGATCACCTGTTTGGGTGAATGCCCACCGCCTGCGCGTTTCATAAAGATGGAAACGGTTAATCGTGGACTGAAGTCGAGTGCGGCTAAGTATCTGTTCCGTCATGGCCTGCAGACGGTCCTGGAGGTTTACGGTGACGTTGGGAACGACATATTGCTCGGGGACTTTTTGCTGTTCTACAAGGATCAGGGCGTCGGACTGGTAGGTTGACGGGACCAGCCAGCTTCCCGCCCAGGCAATCGCCCAGCAAGCAAATACGGGAAGCAGAATACACCAGCGTCGCCGCCGGGCCATAGCCCAGTACTCGTCTAGGCTGCGAGATACCTGTCCATCTTCTTCATCTGGCATCGCGACTCCCGCTCAACATCGGAAAGTGCATTCAGAGACACAAAAACGCTCAAGACCTGGCGGGTTGTAACATGCTCGCACAGAGGATTCAATAAATCAAAGCCATTTCGGGCGAAAGCCCCGGTCAGATCCTGCAACAAGGATGGATACTCTCAAGACCGTTTCTCTTTGCCTTCGCCAATGGATCCAGCGGGGGGCAAGCAGTTCGGCGCAGTTGGTCGTAGCGATGCGTACCTCCGCTCAGAGCCCTTCGCCATACAGGGAAGAGTGTTCTTTCTTTGATAAGATAGTCTGCAGTTCAAATGAAAATCATCAACGTCGTAGGCGCACGACCCAACTTGGTTAAGATTGCTCCCTTGTTGCGAGCCATGCACCGGCAGGAGCGCGTCGAACCGCTCTTGATTCATACCGGCCAGCATTACGACAAAAAATTATCCGACATATTCTTTCAGCAGATGAAGATTAGCGAGCCAGATTTCAATCTGGACGTGGGTTCTGGATCGCAAGCGTGGCAGACGGCAGAAATTCTGAAGCGGATTGAACCCCTGTTGGTGGATCACAGACCCGATCTCGTTTTGGTGGTGGGTGACGTCAATTCAACCGTTGCGGCCTCGCTAGCCGCGGCGAAATTGGGGATCCCTATTGCTCATGTCGAGGCCGGTCTGCGAAGTTTCGATCGCTCGATGCCGGAGGAGATCAACAGAGTAGTGACCGATGCGCTCGCCGATCATTTGTTCGTAACCGAGCAGGACGCGGTCGAGAACCTCTTAAAAGAGGGACGCCCTCGGGAACGGATTTATTTTGTGGGCAATGTAATGATTGACGCGCTCGAGCAATTTCTGGCAGTCGCCCAGAAGTCCCGCATCGCGGAACATCTGGGTCTTGTCAGCAATGGTAGCTTACAGCAGTTTGGATTGGTGACCCTCCACCGGCCTTCAAACGTAGATTCCAGCGCAACCTTGGCGAGCCTAATGCGTGCTCTCGACTCCGTCGCTGATATGGTGCCCTTAATTTTCCCGGTTCATCCCAGAACCCGCCAGAAGCTCTCACAGCTCGGCATCAAGGACAATGCCGGGCTGCGACTCATCGATCCGTTAGGTTATTTGGAGTTTATCTGCTTGCTGAGCCACGCGCGAATCGTGCTGACAGACTCGGGAGGGGTGCAGGAGGAAACAACTGCTCTCGGGATCCCCTGCCTTACGTTGAGAGAAAACACCGAACGTCCGGTGACGGTCACATTTGGCACCAATCACATTGTGGGTCAGGACTTTGAGAAGATTAAGACCAGAGCGCGTGAGATATTGGACGGCAACAGTAAGAAGGGAGAACGACCTGAACTCTGGGATGGCCACGCGGCGGAGCGTATCGTGGAAATCCTTCTGAAGTAGGGCGCCGCCCCCAACAGTTATTTCCGCTCGGGCCTCGGCACCATCTTTTCCATCCTGACGATTGTTTCCTTGGTCGGGCTCGACTTCCGGTTGTCCCGTGATTTGCCCAGAATCGATAAGCAAGACCGAGATTCGGTCCCGCTGCTTGTTGGCAAGTGCAGTCAGCCTTGGGTTACCCTTGACACTCTGCCTCTCCTATCAACCGGAGCCATTCCCGATGCTCCGAATCCATCATCGGTTCTGCGCACTAAAGATCACTCAGAACCGACTCAGCCTTTGCAGTTACCTTAATCTCTCCTTTCTCGATCGTCTCATCGATATGTTTCAACGCTATGCACTTTGCGCCAAATCAGCTCAGATTGCGGGTTGGTTCATTGGCCGAGCGCCACATGCGGAGGCCAGCACCAGCGATGGGAAGGAGCGCAGCAATGACGATCAAATTTCTGGAGGCGGTCCCGGCCCCTGGTGTGAACCGCATGCCAGGCGGCACCTGATTTGGTGACGGCTGGATGCCGTGCTTATACAAGTCACGCCCCACAAGCCTCGAACCAAAAGCTTCAGGACTACTAGTACAACTATAGGTGTTCCAGACCGTCCCGGATATCGTTCGCAGCTATACGCGATACCGCGAATGATATCTTCGCAGTATAATGCACCAAGTCGTATTCACAGACAGACATCGTTTGCGTTCCGGGATGTTTCCGTTGAGGTGGGAGACAGCGTGTCAGTTTCGACCGGGTCCCTCTCGAATACTCAGCAAGTTGAGACGCGGCTCTGGAGCCGGCGGCTGTGGGTGTGGTCTGTGATTTTGATAGGCTTGATTCTGCTGCTTTACGCTGAAGTGATCAAGAGTTTGGTCGTGCAGTGGGGGACGGATGCTGACTATGGCTACGGGTTTTTCGTTCCGCTGTTCTCGGGCTACATTCTGTGGCGCGCGCGCGAACGCTGGACGAAAGTAGAAATCAAGCCAAGCAACTTTGGATTCGTGGTAATTGTTGGGGCTATTGCCCTTCTTTTACTTGGCTCGCTCGGCGCCGAACTCTTTACCAGTAGGTTCTCCCTTCTTGTCTTGCTTGCAGGAATGATTCTGTTCCTGGCCGGTTGGAAGATGCTGCGTGCCGTTTCTTTTCCGTTGGGCTATCTAATATGGATGATTCCCATGCCCGTCATCATTTACAATCAGATCACCTTTCCATTGCAATTAATTGCATCTCGCTTCGCTACTGCGTGGCTGGAGTTAGCTCAGGTACCTGTATTGCGAGATGGCAATATTTTGATTATGTCGAACTATTCTTTGGAGGTGGTGGAGGCTTGCAGCGGAATCAGGTCGCTCATGACTCTGATGGCCCTTGCGGTCGCTTACGGCTATCTGGTGTCGCCGCGGCGGTGGGTCCGCTATGTTCTCGCTGCGTTCATGGTTCCTATAGCAATCGTCACCAACGCGATCCGAATCATGGGAGCAGGCCTCATGGCCCACCGTTTTGGACCCGCGGCAGCCGAGGGATTTTTGCACCAATTCTCTGGTTGGGCTATTTTCCTTGCTGCGCTCCTTCTAATGTTCGGTAGCTATTGGATCCTGCAACACATCAGCGATCGCCGAAGAAAACCAGTCAATGATTAATCGCTCAGGATCAATACGATTGGGGATCACGGCCGCCATTCTACTTGGCGCATTTATTCTTTTGCATAGCATAACTCACGGCGAACCAGTTGTTCCGCACCAGCCGCTTCACGATCTTTCTTACACGCTCGGAAAATGGTCAGGCCAAGAGCGACCGTTATCAGAACAAATCGTGCAAGCCGTCAGCGTGAGCGACTACACGAATCGATTTTACTTTGCGGGCGGGCTGGCCCCCGTGCAGTTGTACGTGGGTTACTACGCAAGCCAAAAAACGGGCGACACAATCCATTCGCCGAAAAATTGTTTGCCAGGAGCGGGCTGGGATCCCGTCCATTCTGGGTTCACCACAATCAACGTTGCGGGAGGGCGCCAGATTGTCGTGAATGAATATGTGATCCAGCAGGACCAGAATAAGCAACTGGTCTTTTATTGGTATCAGGGTAGAGGGAGAGTCATCGCCAGTGAATATGCGGGCAAATTTTGGATGGTGGCTGACGCGATTTCTCGGAATCGAACCGATGGCGCCCTCGTTCGTTTGGTTACACCGATAAACGACAATGAGGCCAGTGCCCGGGCTCGGCTTGTCGGCTTTACTCAAGATCTGTTTCCCCAATTGGATAAAATAATACCGAAGTGAACCTCCTGGGAACGGCGGAGCAAAAACCAACATGGAAGACGTCAGAAAACTGAACACGGCCGTGATAGCAATTCTCGTGGCTCTATTACTGGGCGGGTGCGCGCGCGATCCAGAGAAAGCGAAGGCGAAATATCTTGCCGAGGGTCAGAAGTATATGAAGAAGGGTCAGTATGGCGACGCCAGCGTCGAATTTCGCAATGCCCTCCGGCTCGATCCCCGCTTTGTAGACGCCTACTACCAGCTCGCTCAGGCGGACTTAGCACAGCGCGACTGGCAGGGGGCCTACGCATCCCTCGAGAAAACCATCGAGCTCGACCCTGGCCGTCTGGACGCGAGATTGGATCGCGGACGCCTCTATCTTGCTGCGCGGCAGTTCAGTAAGGCAGCAGAGGAGGCGAACGCTATTCTGCAACAGGAACCGAAAAACGTTGGCGCCTATCAACTCCTTGGAGCCGCGTCGATGGGGCAGCAAAAATCCGACCAAGCGCTCGAATCGTTTTCAAAGGTCATTGAGTTGGTTCCAGATCAAGCCAGCTCTTATGTGAATTTAGCTCTGGTTGAAATCAGTCTGCGACGTTTCAAGGAAGCCGAGGAACACTTAAAAAAGGCTGTCGCTATCGATCCGAAGTCGTTGCAAGCGAATGTCGACCTGGCAAATTTCTATCATATGCAAAATAGGGTACCTGAGGCACAAGGAGTGCTACGGGCGGGAATTCGGAATAGTCCCGATGCCCCGCAGCTTTACATCGATTTGGCCAACCTGCTATCGAACGACGGCAAGACCACTGAGGCAACCCAAACACTGGATCAACTTCGAACTCAAATGCCAAAATCGCCTGAAGCGGCAATCGCGATTGGCGGCTATTACGCTCAACGAGGCGATGTCGACAAAGCTCTTGCCGAATATCAGCGTGGTCTGTCGACCTCCGCTGGTAACCTCGATATCGAGAAACGAATGGAAGAACTATTCTTAATCTCCAATCGAACGGACGAGGCATCCAAGCTCGACGGTCAACTCACCGAACAGTCCCCCAAGGACGTGCTGGTAAACGTCAATCACGGAAGACTGTTACTGGCGCAGGGAAAGCAGCAGGACGCCTTAATCGCGCTACAAAACGCCGTGAAGGGCGCGCCCGATTCCGCGCAGGCCCACTATTATCTCGGCGTCGCTTACTGGCAAACCGGGAGCCTGGGACAGGCCAATAGCGAATTCCAGGAGGCCGTGAAGGTATCACCCGGTTTCGCTTTGGCCCTTCGAGGCATAACTCAATTAAATCTCGCCCAAAACCATCCTTCCGAAGCCCAGGTCTACGCACAGGAATTGGTCCAAAAATCTCCGACAGATGTCTATGACCGGAGGCTGCTTGGCGAGGTATTGCTGAGTGAGGGACGGCCCGGTCCTGCAGAAGAACAATTCTTGGCAGCTGACCGGCTCGCGCCCAATCAAGCTGCCGTTCACTTGGACTTGGGGCAGGTTTACTCTGCGGAAAAGAAATGGCCCCAAGCTGAAAAGGAATTCGAAACGGCGATTCACCTAGATCCCTCGAACCCGACGACCATGTCTGCATATGCCAGTTTCCTGGTGGCTCGCCAGCAAGCACCGAAGGCGGTCGCGCTCGCACAGCAATTTGTAGACGGCAATCCGAACAATTCCCAGGGCCACATCGTCCTCGGCGCTTTGCAATTCGAGTCGAAAAACCCGAGCGCGGCTCAGGCAGAGTTCGAACGGGCAATACAGATCGATCCGAAAAATGTTCAGGGCTATCTACGAATGGGTGGGGTCTATCGGGAGAACGATCAAACGGACGCGGCTATCGGACAGTACCAGAAGGCGCTCGACTTGCAGCCGAAATTCGCCCCGCTGGCGACCATGGTCGGGAATCTGTATCTCTACAAAGGCGATCTCGAGACGGCTCGTAAATACTTCGAGCGGGCCCTGGAAGCGGATCCCGATTTCGCCGTGGCGAATGCAAATATGGCTTGGGTAGACGCTCAAGAAGGGAAGGATCTCGATGTCGCCTTGGGCATGGCGCAAAAGGCCAAATCCGAAATGCCCGAGGTTCCCACAATTTCCGACACGCTAGCCTGGGTGATGTACAAGAGGGGAAATTATTCCGGCGCGATCCCTGTGCTCGAAGAGTGCGTCAAGAAGACTCCTGATTCCGCCCAATTTCACTATCATCTGGGCCTGGCGCTCATGGCCGCCGGACAAAAAGAGCCCGGTAAAGTTCAACTGCAGGCGGCGCTTCAGATGAACAAACTTGCGGCAGCTGATCAAGAACAAGCCAAACAGGCTTTGGGGCAGGCAAATTAGATCTTAGCAGCGATTTTCCACGCATTCACGGAATAGATGCTCTCGAAATATTCTTGTCGTCCTGATTGTCCGCGTCGACTCACAACTGTCATTTCTCCGTAACACAAATTTGAAAACATCGCAAAGTACTTTCGTACTAGTAATTTCGTACTAGTAGTTTTAGGTCTAGCAGTCGCAACATGCGAAAAAAATATTTCGTAAATCAGTAATTAGTTGTTGACTTGTACGAAGCTGTTGCGCTATTAAAGGTGGGCTCGCTGAAGTCTCGAGATAGCGCATCTGTCCCCCCCACGCCCTGACAGATGATTTACACCTAAACCCCAACCAATTTTAACGTGACTGTATCTCGAGTCAAAGCCGTGGCCCGTTAGTTTTTTTCCCAGGGCACGCCCGTTTACGATCGGGAGGCTACGATGTCGAAGGGGCGGTACTCCATCAAGGCAATACTTGGCGGTCTTGCTCGACTCTTTGCGGTCCTCTTCCTGTTGGGTTGTGCTCAGAGTCTGTACGCGCAAACATACTTCGACTTCACGTGCACCGGCTGCGGCGGCTCAACGGCCACCGGGGTCTTCACGACGACCTTGGTGTCCGGAGATACATATCTTGTGACGGCCCTTTCCGGAACCCAAGGCACTGACCCGATGACTCTGCTGCCTGTCGGCGCTTACGGTGCAAACGACAATGACGTATTCTCGACGGCGCCGTTCTTGGATCTGGCGGGCGTGTCTTTCCTGGTGGGAACTACAGATTACAATCTGTACTACAACAGCGGAACGTATATGGAATGCAATAACGTTGACAACGGGATTTGCGAAGCAGGAACGGGCATACCTGTAAAGTTTGCGCTGACGCCCACTCCGGAATCGGGAACGCTGATCTTGTTTGGCTCGGGCCTGCTCGTGTTGGCTGGTATATTGCGTCGCAAGCTTTTCGCTTAGCTGCGACGTCGGTAGCCAGCGGCCCGCTCCGTTGAAGAGAATTCCGATGCGGCCGTTCGGCGGCAGCAACCGGGCGTTCCCGGCCGCTGCCGCCAGTAGCTAAGTTGGGAGGGATGTTTATGAAAATAGCTCGTTTGTTCTGCTTCTTGATTATTCTAGGAAGCTCGGCCGTCGCAGCCTATGCTCAGACGCCCGTAGACCCGACAGTTATAGTCAACAAAATCGATCCTGGCGGTTGCGGTGGGTCTGGTGAACCCATCTGCTATCCCGGAACCCCTGTCCCACTCGTATTGGCTTATAACCCCAGTGTCACGCTAGATTTTCAGTATGACCCAACACCTTCTTCGTCGAAGCTCGAGACCTTTGAGTTGGAGTTCACGGGCGTCCCAAATCTGACTACTCTTTATTGCCAAACCGACATCTGGCAGATTTGCAGCTTTACGACTTCGTCCGATCCCGGCCACCCCGGGGACTTTGATGTAACGTTCAATTTTTTCGATGTGATACCCAGCACACCCGGCCCATGTGCAAACGATGGTGTGCATGCCATCGCGCCGACCTGCCCGGGCTTTCTGTCGAGCGGTGACGGTTTCTCTGTCGGTTTTTCGCCCATTGTAGGCGCGACACCAGAACCAGGCACGATGTTGCTCTTTGGAACCGGCCTAATAATATTCGGCGGAGTTCTTCGTCGCCGCGCTGGGTCTAGACTGTTCCAGCGACAAATGTGACGGGACCGGGTTCAATTATCCTTTTCGGCACAGAAGTGTTTTATGGCTGCTAAACAAGCCTTGCGCCCAGGACCTAGTTTGACGTTGGTTTAATTCGCGTGAATGTAGGAGTGCGGAGTTTTTCGCGCTCGCAAGACTTGAGTCTAGCTGGCTTCGTCGATCCAATCGACCTCCCGGAAGGTTGCTTGTTTGCTTACTGTTTCTTCGCAGAATGTTTCTTGATTAGTGCGGCGAATTGGGAGCTCGCACGAATGCTGTCCAACTCCACGTCCTGCTCGGCGGATTCTGCGGGGTAGTGTTTGTCTAGCGAGTCCTCTAATGCCTTAAATGCCTCGACGGTTTTCCCTGAAAGTGCATAAATTTCTGCCTGATTGTAAATGTATTGGACATTGTTTTTGTCGATGGTTCGTGCTCGGCTTATGAAGCTCTCTGCCTGCTGGCTATCTCCGAGGTTTGCGTAGGACAGCGCTATTTCGCTCATTGCGTCGGCGTCTTGGGGATTCGTTTGCAGTTCCCTATAACCGAGGGAGATGGCTCGCTGGTAAGTGTCGCGAGCCTTGTCCTTCTGCCCGGCGGACCGGTAAGCATCGGCTAGATTGACAGCCGTGGCGGTCTCGTTGGGGGTGAGTGCTGCCGCCTTTTCAAACATTTCGACCGCTTGAGGGAATTGCTTCAGGAAGAAGTAGGCCGTGCCAAGATTCG
>Ga0209010_1000315_pt1 | contig 16331 bp, 10 predicted proteins | sample BlaSpr_A8_OM1_O3_FD_187985 | JGI IMG/M metagenome (GOLD analysis project Ga0209010, IMG submission 187985) | Forest soil microbial communities from Thunder Bay, Ontario, Canada - Black Spruce, Ontario site 2_A8_OM1_O3 (SPAdes) (version 2) | ecosystem: Environmental > Terrestrial > Soil > Boreal... | reverse complement strand
CCAGAGCTTAAAAAGGAGATCCAGATGATGACGACCGGTAAGCAGAGCAAGTGCGGACACCTCCCATGCCAATGTCTGGCACAACCGGGGGATAAGTTTTGTGGACCGTCCTGCAAGGACGCGGGAGCCAAGGAAGTCGAGATTGCATGCCAGTGCGACCACCGGGCTTGTCCACTTACCGTATGAGGAAACGCCAACGCCTTGTCGGGCATATCCGCACGCCAGATCGTCCGAGGAGAGTCTCGCCGTGAAGAGGCACCGAATCATACTTTTGATTTCATTCGTAGGCGGCTTCGCTTTTCTGCCCTCGCTGGCAAAGGCACAATCTCTGGCCGAATCGGATGTCTCTACAAGCGCTGCTGCAAGCAACACGACATCGCAATCGAACCTGGCCTACACGCGTCCCACGCAGAAGACCAAGGTGCGCAACTATTTTTTTGATGCGTTCGGCCCTTATCCAATTGTGGGCGCCGCGTTCGCGGCGGGCATCAACCAGGCAGACAATGCGCCACCGGAGTGGAAGCAAGGCGCTGAGGGTTATGGGAAGCGCCTGGCTTCCGACTTCGGCATTGCGGCGGTAACTACAACGACGCGGTATGCACTGGCGCAGGCTTTCCGGGAAGATACTTTGTACTACCGCTGTGAATGCAAAGGAGTTTTTCCGCGCTTCGGCCATGCGGTGATTTCCACTTTTACGGGACGCCGCGGCGCAGACGGCCATCGTGCCTTTTCTTTCTCCGCACTGGTCGCGCCGTATGCCGGAACCATGACTGCTGTATATGCGTGGTATCCCGGGCGCTATGACGCCACGGACGCATTCCGGATGGGTAACTACAGCCTGCTGGCATATATGGGCGGAAACGTTGCTCTGGAATTCCTCTACGGCGGACCGCATTCGTTGCTGGCTCGCATGCACCTCAACAACGGGCACGGAGCCCCAAGTCCGGGATCGAACCCGTGATCGACCATACGGTCACAGGAGTGGATGCTCCGGTTTCGCAGCGGGCGAAAACATTCATCGATGCGCCGGTAGATTTCGTCAAGCACACGATCAACGGAACCCTGGAGTGGTTTGGCGACCTCGGCACATTTTTCTGGCAAGTTGTGCGGGCAGCGGTGACCCCGCCGTTTGAATTCCGCGAGCTGTTTCGACAACTTGACGAAATCGGATCCAAGTCTCTGCCGCTTGTCGCTTTGGCAGGCGCCGCTACGGGAGTTGTCCTCTCGCTGGAAGCGCGCTACAGCCTGACCCGATTTGGCGCCAAGTCGCTGCTTCCCGCCGCTATTGTTTTCTCCGTTATTCACGAGACGGGCCCCATCATCACTGGTCTTGTAGTGAGCGGCCGAGTTGGAGCAGGCATCGGCGCGGAGCTCGCTTCGATGAAAGTCACCGAGCAGATCGACGCCATCGAGGCTTCCGCAGTGAACCCATACCGGTTGCTGGCGGCCACGCGAATCCTGGCATGCATCCTGATGCTGCCTCTACTGACTCTGGCTGGCGACGCGTGCGGTTTGCTGATGGGCTGGGTTACTCAGGCGATGGTTGAACCGCTTTCCTTGCACCAGTTCATCAATAGCGGCTTTAGCGGCGCCGATTTCAATGATTTTCTGCCACCCACGTTGAAGACGGCCGTGTTCGGCCTCATTATTGGCCTGATCGCTTGTTTTCAGGGAATGCGGACTCAGGGAGGCGCAGCCGGCGTGGGCCGTGCGGCAACGAGTTCGGTCGTACTGTCTTCTTTGTTTGTGATTTTAGCCGATGTCGTTCTGGTGAAAATTATCATCGTATTTTTCCCGTAAGAGTTTTCGTGACTGTCGAATATAAATTCGAGCAAACAGAAATGGCCACCACCGATCAAATCGACAGTTCGACCGTCATGAAGCGACAAGAATCCGAGGGGAAGACTGGCGCGCCTGCGGTTGCCGTCGAAAACTTGCGTCAGTCCTTTGGCAGCCAAAAAGTCTTGAATGGTATCAGCCTGACTGTCAGCCGCGGCGAAACTCTGGCTGTGCTGGGGCGAAGCGGCACTGGTAAGAGCGTTTTGCTGAGAATCATTATCGGCCTGCAAAAACCTGATTCTGGATCGGTTCGCATCCATGGACAGGATATTGCCGGCTTCACGCTCGACCAGTTGGGAGAGATCAGAAAAAAGATGGGCTTTCTGTTCCAGCACGCCGCACTCTACGACTCGCTGACTGTCGAACAGAACGTGGCTTTTCCTCTGCAACATCACAGAAAGATGACGAAGTCCGAGCAGAGCGACCGGGTCAGAGGACTGTTAGCGGAGGTAGGAATGGAAGGTCACCTGGACAAGATGCCTGCCGATATCTCGGGGGGCATGCAGAAACGAGTAGGCCTGGCGCGGGCGCTGGCTTTGGATCCCGATATTCTGCTGCTCGACGAACCCACCGCGGGTCTCGATCCGATCAGTTCCGGAGAGATTGACGATCTGGTGCTGAAACTCCAGGACGAACATCACATGGCGTCGATCGTGGTGACTCACGATCTGCACAGTGCCAAGACGATTGCGGACCGTCTGGCCCTGCTCGATCAGGGCAATGTAGTGATCGCGGGAACCTTTGAAGATTTGCAAAAAAGCGATATTGAGTTTGTCAGGGAATTTCTTAAGCACTCGTAGGAGAACACATGTCGAGAGCGGCGCGGCTGGGAGCTTTCATCATCGTCACCATGGCAATTCTGGTGGCCGGTATCTTCATCATTGGGAGCAAGCAATATCTTTTCAGTTCCACGTACCAATTGAAAACACAATTCGACAACGTGGAGGGGCTGGACGCGGGCGGCGATGTGCGAGTGGGCGGCGTGCACACAGGAACTGTCCGCAACATTGTGTTGCCTCACAAGCCCGGCGAAAAGGTCACGGTAATTATGGATCTCGGCACGTCGACGCACGAGATTGTCAAACGGGACTCCGTTGTCACCATTGAAACCGAAGGGTTGTTGGGCAATCAGTATCTGGCGATCTCGTTTGGATCCGCTCGATCTCCCGACGTGCGGGATGGAGATACCATAGCCAGCCAGCCGCCGCTCGAAATGGCAGACCTGTTGCAAAAGACCAGCGGCATTCTGGATAGCAGCCAGCAGGCCATCGAAAATGCCACCCGCGCGACCGCAAATCTGGACTCAATCAGCGCCAAGATCAACCGCGGTCAGGGAACGGTAGGAGCACTGGTAAACGACAAACAGCTCTACAACAACCTCGCACAGACCACGAGCGCCATGCACGACACGATGATCCAGGCGCAAGAAGGGGCTACCGACTTTCAGGAGAACATGGAAGCGCTGAAGCACAGCTTCTTTGTACGCGGTTATTTTAAAAACCGCGGCTATGAAGATTCCGCAGAACTGGCAAAAAACGAGATCGAACGTCTGCCGCAAAGCGCCCCGACAAAAGAGTTCACCTACCCGGCGAAGCAGCTCTTCGATAAGCAGGACTCGGCCAAGCCGAAGAACCAGAAATCCCTAAACGCAGGCGGCGAGTTCCTGGCTAATAATCAATTCGGATTTGCGGTGGTTACAGTATCCGCCGGTATGGAAGGCGACTCCCAGAAGGACCTGGTGCTGACGGAAGCCCGGGCCATGATCGTGCGCGAGTATCTGGTCGAGAATTTCGGATTCGACGATACGCAGCTAAAAACTTTGGGACTCGGCAAGCAGACCGATGCGAATTCAAGTTCAGGCTGGGGTACGGTGAAGATTCTGGTTTATCCGCCGGGAACCGAAGTTCCGCCGAACAAGCAAACCCAGGCAGGCATCTTACCTAAGACACCTTCTAATTAACCGTTCCTGGATTCCGTGGCCCGACCCCGATGTAGTTAGAGCCTCCCGGTTTCCGGCGGATCCAGAGGACTGTTTGTCAGGCTTACGCTTCTCTGATCCCGGCGTCTAATCACCTGCCGTCCAAGTTTGAAATTCCTGGCACGACTCGCGACGCCCGGATCCTCATGAAACTCGATATCTTCCTACAAGACCTGAAGTATGCTCTGCGCACGTTGAGCCGCGATCGCGGCTTCATGATCGTCGCGGTCCTCATCCTGGCTCTCGCCATCGGAGCCAACATTGCCGTCTTCAGCGTGGTCAACACATTGCTACTGCGCCCGCTGCCCTTCGCCGATTCAAATGAACTCGTGTGGATTGCCCCGCCGCCGACTGCCTGCGGCCTTTCCTGCGCCACCTACTCGGCGGAGGCTTACGAAGAATTCCGCGACCAGAGCCGCGTTTATCAGGGCGTGACCGGATATGAAGCGTTCAGCACTCCCGACAATCTGCGCCTCACCGGCCGCGGTGAGCCCGAACCGGCCACGGGCATCGATGTCATCGGCAACTTCTTTCAGGTTCTTGGCGTGCAACCGGCCATAGGGCGATTGTTCACTGTGGAAGAGTCTCGCGGCCCGCACCCAATTGCTCTGTTGACCAACGCCTACTGGCGGCGTCAATTCGGCGCCGATCCAGCGATCGTAGGCAAGGCCATCGAACTGAACGGGACGCCGATTACTGTAGTCGGCGTCCTGCCCGACAGCTTCGACTTCGGGGCGGTGTTTTCTCCCGGCGCGAAGGTCGATCTCTTCACGCCGCTCGATTTGAGGTTGCAACATGATTGGGGAAATATCGTCACCCTGGTCGGGCGTCTCAAGCCGGGCGTGACCGTGGCGCAGGCGCTGGACGATGCCAACCGCATTGCGCCTAATATTTATATGAACTACAAGTTTCCCGGAACGCTGGGCCGTTATAGGGGCGATCTTATTCCCGTGCCGCTGAAGACATACGTGACCGGCAAGCTGAGCCGCTCACTCATTGCGCTGTGGTGCGCAGTGGGCGCGATTCTGCTGATCGCCGGCGTGAATCTTTCCAACCTGCTGCTGGCACGCGCCGCCGCGCGGGCCAAAGAATTTGCGGTGCGTGGCGCGCTCGGCGCCAGCCGCGGACGCATTGTGAGGCAGTTGCTCATCGAAAGCCTTGTGCTCTCCAGCGCCGGCGCGGGGGTTGGGCTCGGACTTGCCTTGATCCTCACTGTGTGGCTCGCACATCAGGGATCTCTGGCATTGCCGCTCCTGAGTAGTCTGCGCATTGATGGTCAGGCGCTGGGCTGGACCGTCCTTGTCGCGGTGTTCACCGCGATGATCTTCGGCCTGCTTCCGGGACTAAAGATAGCGAGCGGCAATCTTCAGGAGGGGCTCAAGGATTCCGGCGCAGGCGCAGGGCTGGGGCGCAAGCATGAGCGGGTCAGGGCGGTGCTGGTCGTCTCAGAAATTGCGCTGGCATGTGTGCTGCTGGTGAGCGCAGGTCTGCTGCTGCGCAGCTTTCTGAAAGTGCTTGACGTGGATTTGGGATTCCAGCCCGAACATGCCGCCTCGATCAAAATCGATTACGACGATAGCGCCCCAACCGATGAAGGCAGCAAAGCCAAGCGCGGCGAAATCTTCCAGCAGATTCTCGCTCGCGTGACTGCGCTGCCCGGCGTTGATGCAGCGGGCATGTCCGATTACCTTCCGCTGGGACCGAATCGCGAATGGGATAATCCGGTTCCGCAGGGAAAGATTTTTGCTCCCGGCGAATTGCCCGATCCGCTCGTGTATGTGATTACGCCGGGATTCATTCGCGCACTCGGCATTCGCCTGCGCGGCCGCGACTTTACCTGGGCGGATGGCCCGCATAGCGAGAGAGTTGTTTTGATCAACGCATCGGCGGCTCGCGTTTACTGGCCCGGAGAAGATGCCGTGGGCAAGATTCTCATGCGCGATCAAGAACAGGATCGCGTCGTCGGGGTGGTCGACGATGTTCACGAAGAAACGGTGGAGGGCGGCACCGGCTCGCAAATCTACTATCCCGCAACCCAGCAAGGGCCGAACGGGGAGCAGTTGGTGATCCGCACCAGCCTGCCACCGGCAGCGCTCGCCGGAAGTGTGCTGCGCGCCTTACGCGAGTTAAATCCCAGGCAGCCTGCGGCGGAGTTCCGGCCCGTCCAGGCCGTAGTCGATCGCGCCGTGTCTCCGCGCCGCTTCTTCATCCTGCTCGTAGCGGCATTCGCCAGCCTTGGGCTGCTGCTGGCCGCTCTCGGCATCTACGGCGTGATTTCCTACTCAGTTACGCAGCGCACGCAGGAGATCGGCATCCGCATGGCCTTGGGGGCGACTACATTCAACGTGCAGCTTGGCGTGATCGGGCGAACCCTGCGCCTTACATTGATCGGAATTGCGAGTGGGACCATCGCCTCTTTGTTCGTGGCGAGGGCGATCTCGGCGCTGCTTTTCGGAACGAAGCCTACGGATCCAGTCACGTTCACAGTCGTGATGTTGACGCTGGGAATCGTGGCGCTATTGGCCGGATATCTCCCCGCGCGCAAAGCATCCCGTATCGATCCGATGGTGGCACTGCGGAACAGCTGAGGAATTCACTCGGGAATTCAACTGAAAAATTACCCCCTTGGAAGAGATCTCAAAGGTCTCCTCCAAGGGGCTGGACTTCCCTTGCGGATGGTTTTTCCGCCAGTCGTGAGCGTTGTTGCGTTACTGTTCCGTCGTACTGGAATCGGCGGAAACGGACGTACTGGCAGATTGTGGGGTCAGGCTGTGCCACCCTCTTACCAGGTTGTTAATGTTAAGACTACCCAGCCCCACTGCATCGTTGTAGCCTGCGCCTTGATACCAGGCTGGCTCGAAGCTGGAGGTGGAAATCGAAAGCAGCCCAAACGGGTCGCTCGAGGTTGAGGTAAAGCAATTCGTGCTTCCGGTAACGCAAGGCATCTCGTTGCCGTCGACCACGCAGTTGCTGTTGTTGGTTCCGGCGCAGGTTCCTGTCGCAATGGCTGGCGTCCGGTAAATGTCATAGAAGATACAGCCCGCGAACTGCTTGCCGAACTCGGCAATAGAAAGATAGTTGGATTCGCAGGTGAGCAGGCTGGGCATCGATGTGGAGTTATTGGGTTTGGTGAGTGTGCCGTATTCGTGACTGGCCAAGGCATACAAGTTGTAGTTGGCCTGGCCCTGCCGCGACCGCCAGGTTTGGTTGATGACGGCGATTATGCCGTTGATCTGCGGCGCCACGAAGGAAGTGCCGCCGGCGGCCATTTCTCCGCCCTCGCCTTGATTGGTATAGTCGCAGGGTAAGCCGCCCCCGCTTCCCGTGGCGAGATCGGTTTCGCAGAACTGGAGGGCGTGGCTCCAGAAATTTGAGGATGCAAACAGAGAGACGTCAGGCAAATTGCGCTTGGAACTGGAAGTGAAATTTCTGCCTACGCCATAGACACTTTGCCAGGTTGGAAGTTTATAGATCGAGCTGATGCCGCCGCCGCCAGCGGCATCGACATAAGTAAAGTCGAGGCCGAAGGGCGTGTCTCCGCTGCACACTTGTTCCGCGGTATAGGTGGTGCCAACCTCCCAACCGAGAAAGCTAGCGAGGAGCGAACTGCCGCAACTTGAGTTCCAGGTCATCTCGGGAACGTAGGAGAGCGCGGACTCATATGGGGACGAGTCGTTCGCGTTCCAGTAATTATTGGGTGCGGGGGCGAAGTCGTTCGAGTAGTTGTCGCTAAAATCGGTTCCTCCCGCGGCAACATCATAAGGAGTCGAGGCGATTCCGTTGACGTTCCAGCCTATCTCTGCGGCTTCAGCCCCCCGCTCGCAGGTATCGTCGCCGCTATCTCCCGCGGAAACGTTCACCGTTTGGCCTTCAGCTACCGCTTGCTGCCAAAGGCTGTTATAGAAGGCGTTGGTTTGGAAGATGCCGCCGAACTCGCCTTCGGCCAAGCCCAGTTCGCAAACGCCATAGCTGAGGCTGAAGGACGAAATTGTCGAAGATAGGTGATCGACCGCATAAATGCTGGCCAAATCAACACCGGCCGTGGTCGTCGTGGTGGCACATGCCAGGAAATCTACCGTGGCGCCGGGCGCTGTCGTGCCAGCCCATTGCAGGTCGATGTCGGCTTCGCTCTCTTCGCCGGTACCGAACGGACCTTGAACGCCAGGATCGGCGCAATATCCGGGGATGCCGAAGAAATACTTGGCGTGCGCCGGAGGCAATCCGAATTGCGAGCGGAACGCAGCCAGATCGTTAGCTCCTGCGCAGTCGTCGGGCGACGAGCCGCTCTGGCCCGCGCACACATCAGTCTCTTCGATGACCGCGATGGTTTGTCCCGCGCCGTTGCAAGGACCGCCGCAGATCGTCCCCGAGAGCAGCGGTTTTTCGTTGTAGATCGTATAAAAATCCTGCGGGCCGAGCCATTCACAACTGCTGTCTCCGCAGAAGGGATCGTCTTGGTAGGTAATGAGACTCTTGGGCTTCTTGACGCTGGCAACGTTGATGGATGGCTGCTTCTCGCTGCCCGCGATCCGGTAGAGTTTGCCCGTCTTTGGGTCGCGCTTGGCTACGCCGACCATATGCATCATGGGCTTGGGCATGAAGTCATGTAGCGAGCGGAAGCCGGCGACGACTGGCGCCAATGCCGCAGGAACTTCGGGCGCGCTCATGTTGGCGATGTGTTTTTCGCCTTTCACATTAAGGTGGTGAATCTCGGTATGGAAAGCTTCCGTTACTTGACCCGCAGTGCCGGTGAAAATCAGCATCATCCTGCCCGAGGACACGGCGTCAACGCTGAAACCATGTTTTTGCAGCCATGAAGTCAACACGGCGATATCGGCGTCGGCTACGCCATAGCATCTTCCGACGTCGTCGGCACTGAGCCACTGCTGGAACAAAGGCGACTGCTGATTGTGCATCTGCTCGATGCGGGTTTGCAGCGCAGTCTCCTGCGCGGGGTTGCGCTTGAGCAGCATGATCATGTGCTCGAGAGGCAAACTGTCGCTGACTTTTCCCTGGTCGAATTCGGCGCGCGCCAGGGGATGAAGATTTCCGGAGAGCGGCGTGCGAACAGTTTCGTCGACGACGCCAGTAATGCGGTTGACGGCCATGGAAGTGCATCCCGCGGCCGGGCCTGCGGCTGCAAAAGCGAATGGCGTGGAAAGCAAGCAGATCAGGGCCACGCACACAAACAGAGATTTACTACGGGAATCGCGCATAACTAGGACCCTCCTGGGCGGACGATTGACTTTCGAATGTGTCGTTGTACAGCGGGACGTTTATTTCCTGGACCCAAGAACGGCCCCAATTCTCGCTCCAATGCCCAGCTTCCGTCAATGTGCGTCAATGCCGCGCGCTAGAGCCTTTCTTCCCTGAGTAGGCTCAAGGGGCTGATACGGAGCGCTTCAGAAACGGTTAAAACTTGCCACCCACTTCTCGCGATGCTACGAGATCGACTCCGCCTGTAGGTGGTCAAGACCGCGCGGTGTGGAAAAATTACTTCCGCGTCATCCGCAACTCGATCATCATCCGTTCTTCCCCTTTGTCATCGATCATGAAATGACGATGGAGGAGAACGCGGCCGTCTTCCTCAAGGTGCGCGCGCGCGACGGTCTTGCGCCCAGGGTGCTCGGTATCGAGGGGCGTGGTCCACAGGACAATGTTTTTGCCGTCGAAGGTGCCATCGCTCTGGCGAATCGACATCGTCGTTTGCCGCGAGTCGTACCACACGGTTGTGAAGCGATTTGTTTTGGAATCGAAGCCCGAGATTCCGGTGCCGGTGCCCTTGGTTCCGTCAGAATTGAAGAAGATGAAATCCGACTGAAGAAACTTGCCGCCCTGGATCATGTACTGCTTGCACGTACCTTTGGTGATGATCGGCTTCCCGTCCATGGGGAAGAACGTCTTCACGACGTCCCAGTCGCCCACAAATTGTGCGAGCAGTTTCTGGCCGGCACCGGACGCGTTCGGCGGTTCGTATTGATTGTGGGTTTGGTGCGCGAACGCCGCAGATGCAATGAGCAACGTGGCAATAATCCATTTCTGCTTCTTCATAGCTGGCGAATTATAGGCGAAAACCGCCGGGCATTGCACGGGTTATGGCGGGTTGCCCAAAGAGGCTTGCCGGCCCGACTGAAGTCATGCCCTTTCCGTGGTGTCCTTCCGGGGACGATTCCGTTTCCATCATGGACCGTTTTCTTTGCCGCTGCCCACGCTAACGATTGCTGCCGATGACAGTCGAATTGGTTAGCAGTGGTGCGGATGCAAATTGGACCCGGCTATCGGCCGGCTCGAGGTGAATATGCGCATGTTGCTGGATAATATCGGCCAGACCTTGCGCACTTTGTGGGCGCACAAGCTGCGGTCCTTCCTCACCATGTTCGGCATCGCGTGGGGTGTGGGATCGCTGCTGCTGCTGGCCGGCGTGGGTGAGGGTTTTCGCAACGGAAACCGCCGGCAACTCGAGACCTTCGGTAAGAACATCATTTTCTTTTGGGGCGGGCGGGCACCAACGGTTGCGGGCAGCTTCAATTCCATGAAGTGGTTCAACCTCACCTATGAGGATTACCGCGACATTCAAAACGAATCCACACTGGCGCTGAATGTTTCACCGGTCATCGCTCGCGAAGATATCCGCGCGGTCAGCGACTACACCAGCACAAACGGGCAGGTCTCGGGCGTTCCGCCGGTCTACAGCCAGGTGCGGACCATTCCGCTGGAGGTTGGGCGTTGGCTCAACGAGCAGGACAACGACGAGCGCCGGCGGGTGTGCATTCTGGGCCGGGAAATGACTCGCAATCTTTTCCCGGGGCGTGCGGCGGTGGGCAATTCGATTCTGCTGAATGGGGTGAGGTTTCAAGTCATCGGCATGCTATCGATGATTGGCAATGAAGAGCAGAACTCCACCAACATTCGCATTTTTGTTCCGTTCAATACCATGCGCGAACTGTTTCCGCTCAAGGGCGACAACTCTAAAGAAGGGAATGCTATTTCGTTTATTAATTATCAGCCGCGGACGTTCGAGGAAAACGAAGCGGCGAAGAAGGAACTTCACACGATTGTTGCCCGCAACCACGGCGGATTCGATCCTTCGGATAAAGACGCATGGGAAGAGTGGGACACGGTGAAGAATCAGAAAACCATGGGAAGGATTTTCACTGCGATGGATTGGTTTTTGGGCGGGGTGGGCCTGGTCACACTGGCGTTGGGCGCTATCGGGATCATCAACATCATGCTGGTGGCGGTGACCGAGCGCACGCGCGAGATTGGGTTGCGCAAGGCGCTGGGTGCGACTCATCGCGACATTTTGTTTCAGTTTTTCCTGGAGGGAGCGTTCCTCACGCTGTTGAGCGGAGTATTGGGGGTGGGCGGAGCGATGCTGCTGATTCGTCTGCTCTCGGGAGTAAGTCTGCCGGAAGGTTTCGATACGCCGCGCATCGTGCCCGTGTCGGCGGTTGGTGCGGTGCTGTCTTTGGCGTTGGCCGGGATTACGGCGGGGCTTTACCCGGCACGAAAGGCCGCCATGCTCGAGCCCGTCGAGGCTTTGCGCCAGGAGTAAGTCCCCAGGAGTGAATTATGACTCGCGATCTGCTGAAGGAAGCTTTCAATGCGATGCAGCACAATCGCCGCCGCACTGCGCTCACCATGCTGGGCATGGCGTGGGGGATTGCCACGGTGGTAATCCTGTTGGCGTTTGGCTCAGGGTTTGAACGGGCGATCAACGTCATCTTCAGTTCGTGGGGAACGGATGTGATTGGAGCGTTTCCGGGCCGAACGTCGCTGCAAGCGGGAGGGGCGAAGGCGGGAAGCGAGGTGCGGCTTCAGATTGCGGATGTCGACTATGTGCGCAACGAAGTGCCGATGGCGAAAGGCGTGACTCCGATCTTCGATAAGAGAAACGTGACTATTCAGCACGACACGCGGACGTTTACGAATCTGTTTCTTACTGGCGTCTATCCTGTTTACGACCGCATCCGCGGCTTTACGGTGGCCACGGGGCGCGGCTTAAGCGAAGAGGATCAGATGCAGCGGGCGCGGGTGGTGGTGATTGGCGACGAAGCGAGGAGAAGGCTTTTCTCGGGCGAGCCGCCGCTGGGAAAGACGATCCGCATCGCCGGGTTGAGCTTTGAGGTGGTGGGCGTGTACCAACGCAAGGTACAAGGCGGCGACGACAATGACAACACGCTGCTCGCGATTCCCTTCAGCTCGATGGGCGACTTGTATGACACGAGGTACATCACGGGCATCTTTATGGATTATGAGGGCGAGAACCATCAGCAACTGGCGCGGGTGGTGCGCTCCGTGCTCGCGGGACATCACAACTTCCGCCCGGACGACAGGCGCGCGGTTTTTATCGCTGACTTCAAGCAGGATTTCGATGAGTTCACGGTTGTGACCACTGCGCTTAAGATTCTGCTGGCATTCATCGGCGCGCTGACGCTGGGCATCGGAGGCATCGGCCTAATGAACATCATGCTGGTTTCCGTGCAGCAGCGAACACGAGAGATTGGCATTGAGAAGGCTCTGGGAGCGCACAAACGGCACATCCTCTTTCAATTTTTGGCGGAAGCGCTGGCCATTACTTTTGCCGGCGGGCTGGGAGGAATCGCAATTGCCTACATCATTTCGTGGGTGGTGGGCGCGTTGCCGCTGATGAGCGCGTTTGGCGACAACCTTCAGGCCGGCGACATTCGCCTGCACATCAATGTGAGCAGCCTGGTTGTGGCGACGATCATTCTGAGCGTGGTGGGGATCGTCAGCGGAATGGTGCCGGCGATCCGCGCGGCGCAACTGGATCCGATCGAGAGCCTGCGCTATGAATAACTGTGGCTAATCCCGCTCGCGGCGATCTTCCCCTCGACCTTCTTCCCCGCGATCCTGATCTCCTTCGCTTCTCCTCTGCATTCCCGCGCCAGCAGCCGCCGAGGACTCCGATTGCTTTTTCTGCCAGTCGGCTTCGGCCAGCACTGTGATGGAATCCATTTTCTTTTTCTTCAGGCCTGCGTTGATGGCCGGCAAATCTTTCTGCGCGAGTTTCTGGAACTCGACTACAACGTCTTCCAGTTCATGCCCCAGAGACTCCGTCCTTGCCACCTGATAGTCCGTTGGCTTGCCGTCGTAATTCGTTATCGCGCCGTAGAGTTGTCCCAGCAGTTCGCGGATGCGTTCTTCGCCGGTAATCATGCCGCCTTCCTTGGTGGCGACGATCTTCGAGCGCACGCCTTCGCAGGCCAGGCTGAGTTCGTGCAATTGCTCGCGCAGCGGATTTTTTTCCGGGACCTTGGCATCTGCGAGCTTGCCGTCGCGCGCGTTGGCGGTATCGCGGACTCCTTCAATCGCAGCGACTGCGTAAGTCATATGCTCGAGTTCTTTGTAGACCTTCATCGAGAGATCGAATTGCGCTTTGCGCTCGTCGAGCGAATATTTCGCGCGGGGATCGATGGCAACATTCAATTGTTCGGTATAAGTTTGGTCGCCTTTGGTCAGCTTGACCGTGTAGGTGCCGGGCAGCACGCGTGGCCCCTGAGCCGCTTCAAACAAGGCCGATGCAGCGGGAGCCACGGCCGGGGGTTTCACATGCATTCCCCAACCGGCACGGTTCAAGCCACGGTGCTTGCTGCCGGAAACTGTGTCGACCAGTTTGCCATCCTGGTCGAAAATTTCGATCTTAAGATCGCCGAAGATATGGCGGCCTTTTTGGTAATACGTGATCTGCGCGTCCGTGGGCCGGCTCCGGCCGTTGAAACTTTCGTCGCCTTCGGGCCAACCGCCGTTCACATCGAAGTATTGAATCGATGGCCGGCCGGGAAGCAGCATCGCCTCCTTGTTCATCACGTCGGGCGTGAGCGCACGCAAGGGCGAGATATCATCCACCACCCAGATGCCGCGGCCGTGAGTCGCCAGCACTAAGTCGGACTCACGCGCCTGCACCGCGATGTCGTCCACCGGGACCGCGGGAAAATCCGTGCCCTTATATTGCGCCCAGTGCTGGCCACCGTCCGCAGAAATCCATAGGCCGAACTCGGTGCCGAGGAAAAGCACGTTGGGGCTGACCGTGTCTTCCTTGATTACGTGGGCGAAGCCGCGCACGCCGCTTTCCTGCGCCGGAAGCTGAGTCCAGGTCTGGCCGTAGTCCGTCGTCTTGTAGACATACGGCTTCATGTCGCCTAAGGTGTGCCGGTCGAATGTCGCGTAAGCCGTGCCTTCATCGAAGCGGCCGGCCTCGATGGTCGAGACCCAGGAATTTTTCCCCAAGCCGCTGACGTTTCCGACGACGTTCGTCCAGGTCTTTGCGCCATCGCGCGTGATCTGCACATTTCCATCATCGGTGCCGACCCAGATGATCTGCCCATTCTTCGGCGACTCCGAGATGGAATAGATGGTCGTGTGCATCTCCGCGGAAGAATTGTCGATGGTCACTCCGCCGGATTCTTCCTGCTTCTGCTTCTCGGGATCGTTGGTGGTCAGGTCGGGAGAGATGCGGTCCCAGGATTGGCCGTGATCGCGCGATCGAAACAGGAATTGCGCTCCGATGTAAATCGTCCCTTTCTCGTTGGGGCTCATGTGAATCGGAGTGTTCCAGTTGAAGCGCAGCTTTTTCTCGTTGTAATTCGGCCAGGGATGGATGTCGCGCGTCTCATGCGTATAGCGGTTCACGCGGCCAATTTCGCCGCCCTGCGCTTCGGCGTAAAGATAGGCGGGGTCCGAAGGATCCTCGAACATCCAGAAGCCGTCGCCGCCGAACATGTTTTCCCAGCGCGAGTTGGAAACGCCGCCGGGATAGGAAGAATCGCCCACCCAGGAACTGTTGTCCTGCAAACCGCCATATACATGGTAAGGATCGGCATTGTCCACGCTCACGTGATAAAACTGCGAAACCGGCAGGTTGATCTGGTGCTTCCAGCGGTTGCCGCCATCATCGCTGCGCCACAGGCCGCCGTCATCGCCGGCGATCACGGTGTTGGGATTTTTCGGATTGATCCACACATCGTGAAAATCGCCGTGCGCGGCGTTGGAAACCACGTTGAAGGTTTTTCCTCCATCGTTGCTGAGGAGAAGAATAAGGTCGGGCTTGAAGATTTTGTTTTCGTTTTTAGGATCGACGATCAGGTTGCCGAAATAAAATGGACGCCAGACCATATAATTGCTGGCGTCAAGCTTGGTCCAATTCGCTCCGCCATCGTCAGAGCGGTAGAGTCCTCTTCCTTTTTCCGCTTCGATGTTGGCATAGACCACCTGCGGCTTCGAGGGAGCGACCTGCGCCGCGATGCGGCCATAGGGTTTCGGCGGCAATCCCTTGGCACTCGTGGGGCTGATTTCGCTCCAGTGAGCGCCGCCATCGGTCGATTTGAAAAGTCCGCTGCCCGGGCCACCGGAGCGGAATGTCCATCCCTGGCGGCGGAAATCCCACATCGCCGCGTAAATCGTTTTCGGTTCCTGTGTGCTGCGGGCAATCATGGCGCATCCGCTCGAACCGTTCGCGCCGGCCAGAACTTTCGTCCAGGTCTTGCCGCCGTCGCTGGTCTGGAAGACTCCGCGCTCGTCGTTGTCATCCCAGAGATGGCCGGTGGCGCAGGCTAGCACGTCGTTGCTATCTTTGGGGTCGACCAGGATCTTGACGATGTGCTCGCTATCCTTAAGGCCGACGTTGGTCCAGTTTTCGCCGCCATCGGTGGATTTGTAAATGCCGTCACCCACCGAGACGCTGTTCCGCAGCCAGGCTTCGCCGCTGCCCACCCAAACTGTTTTCGAGTTCGAAGGGTCGATGGCCACCGCGCCAATCGACTGCACGTCTTCGCGGTCGAACACGGGCTTGTAGGTGGTGCCGCCGTTGACTGACTTCCAGACGCCGCCGCTGGCCGCGCCGACGAAGACGGTGATGCGTCCGTCCTCTTCGACCGCATCCAGTGCGGCGATACGCCCGCTCATGGTGGCTGATCCAATGTTTCTTGCCGGCAATCCGGATACGCTCGCAGCGTCAAAGCGGTAGGGCGCCTGGCCCGCGGCCAGCAAAGGCGCGCAGATGAAAGCTGCGGCCAACAAACCTGTCACTGCAACATTCAATCCTCGGGAGTTGCAAGCGGATGCGGTCATGTTTACGAGTCCTTTTCCACGCAATAATTTTTGTCGCCCTGTTCGTCTTCATCCCGGCAGGTTTAGTTCCCGCGGGCGCGAATCAGTGAATGCTGATCATTCCGGAGTTCTTGTCATCGCTCCTGAGCGAGGGCGGGAGCATAAAATCCCTGGGATCGATGGTCACATTCGCTTCCATTTTCTGCATCGTGTAGGTCTGGGCATCGGGATTGTTCTTCGGCCCACTCGAGATGGAGAAGGGAAACATCACTCCCGCCACCGGCTTATAGGAACCCAGCCCCATCACGCGATCGCGCACCGATCCACGGATGAACTGTTGAATCTCACGACGAATCTCGATAAAGGTATCGGGATCGAGGTAGTCATAAATGATGTCGCCGTTTTTCAGCGTAACTTTGAGCCGGAGAGCGTCGTCGCCATCCAC
>Ga0209010_1000314_pt1 | contig 16374 bp, 14 predicted proteins | sample BlaSpr_A8_OM1_O3_FD_187985 | JGI IMG/M metagenome (GOLD analysis project Ga0209010, IMG submission 187985) | Forest soil microbial communities from Thunder Bay, Ontario, Canada - Black Spruce, Ontario site 2_A8_OM1_O3 (SPAdes) (version 2) | ecosystem: Environmental > Terrestrial > Soil > Boreal... | reverse complement strand
AATTCAATACTGCCGATCTCGCTGTGATCACGCTCATGAGTCCGGGAGATATTCTTGTCCTCTATACCGATGGAGTTTACGATGGCAGCGACCAGCAGGGGCGCGAGCAACTTGAGGCGGTCATGCGCGAACGTTACCGGCAACCCGCGAGAGAAATCTGCAACGCGTTGCTGGATTACGCGACGAAGCAGGATGACATTCTCCGCCAGAAGGGCGATGAGGCCTTGATCGACGACAAAACCGTATTCATCGTCAAACGAACGTGAACATCGGCTGGAAGTACCGCGCCGTGGCAGGTTTTGAGTTGTTTAGCTTTCGCGCCGGCTACCCATCATTGCTGCTCAAAACCGCGGCAGACACGGAAACGCACGGGTCGCTAAACATCGTTCATGCGCAGTTAAAGATTCTGGCCAGCTTACCCGCGTGTTCACCTTCGCGGTCGAAGGCGCGGCGGACTGCGGCGAAGGACTCGGCGAGGGGGAAAATGTCGCGCGTGACCAGGAGATCGGCATCATCCGCGCCGACCGGATGCCAGTACACGCCATCGGCTGTAATGGTAACTTCCGGCACTAAATCGGCTCGACTAATTGCGACACCTTCGCTGGCAGTGCCACGCAAAGCAATCCGGCGGATGACCCGGTCTGCCGCCGCAATCTTCTCTTCCTCGAGAAATTGGCGGAAGCCCTCAGCCTCGTCATCGGTCGAAACCGTGGCCGCCAGCCGCACTCGAAAGCCTAGCGCACGTGCGCGCTCAATTCCTTCGCGTGTGCGCGCCCACGTTCCCGGCCCGCGATGGAGGTCGTGCAGCTCGGGCGTAGCGCTGTCCAGGCTCATTTGCAGGACAATTCGGTCACGGGGCAACGCTTGTAGACTTTCCGCGCGTCGCCCGGTAAACAACATTCCGTTGGTCAGCACCGTGGTCGGAGCTACTGCGGCGCATGCAAGCAGAATGTGGCCGATATCTTCCAGCAGGAACGGCTCACCTCCGGTTACGAAGATTTCTTCGACTCCAAGCTGCGCCGCTTCGCGAGCGATCCGTTGTACGCGCGCGAGCCCGAGTTCCCGTCGCGGCACGGTGGGCGACGAACGCACACAGCAGTAGTCGCAATGCAGATTGCAATCGAAATTCGTATAGAGCCAAAGCCGCGAACCCACCGCCCGATCATATTCGCCAGTCGCCCCGCCAGCGTCCGGAATCGCCCCGCAGCGGAAGAGCCACCGCCAGCGGCCTTTTTCCGCGGTCGCTTCCAGAAGTGTATTCCCGGTGAACCGGCACCACGTTTCCAATTCAGGTCCGAGACCGGGTTCGTCACCGGCCAGCGCGACCAGATCGCCCGGCCGGCTGCGGCGCAGCACAGCGATCAACTCGGGCAACAGACCGGACGCAAACGTCTTTCGCCCAATATCCAGATCGATGTTAGGCTTCATTAGGATGCTTGCATTTTACAGCCCGAAGGACCCAGTGACTGCGCGCGTCTCTCGCAAGCGACTTGATTGAAGTCCGGTTCGTTTTGTGTGGCAGATGAGTACCACAGCCAAGTTCGACAACGAACGCTTTCAGACCGGTCCGGAAAAGTATGCCGCCTACGTTGAGACGCCCGAGGGCCGGTTGCGCTCCGACTTAGCCTTCGCCAATCTCCAGGAGATTATTTGCGTTTCCCAGGCCGGTAACGAAGACTCGTTGCATTCGCTGGACGTCGGGTGCGGCACAGGAGACGTAGCGGCTCGGTTAGCGCATCTTGGCATGCGTGTCGCGCTGCTGGATTCATCTCCGGCGATGCTGAATATAGCGAAACGGACAGCGCAGGAAGCTGGGGTTACGGACAAGATCGTGCTGCACCCGGGAGACGCTACGCAATTGACGAGCTTGTTCCCCAGTGCATCGTTCGATGTGATTCTGTGTCACAACGTTCTGGAGTATCTCGAAGACCCGGACGCGGTTTTGTGCGGCGCAGCCCATCTCTTGCGCGATTCATCATCGATACTGTCGGTCCTGGTACGGAACCGTGCCGGCGAAGTATTGAAGGCCGCTATCAAAGAAGGTGATTTGACGGTTGCGGAAGAGAACCTTACCGCTGAGTGGGGGCAGGAATCTTTATACGGAGGCCGGGTACGATTATTTACTCCAGATACCTTGAGAGCCATGCTGAAAGCGGCATCGCTGGCGGTGATTGCCGAGCGGGGCGTCCGCGTCCTTGCGGATTACCTGCCATCGCGGATTTCTCGCAACTCCGAATACGGACGGATTCTTGAACTGGAGCGGCGACTGAGCAGCCGCCCGGAGTATGCCGCGGTTGCCCGCTACACACAATGCTTCGCGCGGTTGCCTTGATGGAGACTGTCGGGTGATGGAGGATGACCCCATGAACGGCGTTGCCGGCATATCTTCATCCATCCCACCTGGCGATGCCGGCATTTCGCTTGGGCTTGGGCTGACAAACGAGTGTAACCTTTCATGCGCTTTCTGCTACCGCGATCCCAACCGCATGGATCGCCTTTCTCTGGATCAGGTGCAGCGCGTTGTGGAACGACTGCCCGTCCGCTCGGTGAATCTGGGTACCGGAGAAAACGGCATGCATCCAGAGTTTAAGTCGATCTTGGCCTACCTAAGAATGCGACCGATCAAACTCACCGTCACTTCCAACGGCCATAGCATCGCAGTGTTGGAAGACGACGAATTGCACGCCTTTCATGACATAGAATTTTCTCTCGATTATCCGACGCAAGCCGAACAGGATGCCCAGCGTGGATCCGGAAATTGGGCACTGATCCACCAACAGGCCGAGCGATGTGTGAGGCTGGGCGTGCCGGTAACCATGGTTGCGGTTATGATGAAGGCGAACTACTCGCGTCTGACCGATGTCGCGCGCGTAGCCAAACAGTTTGACGCCCCGCTGCGCGTGAATGTGTACCAGGCGGTGCGGTCCGATATCTATGCGTTGTCCTACGATGAGTATTGGGATGGCTTCCGGCGGCTCTTTGCGGATACCGACGTAATCGCAATTGGCGAGCCGCTGGTTCGCGCGATGATGGGGCTGCCAGCGCTCCCAGGCGGTTGTGGCGTAAGTACCGTGCGAGTGACACCAAGAGCCACGACACAACCCTGCGTTTATTGGCCGGGAGCGGGTGAGCCGCTGCCAGATTTGATCTCGCTGGGGCTCGATATTCTAGGCTCAGTCCCCTTCGAACAAGCCCGAATACTTCCCGACGCGTGCCAGCCTTGCGAGTTCCGCGAGTCGTGCCACGGTGGTTGTGCCGGACGGAGGCGCTTGCAAGGCAAGCTACTCCAGCCTGATTGTTATTGTCCGATCATTCGGGGCGAGCGCCCAAGACTCGAAACTCGCATGGCTGCAAATCGCGATCTGCCCAAGCTGAGCAGCTCCTGCACTACCGTCGTGATCGCCAGGTAGTCCCATTCGTGAAGAACGACAGCCGCGGTTCGAACAAAGCAAGCCCTCGCTTATTGCGCCGGTATCCACTTGTCCGATCCCGTTAACTTGACCGCCACATCGGAAATAAAGATGTGCAGGGGTTTGCCGTCGGCGCTGCCGAGATGCTCGGTTGAGAACAGAATTGGACCCGCCTTCTTGTAGCCAGCCCACGTCGCCAGGACACGGCTCGGCGGCTTGGCCCCGCCACGGTGGTAGACGAAGTACACGACGCGGTTATCTTTTCCGACGTAGAGATCCCAGGTATCGCCCGGTGTGTAACCCCCATCCGCGGGATACTTCACCGGGACCAACTCGGCCATGCCGGAGCCGACTGGCAGGTTAAACTTGCCCTGATCGATCGCGCTGGCGCTCTTGTCCCAATAAGCATGGAAAGGGAACAGAGTCCAATAATTGTCGTTGATGAAACTCGGATCGACTTCGTTCTTCACGGCATCGGTTTGAGTGCTGGGGTCGGTGCGTACGTACGAAACTTTGACCGGCTTGCCATCCTTCCCCACACCTTCGAAAGTAACCTTGTTGGTCTTGGGCTCCCACTCCCACTTGTGAGCGGCTTTGAAGAGGCCGGTAATTTCTCCGTTCCAGGTGTAGCGGACAGCCTCAACCTGGTCCCACGAATCGATACCGAAGGTCTTGGCGACTTGATCGAGAATTGGCGCGCGTTCTTGCGCCCAGGAGGTTGCAGCAAATAACAGCATTCCGCAAAGCAGAAGGCCGGTCATGGTTGAACCGCGGGTATTTCTCATAGAGATCTCCTTGGTGAACCGAACGGATGCTGACTAGGATGACGGCGTAAGGCTATCGGATGCAGATATCGATCCGGCACACTTCCGCCGAAAGCAAGCCAACAATGGAATCAATCCCACATATCGATTCCACGATTGAGAACGAAGGATTGAATCGACAATTATGCCGCAACTCATATCTGCCTCAGCGTAACTGCCATTGTGAATGAGATCGGGCTTTGTGGCCACCTCTGAAAGGGTGGTATTTCTCCTGTATTCTTCTACAGGAAAAACGCAACCCCATGGCAAACGCAGCTAGCCGGTTAAGCGCTGTGGCCCGTTGGTCGAGTGATTCGGCGCAGCAGGATGATTGCAGCGACCATCGCCAGGCAGCCGTATTCCAGCAGCATCACCCAGCCAGGAAGCGTCCCCCAGAAACCCTTCAGTGAGCTAAGGTGCCATTGGACATACACGGGAATGATGCTCACCGTCCAGGCGATGATCGGCAGCGTCGAGGCCGACGTCAGAAATGGCAGCAGCCAGAGAAGATACCAAGGGAAAACGGCGGGTGCGCACAAAAGTGAGACTGCCATTGGCCACGCAAATTCAAAACCTTGAATCACAGGGGACACAGAGGTACACAGAGGAGACATTGGGGCATCTCCTCTGGGTGACCCTGTGTCCCCTGTGATTAAGGTTCCTCGGTCCGGCAACCAATCGGGCGATCCACTTCTTATTCTTAGCCAGGTTGCAGTCGCCAATCCGGCGAGCACCGCCAGCCCTGCTACTAATTGCGGAGACGCAACTCGAGCGAGGGCGGCAAACACGGGACCATTGAAGCGAAAATTCTGCACATACGTGCCAAGAGAGCCGATGGGAATGCGCCCGTGATTAAGGAATGGAAGATACAGTATGCCGAACACGACTGCCGCCAGCGCCGCGTCGCGAATGCGAATCCGCTTCCAGTAAAGTGGCAAAAGTACGATGGGTAGGAATTTCACTGCTATAGCGAGCCCGAGTGCAAGCGCCGCAGTCGTCCGCCATCGCCGCACGAGCGCAGCGGCGGAGACCACCAACAATAGTGCGCCAACAATATCAACGTGACCGCTTCCAGCAACCTCAATAGCCAACAAGGGGTTCCAGGCAAACGCGAGAACCAGATGTGCTGCCTGACGCGTAGAACGGAAGACATCGAGTAACACGAACACAATGGCGAGTTCGCAGAGCACGAATGCAAATTTCAGCGCGAATGTCGATTCGTGAATCGCGGTCACGGCGCGGAAGAAAAGCTCCGCTCCCGGTGGATATGGGCTCGGTAGATCCGGGTTGTTCAGGTTGCGAGTTTCCGGGGTATGCAGCGCCTTCACGGCGGGATCGCCGGGAACAACAAGATAGGGGTTGTAGCCGAGCCTTTGCAGGCGGCCATCCCAAACATAGCGGTGGATATCGTCATCGCCGCCCGGAGGCACCCGGAGAAATTCAATGTGCCACACCGCAGCCAGAACAAGCCCAATGACAACAACGCGCCGCGAAAATCTTCGTTTAGATTTTGGCGCAGCGAACAATTCGCGGATCGCTAAGAGGTAGGCGATGCACGCCAGCGTCAACGAGGCCATGAAGTACGGTCCACCCCGATCGCCAAAGTTGCGCGAGCAGATCGTTAAAGCCACGCACAATGTGATGCCGAGTGCGTACACTTTCCACGCAGGGGTGATCTTCACCGTTCTCCAGTGTCTGTTCGTAATTGTGCTGTCAACAAGGCTTCTATGTGAGGTTTCTATGTGGAGCGGGCACTCTTGCCCGCTTTGCCTGCGCGCGGCGGTGCTAGCGGGGAGGAGTGCCCGCTCCACATAATCTCTCCCACTCTTTCAGCCACGCCGCCGTGCGTGGCGCCCTCGCCGGAGCCAGCCGCAACTCCTCTGCCAACCGAGTCAGGTCGTCAGCGACATCGATGTCGTAAAAAGGATCTGCGAAACCTACGGATAGCTCAAGCGTTCGTGCGCGCGACAGGAGCCTCTCCAGCGCGCTGCTGGTGCCCATTCCATCGCCTGCAAAAAGCGTAGGATGAGAAGCCTTCGCCCCCACGAGATAGTAGCCTCCGTCATGCGTTGGTCCGACGACCAAGTCATGTGCAGCCAGCGTTTCGAACGCGTCTTCGAGCACAGAACGCGGCAGGTGCGGACTGTCGCTGTTGAAGGCAATGGCGTGTTGTTGATGGTCATCCGTTTGACGATCTCGCGTTCGATGGTCTCGCGTTTGATGATCCGGAATGAAGTGCGCAAACACCGAAGTCAGGCCTGCGGCAAGACCCTCCCCTTTCTGTGCAACCACCCTTACCTCACTATCTGATGCTTCACTGTTTGCCAACCGCGCTAGCTCGTTCACGTCCGACTCCGGGCACATGATGGCAACCTGCACATCACCCAATGATCGCGCCAGCTCCAGCGTGTCGTCCAGAAGACAGCGATAGAACGTAATGACAGCCTTAGGAGAAAGGCCGGGAGTCAGGCGGGTCTTAACCGCTCCCGGCCTTGGTGCTTTCGCCATGATGACGAGTGTGCGATCCTCGTCGTGAGACTGTGTTCTATTCTTGCCGGAGGATTCCATAATAGGTTGCTTTTGGCATGGGGGGTGATCAATTCCCTCATGCGCGCTTCTCGGCATCAATCTTCCGACTTGCCCCGTGACTCGGTAGTCCGTCTTCCTCGTGTCCCAAGTGCCGGAGTATGGCTCTAGCAACTGCGTCTGGCGCTTCCCGGTGAGGAAAATGGCCAATGTCTTCGAGAAGCAGGCGTTCGTACCTGCCTGTGAAATAAGGCTCAAGCCCTTCCGATTCGCTTGGTGCATCGCAGAAATCCGACCCACCCTGGATCATGAGCGTTGGAATAGATAGGGCTTGAACCCCTTGAAGCTTGCGTTGAAGCGAATCGTACCCCGAATCCCAAGCTTCGCCCTTGAGCCAACGAGACCGATAGGCGTTTGCTGTAATGTTGACCCAATCCGAATTGGAAAAACTCTCGGCGGTCTTGCAGAACTCCGTCTCATCGACCCAGCCGGTTGGACTCCAAGTCGCCCACTGTGTGCGCGCGAACCCGACGGGATCTTCGCGGACCTTCGCCAGACCGCCCTCCACACACAAAAACCACTGGTACCAGAAGCGCCTTGCCTGATCAAACGAAGGAATCTTAAAAAGGCCCCGTGGCTGGTACGCGAGAGCTAGGGCGGTCACGCTCGTGACCCGCTCAGGAAACAGGGCTGCAAGCGTATAGGCGGCCCTGGCTCCCCAATCGTGTCCGACAACTGCGAAGCGATCGATCCCGAGGCCGTCAACGAGATCGATTGCATCCTGTGCAAGCGCGACTCCTGCGCCGACACGAGGCGTTTCATCATTTAGGAATTTCGTTGGACCTGTCCCGCGAAGATACGGCGCAACGGTACGCCAGCCCTCGACGTGCAACTGTTGGGCTATTGCCCTCCAACCGCGCGGTGCATCCGGCCATCCATGAAGTAGAAGGACCAGACCGCCAGCTTGGGGGCCCGCGTTTTCGTAGGCAATTTCCAAAAGCTGGGTTCGGATTGTTTTCACAGTTCTACCCCAAAGCCGTAGCCGAAAGAGGCTACATACGAACGTGGAAAAACTATCTCGGCGGTATCCCTCATGATCACTATGCTCCGCGTAGGTCCCTTGAATGGGTCTGGTTTGCCGTGCCCTTAGACTCAAGTTCGCCGAAGTGTCCCAGCTCTTCGACGCCTGAAATAATAGCGCACGATTAAGCTAAGAATGAACCAGCTGGCGCCCACCGTGCCCTTGAGCGTGCCGCTGATCTTCGATTTTCCGATACGCGGATAATAGCTCACCGGAACCTCAACCACGCGAAATCCCGCCAGAGCGCCTTTGAGGATCATCTCGACAGCCCAGCCATAGGTGTTCTCTTCCAGCGCGAGCGCCCGCAGTACGTCGGCGCGGCCAGCGCGAAACGGGCCGAGATCGCTGATGTCTAGTCCATAAAGAAGTCTGATCAGGCTCGCGGCGAGACGATTACCGAATACCTGATGCCAAGGCAACGCCCCAGTGGAAGTCCGAGAATGCAGGCGGGAACCGAGTGTGATGTCCGCATGCCCCCCAATGATGGGCGCCAAGAGAAGCGGCAACTCAGCCGGTCGATCGCTATAGTCGCCGTCGAGGAAGACGACCACATTCGGGGAGTTTGCATTCGCGAGCCCGGTCAAACATGCGCGACCGTATCCGCGGCGAGGTTCGTCGAGCACGCGGGCTCCCATTTTGGTAGCGATCTCCGGAGTCCCGTCGGTTGAATTGCTATCTACAACCAGCACTTCAGTAACAATATCGGCCGGGAGATCGGCTAAGACGCGGCCGATGGACTGTGCTTCGTTGTGGGTAGGAATGACGACTGACACTCGCACTTGATCTGGGTTCAAGTAAGCACGCTCAACTCACCACCACATGGAAGATGGCCACCGTTGCGCCAGCCACGCGTCAACGCCCCAACGACGCCCGGCGCATCCGATAGCAAGCCCGAGCGATGCCATCACCGGAACCAGCAGTTCCCAGATCCACGAGGTGCCCCACTCCGAAATCCAAAGGCTGCCGAGATACAGAAAGGCAACGAATGCGGCCGGCCGGGTAAGCAGCCCGATGACGAGCAGGACACCGAGACCGATCTCGGTAACCGCCTGCATAGGAGCCGCCATCGCGGCATGACTCGCCGCCAGGCCCATTACCGCTTTCCACGCAGCCGGGCAGTGGCTCGCCTTGATGTAGTAGTTGATCAGACCTGCGTAGCCCGCCGCCGTATAGAGGCCCTTTCCCAGATTCTCGAAAAAAACCCACACGAACATCGCCCCAATTGTCACGCGCACGATTGCCAGACCGTTTGCTGCTTGCGATTGGTGGACCACTGTGGTTAAGTCGCTTCGCGGTGAGGTTGCGATGGTTGGCATAGTGAGACTCGTCTAATGGATGCTATACCAGATTGGAGATATTTGGCAGACTCAGATCTGGAGTGATTCTTAAAGTCACCATTAGGCAATGGACTGATGCTCGAGTGGATCTCCTAATCAGCAGGTATAGCCAGTTCCGCCGACCGCCGCTAGTTCGGCCGTCATTGACTCGTAGCCGCCACACTCTTCGGGATCTGGTCCTGGCGGTAGCATCTGGGCGTTTGCCGGAAGCGGCGCTCGAATGCGCGAGTGAAGCTTGACGCGTGTTCATAACCCAGAACGCTCGCGATCTCCTTGATGCTCATATTGGTATGCACGAGGAGTTCGGTCGCTTGCTGCATTCGCTGCTCCGTTAGTACCTGTCCCAGGCCTAACCCTGTTCGCTGTTTGAACAGGTGCTGGAGGCGCGACCCGCTTAGATTGCATTCAAGGGCCAGGTCGTGAATCTTCCGTGACGGATGCGACTCAATCATGTGCAACATCTTACGGAGACGGCCGTCCTGCACCACCGGAATCAGGGCGCTCAGTCTGGCATGGTTGTTCCTGGCCATATCATCGCCTGTGGCAGCCCTCGCCGCCTCAGAGTTGAACAGTTCCGGATTTGAACCGCGCTTTCTGATGACGAAATCCATGTCTTTCCTCGATCTGGGATCACGCCCCCACGTGGGCGGCGGAGAATTCAGACTTTGTGTAGTCTGGTGCTCTTGGCGGAAATCCCGCTCCCTTATTGATCTTCCTCAAGTGCCTTCCGGGCTGGCGTGTATAACGAGACGCTTAATGCCACTCCGCCGCTTCGTTTCTTCGCCTACATCGTTCTTGAGGCCCTGGGTAGTCTCCTCGAACCGATGTTGAACACCCGAGCGAAAATAAATTGTTTGTTGGCGCTAGAGTGAGCTAAAGACTTCTGCGAAAGCAGCGTCGGCCCCCGCCGGTATCCTCCTTGAAATTCATTGACCCGATGCTTGTGTCAGGCAAAGTTAACCTACCCGCTACCGCTAGGAGGTAGGGAGCTGACGCTATTGCGCTTCAGAACTGGGAAGAAAGTTCGCTGCGCGAAGCAATGCCATTCTTTGTCAGAGTTAGTGTTACTGCCGGAAGTTGTGTGGCGCGGAAAATACACAAATCAATCCGGACCTACAGGGATGTCCGAAACTGCTGCCGTCAAGTCGTAAAGCAGATTTGTTCTGTCACAACAAGAAACCAGGTGCTGTTACGGAATTGGAACAGAAGAGAGCAAGAGTAGACCGGGATCACTAAGCATCCGTTGCAGATACGATCCGTGATTAAAATACCATTCTAATCCTAAAGGTTTCACGAAATCCGCTTTGCGTGTTCCGAAAACCGAAACCAAGAACGGAGACTCTGATCTCTGTATCATTCCCTGCCGACTAATCGGCACTGCTCAATGTCAACATAGAAATATCGAAGCTAGAAATATCGAACCATGGAACGCGCAAGGCTCGGCAGTACTGCCGCCCGCGATGAGCTACTAACAGACTTATGACTTACTTCTTGATAGCTGTTTTCGACCTTTGGTGCCGCACTCTTACACCCCTGTGCAACCAGCAGCGACTTAAGCTAAGAAATAGCACTCTTTGCTAACTCAATCTAATTGACTCCCAGCCCGAGTAACCCAACAATGGTGGCGCTTTGTTGAAGCGGATTCGCGCGAGTCTTCGGTAGTAATCCCAGAGGCGTTACTGGTAAATAGGACAACTGACTGGCTTGACCTTAGCGCAATTGGCTTGCAGCGCCAGAGCCTTTCGTGCCGTTTGCAGCAGGCAGAACGGCTCTGCGGGACTGAGTGTGCGCGGTTCCAAGACAGTCGGGTTCGCGCCGACTCAGAACGCGCTCTGCTTCAAAAGAGAACATGGCGCAACGCAGCGAACGAACAGATGAGTACCTCCCGATCGAAAGGATGTGGTTTATGCCCGGTACGAAGGAGAAAAAGCGAAAAACTCCCAAAGCCCCGAATGGTTCCGACTGCACGCGAAGAACTATTCTGAAGACAGGCGCAGCCGCCGGCGTTGTGACCATGCTGACTTCGAGAAAGTCGCTGGCGCAATCGATCCCGACGCAGCCGCCGGATTGCACTCCGCAGCCCACGAACAGCCCAGCGACAAGGCCTTTTATCCAGGCATTGCCGATTCCGCCAATTGCGATCCCGACTATCCTGTATCCGTTCCCAACCCTGCAAGCCGATACCGCTGCTGGCGAGGCCGCACGTGCGAATCATCAGGACTGGACTCAGTTCTTTCCCTTCATTCAGTATTCCGTTTCCATTCAACCGGCAATGCATCAGTTCCACCCCGATATTCCACCTACATATTGCTGGGGTTACAACGGAATCTATCCGGGACCTACGTTTCTCAATATCTACGGCGTTCCCATCGTTGTGCGCTTTATCAACAATTTGCCGGTGAACAACATTGGGTTTGGAGACAACAACCACACCACCCACATGCATAATGGGCATACCGCTTCCGAGAGCGATGGATTTGCGGGTGACTATTGGAGCCCGGGGCTTTTCAAAGACCATCACTACCCCAATGTCTATGCGGGCTTCAATGCGCATCCGCCATTGGGCGATCCGCTCGAAGCGCAGCATACTTACTGGTATCACGACCACCGGCACAGCTTCACCGCCACCAACAACTATCGCGGCATCAACGGCATGTACCTGGCGTACGATGACGTCGATACCGGGCTGGAAATTCCCGGCCAAGGCTCCCAAGCCCTGCGGTTACCCGGAGGTTATGGCATCTATGACATTCCGCTGAACTTCACCGACAAATTGTTCTGCTCCGACGGCCAGATGTACGCCACGGCCCCGGACGCAGTGCCTGCCGGCGACAAGTTCTGCGTGAACGGCGCCATCCAGCCGTACTTCAATGTGCAAACGCGCAAGTATCGCTTCCGTTTCCTGAACAGCGGTCCGGCGCGTATCTGGACCTTCAACTTATTCGACAACAACGGCAATCCTGCCCCCATGACCGTGGTGGCCACGGACGGCAATCTTTTGCCTTCACCGGTCGAGATAATCCCGTCTTCGTCAGTTCCAACCCTGCAAGGCCTGACTGTCTACGTCTCGCAGCGTTATGACGTGATTATCGATTTTACCAACGCCACGCCCGGCACGAGCTGGTTCCTGACCAACGTCGCCGCGCAGTTTGTCAGTAATGCCTCCGAGCCCGAGCCGGCGCCCGGAGTTCAGATGGGCAACGTCGTCATGGCATTCAACATCACTGGGCCGCCTCTATTCCCAGATCAAAGCCAGGTGCCAGCGACTCTGACTACATTGCCGAACATTACCACGCCTCTAGCCAATCTGTTCGGAACCAGGGTTTGGAACTTCAACGACTTTGTTGCCGGCGCGGAAGGCGATCCATCGAACCCGACCGCGAAGGTATTCAACGTCAACGGATTGACTTTCGATCCAAATCGCGCGGATGCATCGATACAGCAAGGCTCGGCGGAAACCTGGCTCATTCGTAACCGCTTCCCGGGTACGGGCTGGACGCATCCTGTCCACATCCACCTGGAAGAGGGACGTGTCCTGGACCGCAGGAACATCACGGTCAATCCCACGACTGGCGCCATTACCATCAACAGTCAAGGGGTTCCACCGCTGGAGCAAGGTCGTCGGGATGTCTATCCGATTTTGCCCAATGATGAAGTCCTCATCTTCCTGCAATTCCGCGACTGGTTTGGCAAGTACATGATGCACTGCCATAACCTCGGGCATGAAGACAACCTGATGCTGGTCCGGTGGGATGTCACTACTGGCCCCAGCACTACCGTTACGTCTCCTGTCTACTCGGATGGGACGCCGAACACGGGGAACGGGCAAGTCAATTCAGGCGCAGAGCCGAACATCACTCCGGCTATGACCAATCTGCCACCCACTTTTAATCTCAATCCTCCAGGGACGAGCAAGCTCAATCGCCCCGGCGTCAACGGGTCGAAGAAGGGAGTTAGAGCATGAACCGACGAGACTTCTTTACCTGCCACGTGGCCGATAAGTCACGACCGGCAGCCTCTTTGGGACCGAACTATTACAGCAACGGCGTGTTTACCACGCACGAAGGCAAGAAGGTCCGGTTCTATGACGATCTGATCAAAGGCAAAATTTCGATCATCAACTTTATGTTTGCAACTTGTGACAAATATTGCCCAAGGTCAATCGCCTGCCTCACGCAGCTGCAGGATCTGCTTGGGGACCGCCTAGGGCGCGACATATTCATGTATTCCTTCACCTTGAAACCGGACGAGGATACTCCGGCCAAGCTGGCGGCTTATGCCAAGGGCAATGGCGCCAGACCGGGCTGGCTGTTCCTGACGGGGAGCGAATACGATCTGACCAGCGTTCGCTTCAAGCTTTTCCGTCTGGACGATCCTTTGATGGATTTTTCGGTCGACATTCATGCGTCTATGCTGCGCATTATCAACGATAACAACAGCCGGTGGACATCCTGGGTTTTGCCCGATCCGCCGAAGTTGATCCGAGAGGTCGTTTCCTGGGTGGATCCAACCAAGCCATTTGCAGTCAGGGTTCGCGAGAACGCTGAACTGCAAGCGGAGATCGACCGGGAAAGTGCGATCACGGCACCCAAGTGGGCCAATTTCAGGCGCGCTCACGGCTGGCCCGAGGTCACGACAAAGTACGAAAACCCTGAGGGGGTGAAGAAACTAAAGTCCCTGTTGGCCGCTCGAGCGTAGGAGAAGGCTGGGTTCAGGCTACACGTCGATGGTTGGGCAATGCGTTGGGTCTGAACCGAGCAATAACGCTGTGCTTCTGAGATGGGAGCCTCATGAAGATGAGGCTCCCATCTTCAATAGCTGGCCGAAGATATCAGCGAGTCTGCATCTGGCAATTTTGGTCAAAGCCAAAAAGTAGGCTCGTCCCGATTTTGAGGAGTCTCCCATGCAGCCTAATGTCATTCTTTTTTCGTTGTTTTTTGTTCTTCTGGGTCTGTTCCCGCGTCCGTTGGTTGGGCAGGAAGAGCAAGCGGCCTGTCAGTTTAACGTTGCCGGCACATGGCAATCCTCCACAGACGGTCGAATGAATCCAGCGCTCCTGCGCTTTGGACCCAACGGATTGGTCACTGAATTATCCCCGAACCACTCGGACAAAAGTTCTGCATGGCAGGTCAGCGGCAAGTCAAGATACAAGCTGGACGATCCAAAAACGCCCAAAGCCATGATGCTGACGCCCGTAGACAAGAATGGCCAGTCCTCCGCGGGCACGCCATTGCAGATCAAGACGTTCGATGATGGGCTTTTTGTTACGGCCCCAGATGGGGATTCTGGCGCTGCACCGACGCGATGGACTCGAGTTGATCCACAGCGCTACTTTGTGGTGCTCGCGGCCGGTAAAGGTGACACTGGTTTTGGCGCGGCTGGCTTCGCCATGCTGATCAAAACCGATGGCGTCCATACGCAGCGCGACGCCTTTGGCGTATACCCGGTGGTCAATCGCCTCGAGCGCCACCCGATTCTTGGAGTGATCCCGCAGAGCATCCGCAAACAATTTGATCATGAACCGGTTGGCGACACGGGCGCGATGCTGCGCCTTGAAGTGACCGCCGGGCCTTATAACCGGGCTCTGGAAGTGCTGAAAACCTGGGAGCGGCGCGCGGAAGAGAACACTCTGCTCTACACCGTTCCCTACCTCAACAACGCCGTGTATCTCAACCAGTTGGCGAGTAGTCTCAATGAAACCGGCGTGATGACTTGGAAAGGTGGAGAACCCTGCGCCGAGACCATCAAGCTGCAAAAGTTGACATGGCTTTTGAGTGACCCGATCATGACCAAGCACAATTTGACTCAGACTCCCTATTATCTTTTTAAGACGCTGCGCGAGTTGAATGGTCCTTTGCATCTTAGCGACAGCAAGTTCCAGGCCGCCCTGGCGGGTGATCGGTCTTCCGCAGTCACGATTTCATCGAGGTGAAAGAGCCATGCCGATTTTTGAATACGTGTGTAAGAAGTGCGATCACCGTTTTGAGCGCCTTGTCATGGGCAGCCAGCGGCCCAAGTGTCCCGAGTGCGCAAGCATGAGGCTGGAGCGCCAGGTGGAGCCCTTCTCTCAGGGACGGGCGGCTCAAAAGCCTCGCGGGATCAATAGCGATTCCGTAATCGCGCATGCGCGGGCCTTGCTGGGAAATATACCTACAATTCCTCGCTATCAGACCAAGAACCTGGGCAGTCCGGGCCGGCGTTCTCGTCGTTCGACGGCGGCGTGACCTGTGCTCTTGCCTCGGCGAACATAGAAATCTTGTCGTGATCCTCGCGGGGGTACTAGTTCGGCGATGCCGAGGGCATTCCCGGTCCCAGCAGCGCATGGCCGGGGAACACATCCGGCACGATCTTGCCTTCGTCCACGACTACGGTTCCTCCAACCACCAGATAATGCACACCCACACTGGGCTCCATGGGCTTCGCAAATGTGGAGCGGTCGATAATCGTTGCGGCATCGAACACGACGATGTCCGCGTCGGCGCCCTCCTGCAATCTGCCTTTTTGCCGGGCTGCGGAAGTCGAGCGCTCCAGCATTTCCGCGGGCATGAGACTCATCTTGCGCAGAGCATCCATCAAAGTGATTGTCCCCTGCTCGCGCACATATTGGGCCAACACGCGCGAGAAGGTGCCCGCGTTGCGGGGATGGCCCTTGAGGCCATCGCTGGCGATCATCACCAGTGGATTAGGGATAACCTTATCTACAATCTCCTGTGTATTCGAAAAAATCAGCACCGTTTGCGCCGTGCTTGAATTGTGGAGTTCATCGAAACGTTCCTTCGTGAGGTGCTCCTGCGTGTCGGGAAGCACAAGGTCGCCGTAACTGATGCCCATCTTCTCCCGCCAGCCGGGATTGAAAACCGCGGAATTGATCATGGTCATCCCCGTAATGTAGGGATAAGCCTCCGTGGTTACATCCAGGCCGCGAGCCCGCGCTCCCTCAATCAAGGCCAGACATTCGAGCGCATCGCGCGTACAAGAACTGTTGATATGCACAATGTGCAGCGCTGCCCCCGTGATGGCAGCCGCTCCTATCACTTCGCTGGTCGCCTCAATCGAGGAGCCCGGCTCAATGCGGCCCGCGCTGCGCATGTGCGTATAGACCGGCACGCTCCGCTCGGCAGCGACGCGAAACATGTCAATCACTTCCAGCCGGGTTGCTCCAGGTGTGTACTGAATGCCCATGCCAACGGCCAGGCCGCCGGCGTCAAGTTCCGCGC